>Ga0209208_10013357_pt1 | contig 10269 bp, 5 predicted proteins | sample S1TSphfallax_3_FD_187694 | JGI IMG/M metagenome (GOLD analysis project Ga0209208, IMG submission 187694) | Host-associated microbial communities from peat moss isolated from Minnesota, USA - S1T2_Fd - Sphagnum fallax MG (SPAdes) (version 2) | ecosystem: Host-associated > Plants > Peat moss >... | reverse complement strand
ACCATCCATCCATTGGATGCCTGTTATAACTCAATTGGGAATGAACCTCAACTGAGTTAAAATCTGGTTTCACCTTGGTAACCAATTCTGTAGGAAATAGGTCAAATATATAACTTGTTCGGTAAGAAAATAGGTAACTGTTAGGTAAGTAGTAGATGGTTTATACATACGTAAGGGCTGTTTTTACTACCTACCTACTAACAACCTGCTTGTGGGTTGTCAGTAGGTAGGTAGAAAAAAACCAACTGAGCTAACCATGGTGGTTAGCTATGGAACTGGAACCCAACAGAAAATTGTTTCCTAAACACTTACCATTCATCCTTCGTGGGTGCACTGGTGGGTGCTGGTTCACTGTGGCCCCAATAAAGATCTAGCCACCTGTCTCAAAAGCAACTTCTATGAAATGACTGATTCTCGGTATCCCGTTTCTCCGTATTCCGTTCCTGTGCCCTGTTTTTTGAATGCGCTGTGACAACAAAAGAAGTCCAGCTAACGACCGTTTAGGGTTAGGGTTTTCATCTTCTTTGATGTAACCCATGTGAGCTTTTTGGCCTTTAGGGTTTTCATCTTCTGTGATGTAACCAATCTGAGCTTTTTGGGCCAGAGTGAACGGCTGGAGTGAACCAGCAGCCACCAATGCACCAGTTGAGGATGAGGCTTTTCAAGCCGTTTTCCGGATGAACCAGAAACACATCCTCCCTTGCCCAAAGTTTTTGATTTTTTCAGCCTTTTCTCTGCCCCAAAGTTTTTCCCTCCTACCTACCTCCTTCCTACTTACCTCCACCCTCCTACCTCCCTCCCACGTACCTCCCCCCTCCTACCTACCTCACCTCATTTTGTGCTCAAACACAACTTATATTGGCAGGATTGAAAGGTGGTGTCATTTAAGACCTCTTTTCATATTATTTAATGGAACTTTCTAAAAGATCATCAACCATTCTTTTAAAATTATCAACTAAACTTCTTATAAGTTCATACTAAATAACCTTTTAAAAACTTACATCAACCACATTTTCTTAAAACATTTGTTGACCACTGTTGTAAAGGAAATTACATTTTTTTAAAACATTTTTTTAATTTTTCAATTAATTTTATATTTTCAAAAAAAATTAAGCATATTGTTCAAGGATATTTTTTAATTAATTTTTTTCAAGTTTATTTTCTTAAAGATCTTATTATTATTATTATTTAATTCCAAACAACACACTAATATGTGTTCAAATTCACTTGATGTTTCATTCAATTTTGAATGAAATTGAACAAATTTACCATGGTGAAAATTGACAATCCCTTAATAAATGCGGAATTTTTTTACAAATAGGTGAATTTAGTTTAAATTATTAATATTTAATCTAATTCAATAATTATTAAATTATTAATAATAAATTCACTAATAATTAAATCATCAATAGTAAATTCAGTAAATATAGTTAATTACAACCCTAGGTTAAACATTTAACAACCTTTTCTAAGCTACATCGCCTAAATTAAAAACCTAACCCGCTTAAACACCTTGCCCACCAACTTACATGCAAATGTAAAGGTTTGAACTCTTCATTTTTTTCCACTTCCATGTTTAATGAAAAAATCATTAACCATCAAACCTTTATTTAAAAGATTGAATTTTTTTTGTCATCACAAATTATTATGCACATTCTTTTTTACCCTATGTTATTATTGGCTATTCTACCAAAGGTCATTATAAGTTATTTGATCATAGGCCATTGTTGGTTATTTTATATTATTTTACCATAAGTAATTTTGACAATTTTGGTTATTATATTATAAATTATTTTAGGTTATTGTATTGTAAGGCATTGTTGGTTATTCTACATTATTTCACTATAGGCTATTGTTAGTTATTCTATCATAAGTTATTGTTGAATCTAAACTATTTTTACAATAGGTTAGCATTTTCTATTGTAAATTATTTTACCATTGCCTATTGTCTATTATTTAATCATAGGCTATTGTTAATTATTTTGGGTTATTTTATCATAGGTTATTTTTTGTTATTATATCATAAACTAATGGTAACTATTTTAAGTTGTTTTTCCATAAGCTATTTTTGGTTATTTTATCATAAGTGTCAAGGACACAAAGAACCATAAGAATAAATGTTTAAAAAAATGTTTAAGTTTAACTTTCAAATAAGGAATAAGATAAGATTATGTGATTCAAAAACAAGATAGAAGAATTAAAAACAAAAACATGAGATGTGTAAAACCAATATGAAAATGGATCTTTATTTTGTTAACATATGCAAACATGAACAAGGAAAGAACATGACAAAGCTATGGTGCAAGATCGTGCTTAAAATTCATGTTGAACATACTAAAGGAAACGAAAGGTCCCATTTCTATTTATACCCCTTTGGGGACCTAGCTCAATGAAGCGTCCAAGGAGTCTTCTATGTGTGCATCAAGTAAAACAAAACTTTTTGAGAACCTTCTTAATTGAATGTTGATTATGAATTAATTGAAACTTAATTGATAGTTAAATGGGATTGAATTCGAAATTGATTAGAATTAATTATGATTTAACTAAGAGTTGACTAAAACTTAACTAAAAATTAATTCAAATTTAGCTATAACTTAATTCAAACTTAATTAAAAGTTAACTGAAAGTGAACTAGAATTGAATGAAAAATGAATTGATAATTAACTAAATGTTAACTAGAAGTGAACTACAATTTAATTAAAAGTTGATTGAAATTGACCTAACGTTAAACTAAAAGTTAAGTACAAGGATGAACATTCAAATGAATGACCCCCATGGCATTGCCATCCGTGACAATAGGCTATTGTTAATTATTTTTAAATTATTTTACCATAGGCATTTTTGGTTATTCTATCATAACTATTGTTCACTATTTTTGGTTATTTTATCATAGGCAATTATTGATTATTTCAAATTATTTCACCATAGGTTATTATTGGTTATTTTATATTATTTTAAATATGCAATCATTGATTATTTTAAGCTATTGTTGGTTATTTTATGTTATTTTATCATAATAAATTTTCATTATTTTAGGCTATTTTTCCCTAAGTTATTGTTGGTTATTTTACCGTGAGTTATTGTTGGTTATTTTAAATTATCTACCATATGTTATTATTGGTTATTTTCTCATAAGTTATTACTAGCTATTTTAGGTTATTTTACCTTAAACTATTATTGGCTTATATCATAGGTTATTGTTGGCTATTATATTTGATTTTTTATTTTATAATAAATTATTATTAGTTATCTAAGCTATTTATCATAAGTTAATCCTAATTATTATTGGTTATTTTATTTTAAGTTATTTTAACTTATTATATTTTGGAATAAAATAATTTATAATAACATAAAATAAAATGACCTTGAATAACCTATAGTATAAATTGAACTAACTTATAATAACTTAAGGTACAATTTAAAATAACTAGCATAGCCTAAAATAACATAGGGTATAAACTAAAGTAACACATGAAATTTAAAATAACAATATAAAAATAAATTTATTTACCATGGTAAATTATAATAGTGAATTATGTCAATCAATAGTGAAACATGATGTTTACATAATGACCTTATAGTGAAATAATTATAATTAAGGTCAAATCATTAAAATGAAATAATTTTATTTCACTTTTGAAGTCCCATAATGATTTAAGCCAATGAACTACACCCCACTTTTGTACTAATGAAAAATATTTTCTTAAAATTTTTTGAGAAAAATTAAAAATTTCAAAATATATTTCTTTAAAATGTTTCTATATTTTTATTTTATTTTTCCTTATACGTTATTGTCCATGATATCGGTTCATGATTGAAGCATTTTTATATGAGATTACATTGCTAGACCTTGGAATTCTTGTTAAATCAAATCAATCCACAACTTCCCATGAATTTACAATGCATCATGTTAAAACATGATTAAATAAATAGTCTTCAAAATGTAATAAATGTTAAAACACACTTAAATATGAAAAGGTTAAATAATTTTCAAAATGCAATGCATGTTGAAACACAATTAGATACTAAAACACATGTAAATAATTTTTAATCCTCAAATAGTAAATCATGTTAAAAACATTTAGGGAGTCATGAAAGGTGGTTACAAAGTTAAAGCACATTCAAATAATCCTCAAAATGTAATGCATGTTCATGCACACTTAAATTCAAAACACTTAAACGATCTTCAAAATGTAATGTGTGTTTGAAACACATTTTTTAAATGATTTTTAATCTTAAAAAATATAGTGTATGTCAAAGCACAATTAGGTTGTCTTCAAAAAGTAATGCGTGTTAAAACATAATTAAGTTTGAAAGCACATTTAAGTATAATCCTAAAAATGTAATGCATGTTGAAAAACATTTGGATAATCTTTAGTCATCAAAAGGTATTAACAAATTGGTAGACATAATATGAATTTCATGGAATGAAAATTTTGATTTTCTTTCTTGTGTGTCAAAATTGTGTAGAAAATAAGGTTAGTTAATTGAAATAACTTTTCACTTCAATAAGCAACCTTATAGATTTATTCAATTGCTATCCATGTACTATTGACTTGCTGTTTGTTATTGGTAGTTGAATTTAAAGTCTTTATTACATGGAGGTTCATACTCAATCTCAACTCCTTTCCCACCATGTCAAACTAATTTCTTCTATATTTTGCAAACTTTTAACTCTTCTCCCATGACATAACTTGTAATCTAAAATTCTTTTGTTTTCTTGTACTAATTTGCAAGTTTTCAACACTAATTTTTTTGAGGTGTGTTATATTATTTTACAAGCTTTCTACTCATATCCCATTTTATACTTTGAAACCTTAAATGTTGCATAATAAATTTTCATTTGAAAAAAATATTTTCAAGTGTTGTTAATTGAAAAACCAACCTAGAAGAAGTCATTATGTCAAAATGCAACTTCAACATAATCTTTGCACTTGAAGGTCACATGTGCCATTTTAACTTTATCATTAATGATTGATGAAATTGAAAAATAAACACATCTAAACCCCCCATTATTATCACTTTAGGCTTAAACATTTGACCTTTTCAAACAATTCCAATATGATATTTTACATTATTTATTTTTCTATTTGTATTTCTTCTTTGCATTAATAGTTTTTGGTAATAAAATTTTGATGGTTTCATATCATGGCATCAAATATTGCTAGGATTTATGTTTTGTTCATCGATTTTCAATGTTGTCATTTGATTTCAAAATTATCAAATATACACAAAAACATTAGTATGACTTTTGACATTAAAACATGAAAAACCAAGCATTGGTTACATTTTATATGGTTTTTATTAATGTGAATGTACCTTTTTTATGTACCTTGTAACTTTGATTTAGGATTGATCAAGATTCAACTATTAGTAAAAAATAAAGTTATTTGTCATACATTTTCTTTCTTGAAAATGTTGATGATCTATTAAACTTCTTATTTTAAATATTTTTATTCATTGGTCCAACATCATGAAAGACCTTTTTGGTGGGGTTTTAATAATTGTTATTCTTCATGGTATATATTAGTGATAGATCTCAAAAAAACAAAATTAATCATTTTTTATTATTTGCTTTACATTCAAAAAAACCTTCCAATTTTAATATGACTTTGAACAAAGAACTAGGTTTGTTATGTTGAGCCTAGTTTCACTTAAATCAAAAGTCCTTTCACAAAAATGAAAAGTTAGTGAAACTCTTAAGCCTTCAAGATTTTCAACTTGTTATTAGTGAAAACTTTAAGTATTGATATAAATTATTGTTAGGTGCATGCATAATAAAGTCCTAAACTTTGTTCAATGTTATGTAACCATTTTTTTTTGAAATGAAGTTATTTTTTAATCCTACTTTTGAACTTGTCCCATGAATACCATAATCACAAATTTTCCTTACTTTGCACATATTTCTAACATATTTTGGTGTAAACCTTCAAATAGGTTGATGCCAATTCCCTTGTAATATTGTGATCAACTTTCGTGGATGTAATTTTTCATTTTCAAACGTAATTTTTTTTTTTTTTCATTTTTAGTGCCTTCAAAATAACTTAAAGCAACTTTAAATGATAGTCTAAGGTCCAAGGTCAAAATATATAATAGAATAATTGTATTGGTTGAGAACCATAAATTGGACCCATGGCCTTTAAATGAGGGTCCAAGACCAAAAAGTGACAAAATGAGGCCAAATTTACAAGGAACCATTTTGAAGGGAAAATTAATTGGTTAAAACCAAATAAAAGTTCGAAGGACATGATTTAGAAAATTAAAATGCAAGCTAAGGTCCAAGGTAAGGTCCAATTCAAGGATTCAATTTGCTTCAAATGAATCCAAATTGGTTTTTAGGAATTTGGACCTTGGACACCCATCGAAAGTGGGCCTTAGTTTCACCATCTTGAGTCATTTTCCTCAACACATAATTTGTCATTTTAATGAATCCAAGGTTCATTTTCATGAATGATGTTAACCATTTGACCATGAAGGACACTTACACAAGTGCCTTAAAATAGTTGATAAGTTCACAACATCAAAATTATCATCTTCTTGATCACATCATTGATCATGTTCATATGAAACCTTTTCAATATGAACCCAAATAGAATGCCAATTGGTAACATATGATGTCACAAACCTTGCCTTAAAGTTGTGACATATGCTTTACAAAACAAAAGGTTTTGATTAAGAATGAAAGTAAAAGTTTGACATTAAAAAGCTTGAGATAAATTATGAAACTAAGAAAGAAGAAAAATTGAACCCTTCAAAACATGACACAATTAAAGGATAATAAAAAACCAAAGGTTGGGCAAGCAATTGAAATGTTCCTACACTAAATGGGAGGTGTGTTAGAACTAAGGAGGAGGACGTCCGAGATCTCAAAATCATGAGGAGTCTTAATTTTTCATAATGATGTTTAAAGGGTCAAAACATGTTCACATCAATTAATGTGAACTATAACATAGTGGGCTTACATTACAAAAAACAAGGCATTTCCAAACATTTATGAAGGTTTGAAAAATCAAAAAAAAAAATTTGAAAAAAAAATTATTAACCATTCAATCATATTTATTTATTTATTTATTTTAAAACTTCTAATGCAAAGTAGTGGGCCCTTTAAACTTGTCAAATGATGTTAACAATGTAGAGATTGGTCCCATTTAAGTAATTCTTCAATATGATTTAAATTTAAAAAATTAACACTTATGCGATGATCTTTAGTTTTTCGCCATGATGTTTGAATAATAATTTCCAAGATCATTAATGGCATATTTCCTTGTTAAAGAAAACCATTTTTGACCCACCTTACAAGCAACAATTATAAACATGACATTTAATGTTAGTAAAACAAGCTTGTAATGAACACTCATCACAAACTCAACCATTGTCAATGGTTCTCAAAATAACTCAAAACATTTTGTGTCATGATATTTGAAGACTTCATAGTTTCACATTCAAGTTGTATTTGGGGCAAGTTTAACCTTTTCTTATAAAGGTTTTATTGAAATTTGATATATATTTCCAATGTAATATAGCAATTTTAAAATGGTATTTGAGTGCATATCCAATTTTTACATGTGTATTCAAGTTTAACAATCTTAAATAATTGAAAGAAAAAATTGGGAAATAGTTTCTTTCCATGATGACATTATGAGGAGTCTTTAATGATTTTTATTTTCCATGCTTTTCTTGCAAGTGGATGCTTAAGCAAAGTTTTCTTTTACATTCTTCTTAATGAAGCCCTTCGTCTCCCATTGAATGCTTTGCACTTGCCTCATGCTTCAATTGAAGGCCAAATGCAAAGACCATATGTGAAAATAAAATGAAAAAAATTCCTTGGTGGACCAACAATGGTGATATTGCATTAGTGTATTCACACTTTGAATTAAACCTCTCAAAAAAAATCTATATAAAAATCTTACACCTTTAAATCTAATGTATCCAATATATCATTTTTAATTTCCATCTTTTGAACATAATCATATGTCAATATAATGTTTTGAAGTTTGAACACAATATTTTGGTGCATAATGCAATTATGTCTTGTTAAAATACTTTTAAATTGGGAAATGTTTCTAAAATTATCTTCAAAACGACATGAAGGCAAACACTAAATATTTCAATTCATAATAATGATATTAAATGGAGTTTCTTTTATAATAGTTAGACAAAAAATGAAGCTAATATGCTAAAACCTCATTCCAATTTAGTTTTGTAGGAGCTTAATGTGCAAGTCAACAAATTATATTTTTTGAAATAACCACAAAATTGATACTTGGACCCACCAATGAAACAAAATGAACCAACCCCCAATGGATGCAAAAATTGGACTTTTGATTGAGCTACAAATAGCATGGAACAATGTTGCTGTAAACACATATATTTCATGCCCAACCTTAAGACTAAGTGGTTCCATGGAACAAATGTTAGGACCACAAATGAACCCTCCCAATAAAGCACACGATTTTATAATGATCAATTCTTACCATTAGAATTTTATATTTGCACATGTATGTGGAGTCCACATATTACAATTATCTTAACGACTAGAAACAAATGCCACATTCCTAGCCAATCCTTAAATTTGAATCATCATTATTACTTTCATTGTTGTTTCATATGTGAATTCCTTCACTAATACAATCAAAAGGAAAACAAACATGTATGTTGCAATTAACTATCCAAAAGACAAAGTATGGATGGTCAAATTTGAAATCATTGTTTATTATAATTGTTCAAATCCTCTCATATCTTTTTAAGACATCCTAGCATGTGTATTTTCTCCCTATGCTCCCGCATAAAGCCCATCATACCATAATCTCAAGTTATAACCCTAGTAGGAAACCCTAATGGGAAAGAGGTTGACAAAAAGCCATTCATGGATTTTATACACAAGCAATCAAAACATCAATCAAATATTAATTGCTTGTGTATAAAATATAGTTGTAAAATTATTGTTACTTTTGACATTAATTTTACAACTATAATTTTATATATGTATTGAATACATTTATATAAAATGGACTCCTAAAAATGTCTTCATTTTATGGTCACAATAATGGAACTAAACAAGCTATTATTACAATAGAATGATGAATACAACTATCACTACCAAACTTGAATAGCACCCATCACACTTCAACTACACCTTGGTTCTGAAAAAACTAGAAAACACAAGCCAAACGCAACATTGTTCAATTGCTCTTAAATGTAACACACTTGCGTTTAAAATGAACATGAAACCCAATATGTCTATTTGGTGATTTGTATTTTATTTTTGTTTGAATTCTGGTGAATTTCGATCATTTTTTTGGTCAAAATTGCTTTGTGTAGGTTGAAATCATATTTTTCAGGTACAAATTTGGCAAAATTTCACCCAAAAGGAAAACACTGGTTTGTGGGCAATTCAGAACTCCATGCTAAGTTCTTAAGAACCCAACGTAGCTCCCCCACAAAAAAGGGTTTGTCAATTCTCATGATGCTATACTTTTCAATAATATGGAAAACATGTGGAAAGCTTCAATCAAAGCAATATACTGGATTGAGTGCCATGAGATACTTCCCTTATGAACAGAATATCCCAGTAATATATTATGCTAAGAACCCAACGTAGCTCCCCCACAAAAAGGATTCGTCAATTCTCATGATGCTATACTTTTCAATAATATCGAAAACACGCAGAAAGCTTCAATCAAAGCAATATACTGGATTGAGTGCCATGAGATACTTCCCTTATTAACAGAATATCCCATTAATATATTATTTTCAGTCAGAAGTCTGTGTAAGTCATAATGTTCTCAACATGCCTATTGCCAACCCAATATTTGCTATTATTTGTTCCATCACACAAAAAAAGGGGAAAAAAAACCACAGGCTTTTCGCCCTTCTTATTGTACCAGTGGCTTCAATCTACTCAAGAGTGCACCTTTTCTCTCAACAACTTCTATGCACAACTTTTTTTGATCAGGCAATTTTATGGCCACCAGGTCAGACAATCCAACAGGCACAAATTTACAAAGGTTGTTACACTCCACCTTGTCTCTATTGGTGATCATTTGGGTTTGAAGTGAAATGGGCAAAGGTCAGTGGAGTGTAACAACCTTTGTAAATTTGACATGGCATGCCATGATAAAAATATAATCTGTGACTCCACGATGTGTGAGAGAGAGAAATTAAAAAAAAAGAGAAAAAAACACCGAAGAAAATAGTTATATGATGATGTGACAAGGTTAGTTGGTTTAGCTCAACTGGGTATCTGCATAGACAAGCACACAAGCATAC
>Ga0209208_10013356_pt1 | contig 10269 bp, 7 predicted proteins | sample S1TSphfallax_3_FD_187694 | JGI IMG/M metagenome (GOLD analysis project Ga0209208, IMG submission 187694) | Host-associated microbial communities from peat moss isolated from Minnesota, USA - S1T2_Fd - Sphagnum fallax MG (SPAdes) (version 2) | ecosystem: Host-associated > Plants > Peat moss >... | reverse complement strand
ACCGCCCGTTGGGCGTTATCCGCCGCTTCGTCTAGGAGCGATTATCTTGGTGAAGGCCGAGAAGGTATTTCGGGCCGATTGGCTCCCCGGGACGGATTCGAACCGCCGACCAACGGATTAACAGTCCGTCGCTCTACCACTGAGCTACCGGGGAATATCAGGAGGCGCGGATTGTCGGGAAGCGCAGCGCCTAAGTCAAGGATCGGGGTCCCCGGTCGGGCTTCGTCCGCTCCTCAGGCGCGCTTGGCAACGACCGCCGTGACGACTCGATTGATGCGGGCGAGCGCCTCTTCGAGTGTCTTCATACTGCAGGCGAAGGAAATCCGCATATGGCCAGGCGCGCCGAAGCCCGAGCCGGGGACAACGGCAACGCCCGCCTCGACCAGCAGATATTCGGCAAAGGCATTGTCGTCCTTGAGCCCCAAGGCCTGCATGGCGCCGGTGACGTCGGCGAAGGCATAGAACGTACCGGCACCGGCAAGACAGGAGATCCCGGGGATCGCATTGAGACCCGCGACGACGAAGTCGTGGCGCTCGTGGAACGCCTTGTTCATTTCGCGCACGCAAGTTTGATCGCCGTTCAGTGCGACGGTCGCTGCGCGCTGCGAGATGCTCGACGCATTGGAGGTCGACTGCCCTTGGATCGTGCCCATCGCGCTGACGATGCTCTTCGGCGCACCGCAATAACCGATGCGCCAGCCGGTCATGGCGTAGGCCTTCGAGCAGCCGTTGATCGTGATGGTCCGGTCGTAGAGGCCCGGATTCGCCTCGACGAAACTCGTGAACGGCTCCGCTGCCCAATAGATGTGTTCATACATCTCGTCGGAAGCGATCCAGATGTCCTGATGGCGCGCGAGCACCGCCCCCAGTCCCTGTAATTCGGCCTTCGTATATGCGGCGCCCGTCGGATTACTCGGGCTGTTCAAAAACAATAGTTTACTGCGCGGAGTGATTGCGGCTTCGAGTTGTGCGGGCGTGATCTTGTAACCCTGTGACGGGCCGGCCAAAACCGCCACGGGCACGCCGTCTGCCAGCAGCGCCATATCGGGATAAGACACCCAGTAGGGCGCCGGGACGATGCACTCATCTCCCGGATCGAGTACTGCGGCGCACACATTGAAGCACGTCTGTTTCGCGCCCGAGGAGACGATGATTTGGCTACGTTCATAGTTCAAGTGATTGTCGCGCTTGAACTTCGCGATGATGGCGTCTTTGAGTTCGTTGGTCCCGTCGACCGAGGTGTAGCGCGTGAGCCCGGTGCGAATCGCTTCCACGCCCGCATCCGCGATGTAGGTCGGCGTATCGAAGTCGGGCTCACCGGCGCCGAGGCCGATGATGTCTTTGCCTTCCGCCTTGAGTCTGGCGGCGCGTGCCGTCACGGCGAGGGTGGGCGAGGGTTTGACCTTCTGAACGCGCTTTGCGAGGGACGGGGCCAAGGGAATTTCCTCATGCTTGCCGCGGCTGTTTGCCGGCGACGGAGTGTACGAAAAATAAGCCATCCCCGCCAGGTCGCGATGGCGTGCACACATGCGATAATCGAGCCATGAGCTTTGAACTGTTTGCCGATTATGTGCCTGCCGGCGACCAGCCACAGGCGATCGAAAAACTCGTCGACGGGCTGCAAAGCGGCCTGGCGCATCAGACCCTGCTCGGCGTCACGGGTTCGGGCAAGACCTTCACGATCGCGAACGTGATCAAACAGGTCCAGCGACCCACCTTGGTGCTTGCGCACAACAAGACCTTGGCGGCGCAGTTGTACGGCGAATTCAAGGTGTTCTTCCCGAAGAATGCGGTCGAGTACTTTGTTTCCTATTACGATTATTACCAGCCGGAGGCCTACGTGCCGGCCTCCGACACGTTCATCGAGAAGGACGCGTCGATCAACGAACACATCGAACAGATGCGCTTGTCTGCGACCAAGGCCTTGCTCGAGCGTCCTGACGCAATCATCGTCGCGACCGTTTCGGCGATCTACGGCCTCGGTGACCCGCAGGCCTACCTCAGCATGGTCCTGCACCTGTCGCGCGGCGAGCGTATCGACCAGCGGAAGCTGTTGCGGCGGCTCGCCGATATGCAGTACACGCGCAACGAAATGGACCTGAGCCAGGGTTGCTACCGGGTGCGCGGCGATGTCATCGATGTCTTTCCGGCCGAGTCCGAGCGCGAAGCCGTGCGCGTCGAACTGTTCGACGATACGGTCGAGAGCTTGAGCTTCTTCGATCCCCTGACCGGTGAGGTCCTGCGGCGCGTGCCGCGGCTGACGATTTATCCCTCGACCCACTACGTCACGCCGAAGGAGCGCATCCACGCCGCCGTCGATGAGATCCGCGAGGAGCTGCGCGGCCGGCTGCTCGAGTTGCATGCCGCGAACAAGCTCGTTGAAGCGCAACGTCTGCAGCAACGGACGCTGTTCGATCTGGAAATGATGAACGAGGTCGGTTACTGCGCCGGCATCGAAAACTATTCCCGTTACTTGTCGGGCCGCACGGCCGGCGAGCCGCCCCCGTGTTTGTTCGATTACCTGCCGCCCAATTCATTGCTGGTGATCGACGAGAGCCACCAGACGATTCCGCAGCTCGGTGCGATGTACAAGGGCGATCGCTCGCGCAAAGAGACGCTCGTCGAATATGGCTTCCGTCTGCCCTCGGCGCTCGACAACCGGCCCTTGCGCTTCGAGGAATTCGAAAAGTTGGCGCCGCAATCGATCTATGTTTCGGCGACACCGTCGGTTTACGAGAAGCGGGTTTCGGGCCAGATCGTCGAACAGGTCGTGCGTCCCACGGGCTTGATCGATCCGATCGTGGAAATTCGTCCGGTGCGCGCACAGGTTGATGATTTATTGTCCGAGATCCGGCTGCGGGCCGCGCAGAGGGAGCGGGTGCTCGTGACCACGCTCACCAAGCGGATGGCCGAGGATTTGACCGAATACTTGAACGAACATGGCGTCAAGGTTCGTTATCTGCACGCCGACATCGAGACCGTCGAGCGCTCGGAGATCATCCGCGATCTGCGTCTCGGCAAATTCGACGTAATCGTGGGCATCAACCTGTTGCGCGAGGGTTTGGACATGCCCGAAGTCTCTCTGGTCGCGATCCTCGATGCCGACAAGGAGGGCTTCTTGCGCTCCGAGGGTTCACTGATCCAAACGATCGGACGTGCCGCGCGCAACGTCAAGGGCAGGGCGATTCTTTACGCCGACGTACGAACCGGCTCGATCGAGCGCGCGATCGCGGAAACCGACCGCCGGCGCAACAAACAGATCGAGTTCAATACCTTGCATGGGATCACTCCGCGCAGCATCGTCAAGGCCGTGGGCGACACCATGGAAGGTGCGCGCTCCGTGCAGGAGCGCGAGGCGATGGAGGCGAACGCGAATTACGCACTGTTGCCGCCGGACCAGGCGGCCAAGCGCATCAAGAAACTCGAGCTCGAAATGCAGAAGCTCGCGCGCAACCTCGAATTCGAGCAGGCCGCCCGCATTCGCGACGAGATCCACAAATTGCGGCAGGCGTCTTTCGGCATGCCGGACAAACTCGTCGGCTGAGCGAGGAATGGCCCAAGGACCGCGCGTCGGCGCAGATGAGGATCCAGACAGAACCGACACCTTGCCGGCGCTGACGGGCGCTGCCAACCGCGAGGAACCCGCGCCAGCATCGAAGCTGCCGTCTGCGGCTGAGACCGGCTTCGCGCGTGGTGGCCGGCTCGACTTGCCGAAGCTCGCCGCGAAGATGCGTTCGGTGGAGGAGCGCGTCGCCCGCCAGGCCGCCGATTACGCTGCGCTCGCGCACAAACTCGAACGCGCCCAGGAGAGTGAAACGGCGGCGATGGTGCGTGCCGATGCACTCGCGGTCGAATTGACCGCAGTACGCGCCGCCTTCGAGACCGAGCGCACTCGCAATCGCGAGTCTGAGCGGCTGCTGTTCGAGCAGATTGCGGGCAGCGAACTGGCCCGGGCCCGCCTCGAGTCGGCGCCGCGCGAGACCACCCATCTCAAGGAGGAGCTCGCAGCAGTGACGGCAGAGTCGCAGGCGCTCAAGGATGCGCTCGCCGCCCGCGATGCAACGATCGTGCAGGTTCTGAATTCGCTCGCCGAGCGCGACGCGCAGCTCACGGCCTTGCAGCGCGAGCACGCGCGTATCGTGCCCGACCTCGAGGCCCGCGTGCAGGCGGGCGAGCATCTGACGGCGCAGTTCGAAGCAGCCGAGACCCGTGCCGCCGCCTTGCAACTCGATCTCGACCGGCGCGATGCGACCATCCTGACGCTGACGGCGCGCGTGGCGCGCGGCGAGTCCGAAGCCGCCGACGGGATCCGCGAGCTGAAGGCCTTGCGTGCTCAATCGGCGGCCTATCTCGAGGTGCTGCAATCGCGGGAGTGGCGTCGCGGTTATGAACAGAGCCGCTGGCGCGAGCCCGATGCCGCGCCGCAAGCCTTGCAGACCGCCCTGGTCGGACTCGAATCTCAGCGCGACGAATTGAAGCGTAAGCTCGCCGAAGTGGCGGCTGCGCCGGCGCAGCCGAGGAGCGCGAACGACGCGCCGGACGCTCTGGATCGCGCGGCGGCCCAGCGCCGGATCGACGAACAGGCCGCCGAGATCGCCGCGCTCAAGGGGGACGTCGAGACTGCGCAGGAAGAGGTGACGGTTTTGCTCGCACATCTGCAGGCTGCGCGCCGGCAGGAATCGCCACCGCAGGCGGACAATGGCCAGGGTACCGAGCGCAAGCGCTTGGCCGATGAACTCGCTGCCCGCACCGCCCGCGTCGTCGCGCTCGAACAGGAGAACCGCGAGCTGCAAGCGGCGTTGGAGCGTACGCGCGGCGCACTCGATGAGCGCGAATTTCTGATTCGTCGCCTGGAGCGCAGCGAGAGCAGCAATGCGAGTGCGCTCGGCCGCCTGCAGAATACGATCGAGCGTCTCGGAGCGGTGGCCGCGGTCGACGCCTCGCTGCCTGAACTCAGTGTCTCGGTGCCGGTCCCGCTCCAGCCGCCGGAGCGCGTGGCGGAAGGCGCACCGGGTAAATTGGTCCGCGTCGACGGCGGCCATGCGGTCACCTATGTGCTTCAGCGCCGGAACCATGTCGGCCGCACCCCGGGCACCGAAGTGCACATCGACTCCTCGACCGTGAGTCGTCTGCATGCCCTGATCGTGAGCGCACCGGGTGGGGCGATCATCGAGGACACCAAGAGCACCAACGGGACCTATGTGAACGGCCGCCGCGTCACCCGTCAGGTGCTGCGCGATGGCGACCTGCTGACCATCGGCGAGGCGCAGTTCCGTTTCGTGGCCGAGACCCGCGGATTGCCCCCCGCTTCGCCGGCCGGCACGGATGAGGCCACCGAACCGTGATTTCGGACACAAAAGGGGCCCTGCGGCGCCCGACGCCCAATAATCTTGCCCGAAGTCCCACCCAGGCCTTTATCGGCGCCCGCGAATCCGGTATCTTTCGCGCCCTCCGAGCGCGCTTAGCTCAGCGGTAGAGCATCACCTTGACATGGTGGGGGTCAGTGGTTCGATCCCACTAGCGCGCACCATCCTCGCAATCGGGGCGACCCACCGGAGGGGGTGGCGCCCTTTTGGTATCATCTGAACTCTATGCTGGCAATCACTCTTCCCGACGGAAGCCAACGGCAATTCGATCGGGCGGTCACCATTGCGGAGATCGCCGCGAGCATCGGCCCCGGCCTCGCCAAGGCCGCGTTGGCCGGCCGCGTCGATGGCGCGACCGTCGATACCTCATATCTCGTCGATCACGATGCCGCGATCAGCATCGTCACCGACAAGGACCCCGAGGGTTTGGAGATCATCCGGCACTCGACCGCGCATCTGCTCGCCAACGCCGTGCAGGAACTCTATCCCGACGCTCAGGTGACGATCGGGCCGGTCATCGACGACGGCTTCTATTACGATTTCGCCTACAAGCGGCCGTTCACGACGGAGGACCTCGCCGCGGTCGAGCAGCGCATGAATGAAATCGCCGCCAAGGATCTGCCGGTGCATCGCCGTGTGCTGCCGCGCGACGTCGCGATCGAGCACTTCAAGAATCTCGGTGAGCATTACAAGGCCGAGATCATCGGCGCGATCCCGCCGGGCGAATCGATCAGTTTGTACGGGCAGGGCGATTGGGAGGATCTGTGCCGCGGGCCGCACGTGCCCTCGACGGGCAAACTGAAAGCCTTCAAGTTGATGAAAGTCGCCGGCGCCTATTGGCGCGGGGATTCGCGCAACGAGATGTTGCAACGGATTTACGGCACCGCATGGGCGACTGAGAAGCAACTCAAGGAGCACCTCACCCGGCTCGAGGAAGCGGAGAAGCGCGACCACCGCCGGATCGGCAAGGAACTCGATCTGTTCCACCTGCAGGAGGAGGCGCCCGGCGCCGTCTTCTGGCATCCCAAGGGTTGGATTCTGTTTCAGCAGCTGATCAGCTACATGCGTGAGCGGCAGAACGAGGCCGGCTTCGAGGAGGTCAACACGCCCGAAATCATGGACCGAGAACTATGGGTTCAGTCCGGGCATGTCGCCAATTTCGGCGACAACATGTTCATGACCAAGACCCCCGATGACCGCACCTTCGCGATCAAGCCGATGAACTGCCCGGGTCATATCCAGCTGTTCAAGCAGGGTTTGCGCAGCTACCGCGAATTGCCGGTGCGATTCGCCGAGTTCGGCAAAGTGCATCGCTACGAACCTTCGGGCGCGCTGCACGGGCTCATGCGAGTCCGCGCGTTCACGCAGGACGATGCGCACATCTTTTGCATGCCCGGACAGCTGACCGAGGAAGCGGTCAAGGTCACGCAGCTGATCTTGAGTATCTACCGCGATTTCGGCTTCGAGGACGTGCGCATCAAGTTTTCCGACCGACCGGCCAAGCGGGTCGGCTCGGACGAAACCTGGGACCTATACGAGGCGGCGCTCAAAGAGGCGGCCAAAGCCGCGGGCATCGAGACGACGCTCAATCCGGGGGAGGGTGCGTTCTATGGACCCAAGCTCGAGTTCGTCTTGCGGGATGCGATCGGCCGCGACTGGCAATGCGGCACCCTGCAAGTGGACCCCAACCTGCCGGCGCGGCTGGGGGCTACGTATATCGGCGACGACAGCGCGAGACACACTCCTGTGATGCTGCATAGAGCCATGTTCGGTTCGCTCGAGCGCTTCATCGGGATTTTGCTCGAACATCATGCCGGCAAGCTGCCGACGTGGTTGGCACCCGTTCAGGCGGTAATCACGGGAATTACCGACCGGCAGTCGAAATACATCGAAGAAATCGCGGAAAACCTGAAGAATCAGGGGCTTCGAGTCGAAACGGACTTGAGGAATGAGAAGCTAGGCTTTAAAATCCGCGAGCATATAATTAAGCGTGTCCCTTACGTGCTGGTCGCTGGCGACCGGGAAGTCGAGGGACGCACCCTGGCCGTACGGACGCGCAGTGGTAAAGATCTAGGTGCAATTGGGCTCGTTGAGCTCGCATCCTTGCTTTCCGACGAAGTAGCGAGCCGCGGCCGTCTTGTTTTGGAGGATCGCGTATCGCAACTTCGAAGCGCGTAAGGCGCAATGAGGAGATCTCGGCACCGTCGGTGCGTGTGATCGCCGCCGATGGTAGTCAAGCAGGTGTCATGTCGCGCGCGGAAGCGCTGCAAATGGCGACCTCGCAAGCCCTGGACCTCGTTGAGGTCTCGCCGATGGCGGAGCCGCCGGTGGTCAGGGTCATGGATTTCGGCAAGTTCTTGTTCGAGCAGAACAAGAAAGCGCATGCGGCGAAGCGCAAGCAGAAGCAGATACAGGTAAAGGAAATCAAGTTTCGTCCCGGAACGGAAGAGGCGGACTACCAGGTCAAACTGCGTAGCATCGTCCGCTTCCTGACCGAGGGTGATAAGGCCAAGGTGACCTTGCGTTACCGCGGCCGTGAGCTCGTACACCAGGACATCGGTCGCAAGCTCTTGACGCGGATCTCTGAGGATCTCGCCCCCTATTCGGTGGTCGAGCAGAATCCGTTGATGGAAGGCAAGCAGATGATCATGGTATTCGGGCCCAAAAAGAAGTGAGCGGCAGACCTTAAAGACCTGCCGTCCCGCCTATAGCGGCGCGTTCGAACCAGCGATGGCGGGTTTGGGCGCACTTGTGAATAGGGCTACAAAAATCAGGAGTCCAGCGTGCCTAAGATGAAAACGAAGAAGGCCGCGTCGAAGCGTTTTCGCAAAACTGCGAATGGCTTCAAACGCGGTCAGTCCCATCGTCGTCATATTCTGACGAAGAAACCCAGCAAGCGTAAGCGCCAGCTGCGCCGCGAGAGCGGCGTGCACGAGACCGATTTGGGTCGCGTCAAAGCCATGCTTCCTTTCGCTTGAACACCTGGAGTTAACAGAATATGGCACGAGTCAAACGTGGTGTCGTCGCCGGTCGGCGGCACAAGAAAATCCTCAAGAAGGCGAAGGGCTATTTCAATGCTCGGCGCAAGGTCTTCCGTACCGCCAAGCAGGCGGTCATCAAGGCCGGTCAATACGCCTATCGTGGTCGCCGCGAGAAGAAGCGTGAGTTCCGCGCTTTGTGGATCACACGCATCAACGCGGCGGCGCGTCTGTGCGGCTTGACCTACAGCACTTTGATCGACGGGTTGAACAAGGCAGAGCTGGCGATCGATCGCAAGGTGCTCGCGGATCTCGCGGTCCACGACATGCCGGCGTTCGCGGCGATCGCTGAAAAGGCCAAAGCCAGTTTGACGGCAGCCTGATCTCGAAGGGGCTCTGACTCGCGATCCGGTGCCCCGAGGGCCGGATCGCGCGTCGCCGCCTCGAGCGCTCATGGCCAGCCCGGAATCGCTTCTGCTGCTCGTCGAGCAGGCCCTCGCCGAGGTCGCTGCGGCTGCCGATCTTTCCCATCTCGACGAGGTCCGCGTCCGGTTGCTCGGCAAGAAAGGGCTGCTGACCGAGCAACTGAAGAGCTTGGGGGCGTTGCCCGCGAGTGAGCGGCCGTCGGCCGGCGCGAGAATCAACGAGGCCAAGGCGCAAATCCTCGCGGCGATCGAGGCGCGGCACGCGGCACTCGTGCAACTGGCCCTCGCGCAGGAGCTCCGGCAAGGAGCCATCGACGTGACCGCGCCCGGGCGCGGGCAGGAGCGCGGCAGTCTGCACCCGGTCACGCGCTCGCGGCTGCGCATCGAGCAAATCTTCAAGCAAGCCGGTTTTCAAGTCGCCACGGGTCCCGAGGTGGAGGACGACTTCCACAATTTCGAGGCGCTCAATATTCCCGCCAATCATCCGGCCCGCGCGATGCACGACACCTTCTATTTTCCCGACGGGCGACTGCTGCGCACGCATACCTCGCCGGTGCAGATCCGCGCGATGCGCAAGTCTCAGCCGCCGCTGTCGGTGATCGCCCCGGGGCGGGTCTATCGCTGCGACTCGGACATGACCCACACGCCGATGTTTCACCAGGTCGAGGGTCTCGTGGTCGGCGAGAACGTGAGCTTCGCAAACCTCAAGGCCATGCTGCACGGCTTCGTCGAGCAGTTTTTCGAACGGCCCTTAGGTGTGCGCCTGCGCCCCTCGTATTTCCCGTTCACCGAGCCCTCGGCCGAAGTCGACATTCAATGCGTCTTTTGTCTTGGGGCCGGATGCCGGGTGTGCAAGCACACCGGTTGGCTCGAGGTCCTGGGCTGCGGCATGATCCATCCGAACGTGCTCGAGACGTCCGGGATCGACAGCGAGCGCTGGCAAGGCTATGCCTTCGGGATGGGCATCGAGCGGCTGACCATGCTGCGCTATGGCGTCGATGATCTGCGTCTGCTCTTCGAAAACGATCTGCAATTCTTGAAGCAATTCCCGTGAAACTCACCTATCGCTGGTTGCAGGAGTTCGCGCAGCAGACGGTCACACCGGCCATGCTCGCCGAACAGTTGACCCTCGCCGGACTCGAGGTCGAGGCGCTGGCCCCGGTCGCGCCGCCGTTTTCGGGCGTGATCGTCGGCGAGGTCTTGACCACTGCGCGACATCCGGACGCCGAGAAGCTGTCGGTCTGCGAGGTCACGACCACTGGCGCGGACCGTCTGCAAATCATTTGCGGCGCGCAGAACGTGCGCCCGGGGCTCAAAGTCGCGGTGGCGATGGTCGGTGCTCAGCTGCCCGGCGACATCACGATCAAGCGCGCGAAGCTGCGCGGACTCGAGTCCTTTGGGATGCTGTGTTCCGCGCGGGAGCTTGGGCTGGGCGATGCGCACGACGGCATTCTCGAACTCGCTGTGGACGCCGTGCCCGGCGTCGATGTGCGCGCCGCG
>Ga0209208_10013355_pt1 | contig 10270 bp, 12 predicted proteins | sample S1TSphfallax_3_FD_187694 | JGI IMG/M metagenome (GOLD analysis project Ga0209208, IMG submission 187694) | Host-associated microbial communities from peat moss isolated from Minnesota, USA - S1T2_Fd - Sphagnum fallax MG (SPAdes) (version 2) | ecosystem: Host-associated > Plants > Peat moss >... | reverse complement strand
GGGATGAACCTTGAACCCTATTCAGCTAGCTTCCCATTCCTTGTTATCTGAAAGGTTGTCTCTTGTTTAAGCTAATGCATCATCATCATCCAGAGTTGGGTGCTCTCTTCTCTCTCTCCTTTTCCCCTTTTTTTGATGCAGAGCTCAGTTATCCCAATCTGGCATAAGTATGGGAAGATCACACAAGTTAGCATCATTAGCATTGCCTATGGAGGAGAGAGAAAGGAGGCAGTAATCAAACAATCAATTGATTGATGTTACAGGACATGATGGACATGAGGCCATCTGTTTTTGTGGATGGGATTTGTGAACTACGAGACAGTCCTAGTTGCCAATTATCTTTGGCTGAGCTGATCACCGCCTCACTACTGTGGTTGTGCATCATGCTGGGCTGGTCTGACCACTGCCTCCCTATCATGGGCAGCCAGCAAGCAGCAGTACTCTCTCTCTCCACTGGTACCTCATCCCATCTTTCAGATGAGTTTTGACAAAAGAACACACTATGTTATTCTTTTTGCAACATGTACCATTCTTCATTAATAAAGCAACAGGGGACAGATTTGATTCGCTTTGATTGTCACACTCTCACCATAACCAAAAAAAACCTCTCTGAAATCTGTAGGGAAATCTTCTTGTGCAAACTCTCAGAGATATTTAGGGTTTGGTTTGGGTCATACAGCAACTCTGGCTGTACCATCACCATTCTCAAAAGCTGATGCAGAAGAAACTAACTACTGCACAACACAGCAAGGAACCTTCAGATGAGCTCTACTTTGGATGTGTGCTCCTTTGCTTGTTCCTTCCTTGCTCTACAAACCCTCAAATCCTAGCTAAACCCTAAACCCTAAACCCTAAACCCTTGCTAAACCTGGAATCCTTTGTTCTCTTAAACATAGTCTTTGATTTCCTGTGAGATATCAAATCATGGTGATGATATAGCAAAAATAAATAAATTCTAGTTGTTTTCAACCAACCCTAAACCCTAAACCAGCTGGGATCCACATTTTGTTTGCTGCAGCACAGATGGCTGTGCTTTCTGCTACACAGATGGCTATCTATGGTTTGCTTTCTACCATTCCTCCTCCAAGTCACAAACACCCAACATCTTCTTCTCATTCTACTACTACTACAACTACTACAACAGCATGTGTCTTTGTGGGAATCTTGTGGGAAATTTGTTGAAATTTGATTTTTCAATTGTTTCATTCATTTTTGCAGCACAGCTGTTCACAGTTGTTCCATGATTCCAGTGTTTTACTTTTTGGGGTCAATTATGTGATATAGCCAAAATGGCGATAATCCATAGGAAGATTTAGCCAAATTTGGCTACAAGATACATGTGTAAGTATAAAAAATAAATAAAAATCTAAAAACACCCTTCAATATTTTCTGGTTAGTTAAAAACCATACTGAAACCCATGTATAGAAATCTGGCGATTTTTCTCAAATTTTGATCAAGTTTTTGGCTACTATTTGAAAATCTCAAAAAGCACTTGATTTTAGCAGTTTTCTTTTTTGGCTATATATATATATATAGCCAGAAAAAAAAGGGCTGGTTCCATCCCAGGGTTGTTGTTTTAATTAATTAATTAATTAATTAATTTTTCAAGTAGCTCTAGTGAGGGAGGATCCCCAGCATTAATTAGCATTAAATGGCGATTGTCCCAGGTGAGCTGTAGCATTTTTACTAACATCACAAATTTTTCGTGTTAAAATATCGCCAATTTGCGAAATTTAAATTTCGCCACAATTGTTTTTATTTAAAAAAAATTATTGTGGCAAAACCGTGAAGCTGCCGCTGCCGCTGCCGCCTGCAACAGGCCCGGCTCCAGACGAACAAAGAGCAGCAAGCGAGGGTTTGCTGGTTGCTGCGGAGACGCAGAGACAGGAGTAGAAGAGGACTCTGAAGAGTATGCGCACGTATGTACGCACACATCACACACATCTACATACACACACACGTAGCAGTAGCACTTGTAGTAGCAAAGCTCGGCCTTGATGCAAGGCAGATCCTGAAATCCAAGAGGAAAAAAATTAGATCAGTAGTAGTTCTGAAGAAAAGGAGGCAGAGTAAATCGCTACAGAGACGCGAGAGAAAAGAGGCTCAGAGAGAGAGAGAGAGAGAGAGGGAAGATGTTTCTGTTCGACTGGTTCTATAGCGTGCTTGCCACACTCGGATTGTGGCAGAAGGAGGCGAAGATCTTGTTCTTAGGTCTGGACAATGCGGGGAAAACGACGCTGCTGCACATGCTCAAGGATGAGGTATGCCGCTTCCTGCCTCACTGCCTGCCTCCCTCCGATTTCTTTTTGTTTTGTGGTGGAATGGTATAAGAGATTCTTCTTCTTCTTCTTCTTCATCGTGTCGTTGTCGTCCTCGTGGTAGTTGTTGTGCGGAGCTTTCGTAGCAAAACGAGGCGTAGAAGAAAGGGAGTAGTTGATGCGTGCTGGAAGAGTTTTGTTGTGGTTTTTTAAAGATCCGTGCTTTTGGTTTGTTCTCAGTTTGTTCGAGCGAGCGTTGGATGTTGTAGTAGTTAAGAGAGAGAGAGAGTCTTTGCACCTGCAGCAAGAAGCCGCCTAAGAAATCTGTAACCCTCTTCCTCCGCATCGTCGAAGTCCGCGTTTTGTGAAGGAACCCTGGTATTTGTAAGCAGGAAGAAAACAGAGCAACAACTGTCATTGACCAATTCCGATTTTCGAGAAAAGCATGTGATAGTTTTGTACTGCTTCTTCTTATGCCTGGAAATTGTGCTCTTAGAAGGATTGCAATTCAGAGAAGGATTAGAATAGATGAGAATAAGGAGTGTGTGCGTGCACCTGTGCTGGTGTGCACATGTGTGCTATGGAGATTGACTGGTGATATGGAAGTCTTTGTACATGTCTTTTCTGATTTGCATCCTTTGAAAACTTCTACCTGCATTTCTGATTCATGATCCTGATGGAAAATCCTTTTTTCTCTTTTTCTACATGCTTTTCTGATTGCATCTTGATCTCAAACCTGCTGTGTAACAACAACAATGCAGTTTTTTCTAGTTGCATCTTTGATCAAGACTTTCTTTTGTTTGTGAACATGGGTTTCTGATTTCAATCTTTTTTTCTTTGACTGCTACTGCTGCCGCTTCTTTTGTCTATCTATCTTTTTTCAGAGGTTGGCACAGCATCAACCAACACAGTATCCTACTTCAGAAGAGTTGAGCATTGGCAATATCAAGTTCAAAGCATTCGACTTGGGAGGCCACCAGATTGCCAGACGAGTATGGAAGGACTACTATGCAAAGGTAATGTCTTCCTTTTGATCAGAAGAGGAAGCTGTTGCTGAACTTCTCTCTCTATATTACTTTCTCATGAGTTGAAGCCTTTTGTATGTGCATCTCAGAGCACTTTCATAAGGTCATTGTCATCTTACCTTCAAATTGTTGGGGAGATTCCTCTTCAATTTCATATATATGTCAGAGGAAGGAAAGACCATCCAGAGCTGATGCTGCTGTGCCGTGGTGTTTAATGTTCTTCCTTCTGGATTTTCAAAAGGGGTGTGCCAACAACTGGGTGTGGTTGTTGAGGTGGTGATGAGTATTGTAGTCTGATGGGATGTCTCAGTTGGTGGAGATTTTGGTGTTAGAGTTTTCTATTCACAATTTGCAGGTAGGTACATGGGGCAGATGAAGCACAGAGAGTAGGGTGAATGACGGAGATACCTAGTGGACAACCAATGTGTTTAGGGTTGAGGAAAGGGCAAGGGAAAAGATCTCTTTGCTGGATGAATACAATTAGCAAACCCCAGTTGAATTTCTGAGTTTCTGGTAGTTTAATATAGAGGGTTTCAGAATTGCAGGAATCTCCAGTTATCTTGAAAACTTGCTAATGAAGTAGGTTACTAAGGTATTTGGTTCTAGAGTGCTTTGTTTAAATGGGTTTACACTCAGTTCACCCTATTACTGGTGGTGAAAGGGATGCTTCCACAGTGGGTGTGGAAGCTCTATTGCTGCATTGCTTCCCTCCTCACTTTGTTGACCAGTTCCTGATAATTGGTTATTGGGAATCATGAGTTATTTTTGCATTCAAGTGCAGCACTAAAATGTAAATGGTTTTTGGTCATGTGATATTCAATTGTAGTATTAGGTTCAACTTGACTCAATGAAACCACTGTGATGGCAGTTTACCAGTGAGCCTTTACAAAGTTTGTTGTTAGAGTTTGACCTTAATGAGAGAGTTTGCTTCCAAAGAAGTTGTCGAAGGGAAAGTGTTATGGTCTAATCCCATTTATGTTAGGGCTAGCCACATATGAGAGTTTCTTTCGTTCCATAGAAGTATGGATCCAATGATGGTAGCTAACTTTGTGGCTCATATGCAGGTGGATGGCATAGTCTATCTGGTGGATGCAGCTGACAAAGACAGGTTTGGGGAGTCAAAGAAGGAGCTTGATGCCCTCTTGTCAGATGACTCACTTGCACAAGTTCCTTTTCTGATTCTTGGCAACAAGATTGATATTCCATATGCAGCCTCAGAAGATGAGCTACGGTATTCACTAGGCCTGAGCAACTACACCACTGGCAAGGGTAAGGTGAATCTTGGGGAGACCAACATGCGGCCAATTGAGGTGTTTATGTGCAGCATAGTGCGAAAGATGGGCTATGGGGAAGGCATCAAGTGGATGTCTCAGTATATCAAGTAAACTGTAGATTGTGAGTTGGTGAGGCAGTTGTGAACTGGAATTGTTTTTTTGCGTGAGACAATTGCAGGATGATCCAGTTGACTCGTGGCACCATTCTGAGTTGGTGCAAGGTCCATATTTGGTTGCCACTGCAGTGTGGAGTAGGGGCTTGAATCGTAACCCTTGTCTACAGATTTAGAATACACCTAGTAGTACGTAGAAAACTTAATTTGTGAATGTTTATTTGTCAGTGACATTCATGTGCCCAAACACACTCTGGGTATCCAGTACTAAGAGATGCCTTGTACCATTGTTGGACTCTTAACAATCTAAAAAGCAACCTGAGGGCTATTTCTTGGTATAAGCCTGTGGCTTAAAAAACAGTTTCAGTCTGTGGGTTTTGTCTGGTTCACTTAAGTGTGGAAGATCAGGTGAGATGTCTTGGTTTACAGAAATTTTTCTGTGTTTATTGTCTCTTTTCAAACAGTGAAATGACTGTAGTAAGGGGTTGACCACTATACATGTAAGATAGTCGCCCAACCCTTACCCAAGGTTTGACCACAAAGTGTCCACATGCTTATGTTTTTCCCAGGTGATTGACTGACTTGGCATCCCTTGTTACCACACTTTGTTGCTCAACCTTCCCACAAGGTTTGACCTGAGGTACCCACGCGGTTCTATCTTTGGACAGTTGACCTGGTGACAGCACTCCACTACAAGGGTGGCCCCCACCACTTGGGCTGAGAGCATGACACTTTGAGGTACTACTTTTAAATAAGTTATCAAGTTGTATTCAATTGAAAGGATGTTTGGTTTGCATTGTTGGCATGTTTCACACATAGGATTCATAGCCTATCTACTATCCCTTCCCTCCTTTCTGTTTTGTTGGGTGCAGGGTTTGGGTAAGGGATGTTTTGCAGCTTTTTCTTCAATATTTGAGAATGTACTGGTCAAATGGGATTCTAGTTAGGTGATTTCAAAGCTCAAGTACATTTTTTCCTTGTTAAGTTGCTATCAATTTCTTACAGGTTGATCATTAGGTTTTGATGGTCTGATCATGGGATTGATGCTAGCAGGTCCAATGACAATGATGAAGTCATACCCTGGTGAGCAACTCTCACAAAATATCAGACCATCACCTCCTTCATCACAAATAGACAGTGGCAATCTGCCAGGACTACCCAGTAACTTCATCAGCTCCCAACTGTGTGTGGGTGTAGATTAAGCATCTAATAATGCAAAGAGTTCAGAGAATACAGTGTGACAGAAAGCCTATGTAGAGCTGAATCACGATCCTTGAAATCATGATGTGCAAGCGACAAGATGTGGGATACGCAAACTAGATGGATTGGATACCTAAAAATTAGGTAGTTTGCAAAACTCAATATATGCTACTATATAGCTACTCCTGGTATCCCAATAGAAAAGCCTCTATTTCATGCCAACTAGACACCGTATACAAAACACCAGATCCCTTTCTCCAACCAGGACTTCTGTCACACTGATCTCTCTCTGCTTGCAACACCCCAGCATAAAGTGGCTGCCTTCTGATTGCAAAAGCATCTGCAACTCGGTCCAGTGTAGCACTCTTCCCAATTACAATGCCTATATCAGCTCGCAACAGGCAAGGGAGGTCAGTCACACTATCACCTATGTAGACTGCCCTACTATCACCAACAAGTCTGGGGGTAGTAGACTCTGACTTTGTTGACAATCCTCTCAAAATTTGGTCAAAAAACCGTTCCTTGTCCAATGCTGTTTCCACACTTCTCATGATATCACCATCAGACACACTTCCTGTAACTGACAACTCATTGGCACAAATTCTCGGAATTTCCACACCACCTGCAATCAATTGGAACTTGTAAATGCAGATGCAATAGTCCCACCAGTGATTAACCTCTTCATCCATTGAAGAATCTGATATCTCAGCATCTCATGGTGAAGGTCAAATAGTCAAGCATACCAATGATTTCAGGACTTCTTGAAACCAACTTGGAATCTTTCTCAAATTATGTGAACAAAACATGCTCCACAATAGCGATGATTTTACTTACAGTTATCAAACACACCCTTGATGAAAGTACTACTCCAACAGACTGACAGGATTTGCACATCAATATGAGTTTCTTCCTGCCTGAGCCGCTGCAGAAGATGAGCACAGCCTGGACGAAGTGGCATGAGCTTTGCAACCTCCTGGATGTCTGCTGTGGACAGGCCCTGCAACACACCTGCCTTCACCACCTTTTCATTTGCTGTTTGCTCAAACATGGACATCTTCTCCAGAAGCTCATGGAGCTCATTCTCTTTGTAAGTGCCGCTGCCACCTCTAGTGGAAACTGTTGTACCACCCATTTCACAAAGAGTAACCCCAAAGGGTTGGATCAATATATTCTTGATGAATTGCAGTGAGGCTCCAAACCACAACAGCCATGACATTGGAACATCTTACCCTTGTTTTCTGCATGACATGATATATGTAAATGCCACTTCTTGAAATCAATAGAACATTGCACTCTAGGATGTCTGAGTCTCAGATCTCCTTTTTAATCACACATTTAAAATGAATCAAAAAGTGGTGAGGAATATGAAAGGGTGATTCTAGGACATGGGAAAAGGAGATCTGACATGAAGAGTAAAATTTGGGACATTGAACCCACCAGTTAGAGTGAGGGCTTCACTCAACACTTCTTCATATTCTTCCAGGTATTCCTTCACCAATTCATCCCACTGTTGCTGCAATGATGTTGCATTTTTTGTGTTTGATGAGGCAGCAATTTTCACTGTGAGATCAGCAAGGATAGAGGAGGAATCAGCAACAGTGCATGTGGAGTCAAAATCAGAGACGAAAACTAATCGCTCCTTAGCTGCTGATGCCAACTTGAAATACGGTACTTGAACTGCCTCTGTGCTCAATGATTGCGCACTAAAAAATTCAACCTCGAGTGCCATAGCTTGTTTATAAATTATTTCCAATGAGGCTTGGACTTCTTCATTGAATGTCACACTCAACTTGTCCAATAGCTGTTCTATCTGTGATGCTGATGCCTGCAAGCCTCAGTAATAAAAAAGAAATTGTTCAGAAACAAAGCTACAGAGCCAGAGTACATTGTCTGTTCTGGTGAAACTTAATACAACCCGCAACAGAAGCTGTTACACACTAAAAAGACTAAACAGGAACTGACCATATTGTCAGCTACCATGTTTTCCAATTTGCCAGAGAGGTGCTTGAACAGTACAGGTTGAGCGTCGGTAAGAAGACAAATAGACTAACTCACTGTCCTCAGTAGAAGGCAAGAAAGGAAGACCTCAAAATCCACAGAAGAATATGTCTCAATCCATTCCTGGTATGGATGTTTGCATCCCATCCCTGTATGTCTTTCCAGTTCTTGTCCAAGGAACGCATACAAGCGCATGCAAGGTGTCATGGCTGTTATTGTTCTTGCACACCTGTGCAGCCGCTGTTCCGCATTTGATTCTGTCACTTTCAACAATTCTCCATCTCTTGTGCCTGATGCTCTATCTACACACTCACTTGCTGTTTGTAACAAAAAGTCTGTGTATTTGGTTGTGGCAGGATTTGGAGCATCAGGTTGCGTGAGATCCAATCCCCATTTCTGGCAGTCAAATAAAAAATCAGCCACATTCTGCAAATCAACATTCCAGAACTCCAAGAAAATGATAAAACCACACTTTGGAAGAAAGCAACACCAAAGGGTTTCAAAAACTCTTTTTGGGAAGGTTAGATGGTACCTCAGCAAAAGAGGAATGCAGACGAAGCTCCTCATGTACAGCATGTTGTAATGAGGCAATACTGGCTTTTGCTTCTTCATCATCTGCACTCTGTAAGGCCATTCCATAGCTGACAAGAAATCCAAGAGTCCAGGAATCAGGAGAAATTGATCAAGCGGTGAACTCTGGCCTACAAATCCTCAACCCAAATCTCAAATAACCAAGCTGAAAAATTGCAGGAAGTATTCTCTTACATAGACAGAGAAATCACAACCCACTTGCACATTACACAGTACTGATGTGAAGAACAATCGTAGAGATCAGAAGCAACCAACATCTGCTGAATCCCTTAAAGCTCAAGAAGCACAATTGAACTTACGCTTCTGCAAAAGAAGACAAGAAAAAGGCATCTTGTGCAATGTAACGCTGAAAGGAGGTTATTGATAAGGTGCCTGCTGCCAGTGCTACCACAAATGGATTATAGAGAGCTCCAAAGGCATCCCTGCTGCATCTCTCCCACAGCTTCCGTCCCATAGCTGAAGAAGAACCCTCTTGCATTACAACCTCCATCCCACCTTCTTCTCTGGCCTCTTTGCTCACTCCTGTAAAATGGGACCTTCAAAAACACAGCACAGATTGGTGCAAATCCCACACTCTCAAAACAAAACATTTTGAAAAGTTCATCATCTGTGCTGTGCACAAAATGGGACTATGCAAAACCCTAATCCTTGCACTACTACTCCTTCATCCCTGAATTCACATCAGATTGAGCAAACGCTAAACTCTAAACAAACCAAAACCAAAATGGTTCATCAGATGATAGATATACTTACTTCACAGCAATTGACAGTGGGTTCTTTTTGGGTAACACAGTACCTGGAGTGCTGTGCTCTACAATGAAGACCCTTCTCATAAACGATCGGCAATCCTGTTGTTGTTGGTATCATGACTTGATGGAAACCAACTCCACATTTCTGAAGCTTCAATCTCTTTTCCAATCTGCCAAAGAAGGCAACAGTAGTAGGAATCCCAGTGGTAGTATGAGAAGAAGAGGCGTAAACACTGGGAGGAGGAACTAAACGACGAACCTTTTCCACAAACCCAAGTCTTCCAAAACAGCACCACCAATTCTGCAACTCCAACTCCAGCAGCAGCAGCTTCTTAAACATTGGGGAATTTTTCTTCTTCTTTACCCACAACAGCAATAATGACTGGCATCATTAAGGTTGACAAAACTCCATATCCAAACACTTCATTTTGCAACAAACAAAAGCTTGTGAGCCGGATTTGTAAGCAGATGCAAATCCACATACACCCACAACACAGAACAAGATCACACATACAAATCCACATACCACCCACAACACAGAACAAGATCACACCCTAAAAATCCACATACACCCACAATACAGAACAAGATCACAACATACAAATCCACATACACCCACAACAGAGAACAAGATCACAACATGCAAATCCACATATGCCCACAACACAGAAGATGGCAACATACAAATCCACAATGCAAAAGAAGGAAGTTTACACCATTTCTATGTGTGAATTTTTCTGAAGAAATCTGTAACAGGATAAATAAATAAATAGTGGGGGAGATGTCTGGCAACTCCTTGATGGATTTATCTTTTAGGGTTAGTAAGGATTTGAGAACGAATCAAAAGAATTAGAAGAAGCAGGACCGCAGTGAACCAGCACCCACCAGCGCACCAGTTGGCCATTCTGTCCACTGGATGAGGTGGGATTTTTCATCTAGTTTTTGAACCTAGTTCCTGAACCTGTGTTAACCTCCATGGGACCATAGTTAAAACTTTTGGGTGCTGATCTTTTTACTTAGTTTTTTTTTTTTTTTTTCATGCTTGTTTTCTCTCAACTCTG
>Ga0209208_10013354_pt1 | contig 10271 bp, 11 predicted proteins | sample S1TSphfallax_3_FD_187694 | JGI IMG/M metagenome (GOLD analysis project Ga0209208, IMG submission 187694) | Host-associated microbial communities from peat moss isolated from Minnesota, USA - S1T2_Fd - Sphagnum fallax MG (SPAdes) (version 2) | ecosystem: Host-associated > Plants > Peat moss >... | reverse complement strand
AATGCAACTAATGCATGAGGATGGACAATAATGTGATGCATGACATAAAATGGCCATATCACATCGGTTTTGGCAACCCTAGCCAACTTGAACACACTCACAATTGATTTAACAAACAAAATTTCGTGTGTTCCATCAATATTAACAAAGTCATATTCTATTATTTATTATGGGCATGCATGCCATGTCCAAATGTTGTCAATATGTTATTAATGATGTGAAAGTTTATGATGGGATGAGGAAGGATTCCATCAAGGATACATGTAGTATTTCTTTCAAAATAATATTACTTGGACAAACTTAAAGAGTAAAAAAAGGTAGACAAGAATCGGCTAAAAGCTTGTAGATTAGATGCTTTTCTTCAACTTTAGAAGTTGAAGACTCCCATGAAGACCCAATTTGCATCTAAAGTTATCATTTTCAAAGAAACCTTGGAATTCAAAGATTACTCATGGCATATCGTGCTTTGTAAAACATAAGTTCAAGTCCTTAGACATCCATGACATAACATTCAACACATTTATGACATCAATGTTGGTTTTGATGTTGAACTCGTGATTTAAGAATTCGTAGTTTATTCAAGATTATGTGGGCCTTGATATAACCATGCATATCGTGTCAATGTATAAAAAAGTGTTGATGTTTTTTTTTGTTGACTATCTATAACAAATTGACACCAATGCCTATGAATGTTGAACTTGTTAACGATGTTAAGCCTAGATTAAAAATGTTTGGATCCTTGCTTTCAATTGAGGAAACTATTGTTATGAATGCCAACACCATGGAGTTCATCCATGATTTGTAATTAATTTGTACTTAACTCCTAGTTTAGTTTCAATTCGCTCTTAGCTAAGTTTTGATTAACTATCAATTAGTTTTAATTAACTTTTACTTCATTTATAGTTATTCTTTAATTCACTTCAAATTCATTTTTAATTAATTCTCAATTAAGTCAGTTAATTTTAGTTCATTTTTATTTAATTATCAATTAACTTAGAGTTAAATTTCAATTCATTTCAAATTCATTTATAGTTAATTCACAATTCACTATTAATTCTAACATGGATGGACATGAGATACATATGGTTGCAAATGGGTCACACATGGATGAACATGGGCCACATGTAGGTTGGAAGTTTCTTGAAAAGGTTTTTTGGGCCAAATGCCCAATGGATGTAAATAGAGGTAGAATCCCACATTATTTTCAGTTTGTTCAACATTAATTTTGAATATGTTTTCTTGTCACAACTTTATTCTGTTCTTGTTTCATTCTTGTAATAAAATCTTGTTGGATTTTTGTTTTGCATATGAAGTGTTTTTGTTTTTGTTTTTTTCGTTTTGTGATTTAGATTTGGAACTAGGTTTGCTCATGTTCTTGTCTTGGTTTAGAAAACCATATAGACTTGGTTGTTTTGTGCCCATTACAACTACACTAAGGTTCCTAAGATTAAACTTATCATTATTCAAAAGGATTATTGTGTTAATAAAAACTTTCAATCCTTTGACTTGGTGGGCACAACACAAACAACAATTTTTGAACATTGGAATCTTTGCTCATGAAATGATGTGCATTATGGCACTACAAATTGGGTGATCATTGTTTGAGATGTTGGTTTTAGATTGGGAATTGGGATGAACTAATTCTAATCATGAAAAATTGGCCAAATGATCCTAGGTTTAGCTACTCAAATGAGGTACAATTCAAATCAATGGAAGAGTTTTTGAATGTTAAAGATGTTATTTTTGAAGAAAATGAGAAACTCCTTACATATTTCAATTTTTTAAAAGAAGATTGATTGAATTATGATGGTAGTGGACAATTGAAGAACAACATAAGAAGTAAACCTTGCAAATTATTTATGGATTATTACTAACATTGCAAGTGGGCATGAAATGTGAATGCACTTGCACATAATGGGGGAGAGTGCTTTGATAATGAATGGTATAAAAAAATGAACCCTTTTGATTTATTCAAAACTTCACAATAAGATTTTAAAGGTTGTTTATGTTGGTGAGTGTTGTAATTATCAATTAGCCAAATTTTCTTTGGGCTTGGGTCTTTGTGTTCTAGCTACCATTTTCAAGTTAGTTAACTTTGCTTTGGGTCACATGTCTTTGGATTTCTACTACCATTTTGAAGCACATGGTGATGTGTAATTTTTTTGGATTGTTTGTGTTATATTTCTTTGTTGTGGTCATTTAGTCAATTTTGTTTTGGGTCATATGTCTTTAGGTTTTTGCTAACATTTTGAGCACATGGTAATGTGTAACTTTTTTGGGTTGTTTGTGTTATGTTTCCTTGTTGTTGTCACTTGCCAATTTGGCTTTGGGTCATATGCATCGAGTTTTGTTGCAATTTTGAAATACATGGCAATCTGTAATTTTTTTGGGTTGTTTGTGCTATGTTTCCTTGTTGTAATCACTTAGTCAACTTTAGTTTGGGTAATATGTTTTTGAAGTTTTGTTGTCATTTTGAAGCACATAATTTTTTGGGTTGTTTTGTTGGGTTTCCTTGTTACAATCATTTAATTATATTTTGAGTCATATGTGTTTGTGTTCTACTACCATTTTCAAGCAAATGGCAATATGAAATTTTTTTGAATTATTTGTGTTACGTTTTCTTGTCATAATCTCTTTGTCAATTTTGTTTTGGGTCATATGTCTTTGTACAATCAATGATGTGCATATTTTTATTCATGGTTGGGTTTTAGGTTTCAATGTTATAAGATTTCAATCAACTAGTAACTAAATTAGTAAGTAAGTAAGTCAACTAATCATTAAGTAAGTCAAATCGTATTATTTGCAATGAGTATGATATTTGTCTTATGGTGTTGTTTTGATTGGTGTCATGTGATCATATCAATGTTTGTCCAATGAATATGTTTTGAATATTTATGTTGTTTGATTTGTTTCATATGGTCTTATTTTCTTATATGTGTATGGTTTGAAATAAGTAGTTGTCAATTGAAAACACATTTTGTCCCAATGTGCAATTGAAAAAGACTCAAGGACATTCCTAAAAAGGATGTGAAAGAAGACAAACTACAATTGAAATGCAACTCAAGTGTAGTTATTGTTAATAACTCGTAAGTGGTGTAGCATTATTAATGTAGAATTCTAGATGACACATTGCAATTGTTCATATGTGTATAATAGTTTTTGGTAGGCACAAATTTTACTTAAATTTGCTCTTTACCTATTAACAAAATAATACAAATTGTACACACAATAGCACTTAAATCACATACAATATGTTACTTTAAACCACTCAAGTTAATTCACAGATTGTATTCACACATTCTTTCATTTTTATTACTATTCCATGATTTTCTAGATTCTAGATTATTCTTGATAATCAAAATTTGTGATCAGATTTTAATCATTACAGTTAGAAAACGTGATGAGAAAACAATGAGTACATTGTTTTCTCATCGCTATGTTATTACTTTTTTTATTCAGAATCGAACAAATCAAACATCTATAATATAAAAGTGTACAAATTAGAAATGAAAAAATAAAAAATAAATATGCTTCACAGCCCAACACAACTCTAAAATTACATACCATCTCTCTATTCATACATATTCATACTCATACATATGCATGCTTGTATGTTAATAAAAAAATTGATCTATGTGCATGCCTAAAGGGATCAGTTTTTCAAAACTTAGAACAAAGCCCGGGCACTATAGCCTTGACATGCAATTTTTCTTCTATGCCATGTTTGTCCATTGTGTATGGTTGAAAGCACATACCTGTCCCACATTGGTAAAAATGTACACGATTTTTTTCATTTTTCCCATGATCATGGGGGAAAAAAAGTAAAAAAGAGTGTATGTGTTCAAAAAGTTAAATGCCCACTTCTATGGATAAATAAATAATTTTGGAGGAATGGGGATTTTGCTTTTAGAAATGCCCGCCTCTTGTGGACAAAAAAGTAACATTGTGTAAGGTTACCTCCAAATACCTACACTAGACAATTTCTCTTAAGTTTGTTTTTATGGAAGGATGGGGTCAGCTACACAATTTGCTCAATTAGGAAAATCGGAGGCCTGGTCCTGAAAATGGGTATGTATAAGAGAGAATCACAACTTGGTTGCCAGTAAGTGGTAAATCTTTTAGCCTGTAAATTGTTGGAAGTAAAGATGGGAAATTAGAGCGTGATGGTTGACTTGAAGGCTACTAAGGTCTGTACAGAGAACAACACGAAACACCCGGTATGTCTTGTTTTGATACTTTTTTAACACTTCTTTTCACAAAAGCCTCATTGTGCATGCATATCATGGTGCATGTTTCAATCATACTCGTGAGAAAGACCAAACTCTGTCTGTAACATGGTTAGAACTTAGGTGGTTGTGTAGCACAGAGTCCCAGGGTCTGGGTGTTCTCAAAATAAGGGGCCTAGGACTAGCCAAGTCTGACCCCACGGCCCAATTCAGGAATGGTCCCCCATCATAAACCACAAAGTGAAAGTTAACTTTAACCCTAAAAACTTGGTCTGATTATTTAGCCTATCTGGAGGGCATTTTACCCAATGTATTTTTTGCCTTTGGTGTTTGGCAGGCGTTTTGGCAAATGACACCCTCCTTTTTTCCTTTTTCTAAGAGCTTTAGCAGAATTGGGCGCACACTTGGCTCCACCTCACACGGGTCCTTCTACCAGTAAAGCCTGTGACCTTGGTCTTTACCTTACAATAAACATTTTAAAATCACAAAATGTAGGACACGGAGGGTTCTTATGTCTAGTCCTTAAGAGTCAGAGAGATCTTACGCCTACTCCCTCTTAAGTAGGTGTAAGATCCTTTGCACTCTTAAAGAGCAGGTGTAATATCCCTCCTCTTTTCCAGGAGGGATATTCACAAGCGCAAGAGGGATTCTACAGAAGAATGGCATCCTAGAGAATACAGCTAGGTCCCCCAACTGTTGCTAACACGTTGGTTCCAAGTTCAAGCCAAAATTTCTTCACCCCAAAATCCTACGTACGTGGATACAAAAGTCTCTTGTTAAATCTGGTCAGAGCCAACCAAATGTTGGAGAACACAATTTTTCGCACACCCAAAAAAGGAAACTCATTTAAAACTGATTCAATTCGTATACGGTATCACTCATTCAGCACTTTCTAAAGAGCGGAGTTGGAGACAACACGCATCTTCTCCTCCAAAATAATGCATTTTGTGGGTTTCCTAGTTTCATGGACCTTTTGGGCTTGCTAGTCATCTCTCTTCCCTGACGAGCCATTTTCTCTCAGCATTTCATTTCTTGGTCACAAACCTCCAGTCAAGGGTGGTCTGTTTTTTTGGGTTGCTGCTCATTCCACCTCACTCATGACCCATTTTTCTCGATTGGGTTTGGCTTATTTTTGCATTTCAGTCGGTCACAAACCTCAAGATTCATTCAAGGCTCTCTAGAAATGCTTGGGTGCTCTCTCTCTCTTAAAATCCATTTGATCTGAACTGTAGGAAGTTTCTCTAGGATTTTCCTCTTGAATTTTTTCTCTTCAGCCTTGTTGAATCTTAAGATTTTTGGTGCCTGGGTAATAGTTTAATTATTGGAACCAAAAGGGGAGTTTTGGTCAACTTGTTCTATGAGCTTGTTGCCATTTTGTGGCAGGAAGAAGAAGAAGAAGAAGAAGAACGGGAGCTTGGAATCCCAGGAAGAAGGAGGGAGCTTTGGGATCTGTGTAAATACCTGTTTTGTGTAAACAGGAGGTGCTTTATCTCCAGTGCTGGAATGGTGCACCGCCTTGTTTCCAGCTTCCTATGGACTTCTCTTTGTTCTGACCTCGTTCAGATCTGGGATGACATAGAATCTTGCAGCACTGAGATTTCAGATCTCTGAATTTTTGGGTCTGATCTCATTTTTTTAGTGCAAACATGCTTGAGCTTGTACTGCCGGGTTATTCAGCAAGTTGTTGCTAGTTTCTAATCTCCCAGCTTGTGCAGTGGAGAAAATAGAGGGTTTACAGATGGCACATGATGAGAGGGAATCTCTTGCAGGAGGGGTGCAAGAGAATGGGGTGCATGAGAATGGGGCGCAAATGAAGGGGGGGCTAACTGAGGTCTGCCCAAGAGGCTTTGTGGAGGTGGAACAGGAAACAGAGTTTGTGGGGAAGTACAAGCTGCTGTCTGCAGAGTCGGTACCAAAAAGCAGCAGCAGCAGCAGCAGCAACAGAAAAAGCCAGTGGAAGAATTTCAACAAGTATGTGCTTGGAATCAGCTTCTTAGCTTCCCTCAACTCCATTCTTCTAGGTTATGGTGAGCTGACTTAAACTCTAACCCTGATTTCTGCCTTTGTGTTGTATTCTTCTCTGTTATCATCTCGCTCATGATGGGTTTGAGTAGCTAGATCTACTAGTCACTGCAAGGGAAAAAAAGGGTTTGGTGATCATATCCTGTCTGTTGTTGCAATTCAGATATTGGTGTGATCAGTGGGGCAGTACTGTTCATCAAAGAGGATCTGGCCATCAAGGAAGTGCAGGAGGAGGTGCTGGTGGGATCCTTGAACATTGTGTCACTTGTAGGGGCATTGGCTGCAGGCCGGATTGCTGATGCAGTTGGTCGAAAATGGACCATGGCTGTGGCAGCCCTATTCTTTCTATTGGGAGCTGTAGTCATGGGTCTAGCTCCAAATTTTCCTGTACTCATGGTAGGCAGAGTTCTTGCTGGGATTGGTGTTGGTTTCGCACTCATGATAGCCCCTGTCTACACGGCTGAACTTGCCCCTGCGAGTAGCCGTGGCTCCCTTGTTTCACTCCCAGAGATTTTCATCAACTTTGGTATTCTCCTTGGCTACATAGTCAGCTTTTGTCTCTCAGGATTGCCACCATACCTCAGCTGGCGCCTCATGCTTGGTGCTGGCTCTGTGCCTGCGATTTTTCTTGCATTGTCAGTGCTGCTGATGCCAGAATCTCCCCGCTGGCTTGTGACACAAAACCGTATTCAGGAAGCTGAGCATGTGCTACTGAAGACATCATATGACAAAGCAGAGGCAAGTGCCCGCCTTGTTGAGATCATGGGAGCTGCAGGCTTTGTCAGGTCTACTGGATTGGATGGAGCACAGTCAGAACCTGGGTGGAATGATGCAAGTGGCAACAATTTCATCATGCATGCAGTATGCCTCAAGAATCCTGCCCCTGTTTCTTTTGTTCTTGATTTCTTATCTGTTCTTAGAATAGAGCGCTGAGGAGGAGGGTTTTTTCTGGTGATGGAATTAGGGTTCAAGAAGTCAAGGAGAGGGCGTGTGGCGGGAGCTTCTGTGGCCAACACCACCTGTGCGTCGAATGCTCATTGTTGCCCTAGGCATAAATTTTTTCCAGCAAGCTTCTGGCATTGATGCCACTGTGTACTATAGCCCTGCAGTGTTCAGCCAAGCAGGTATCTCAGGGAAGTCTGGAGTTCTTGGAGCAACAGTGGCAGTTGGATTCTCAAAGACTCTATTCATCTTGGTTGCAACCATCTGGCTTGACCGTATTGGCCGGCGACCGCTTCTCTTCACAAGTGCAATTGGGATGACAGTCTCTCTCTTCACACTTGCCATTGGTTTTGTTTTCCTGCATGTGCCAAAACCCAGCTCCGATGATCTTCCAGTCACAGCAGGAGTGCAGCAAAACCCTGGATTTGTAGCAATCCTTGCAGTTTTAGCAATTTGTGCATATGTTGCCTTTTTCTCCATAGGATTTGGGCCCATCAATTGGGTTCTGACATCAGAGATTTTTCCACTGCAACTGCGAGCACAAGCTATGGGGTTAGGAATTGTCATGAACCGACTTGCAAGCGGCACTGTGGCTCTCACATTCCTGTCATTGGCGGATGCCATCACGATTGCGGGTGTGTTTTTCCTCTTCTCATTGATTGCGGCATTGTCCATTCTCTTCATTTACTTCTATTGCCCAGAGACAAAAGGGAAGACTTTAGAAGAAATTGCAAAGTTTTTTGAGCGGGACAGCGACCACAGGATCTCCCCCTCTGTACTGGAGATGGGGAGTTTGCATCTAGATGATCAGAATGGGACTGTGTTGCCCAGGCTTCACGACAATCCTAAACATGACCCTGAGCTTGAGGAAGAAGATTTACACTTGATTGGGCACGATGGGTTGTCCATTGTGGATGAGGCTGTAGCTCGAAAGCAACTGCTTTCAAAAGTTCGCTTGATTGCAAAGCAAAGGCTTAATGAGCAATAACAGAGTCTGGACTTTCAAGTGTGTCGACATCTTGGGTTTTTCTTGAGGTCAAATATTCAGCTTCTCCACTCCTGAACTTTTGAGCCATATATGTGGAGCTTGCAATGCATGAAAGTAGTTTGTTAGAAATATTCAAGTATCCTCTATTTACTTGGGCTCCGCACTATTGTGCACTACCAGAGATGATCAACTTCTACAACCATTTGACATTGCAATCATGAACATGTGAAATTGTTTTTTTTGTTGGGGTAATTGGTGGGAAACACATTGGAAAAATAAAATTATACAACAAATTCATCCTATGCAAAGAAAAAGAAAAAATCTAGGTTTGTTGGGTGCATGCTCCATCATTTCATTGGATTGTCACAATTATATTTCTAAGTCTGTTGAGCATCTAACACAACTTGGATTCACTCATATTTTTTCCTGTTTTCTAAATTATGTGATATGTGTTTTGATCATCCATTTTGGATGGTGCTTGAATTTGAGGGTGCAAAAAGGTTTAAGGTATGTTTTCTGAATTGTAATAATGTTTCCATGGATTATGTAGAGGCAATTTGGAGTTCATGTAGTTTTGTTTTGCAATCCCTTTCTTCTAGAATATGGTGTCTGCATGTAATACTAGCAGTGCATGTAATACTAGCAGGGGTAAAGGATACACAACAGAGAAGCTACAAGAATTGGGCTGATGTCTTCACCCTTTTTGATGGTACAAAGAGATCTGAAAAGCTCACCAAGCTTTAGAAGGACCTTGAGTACATGTTTGTGTCCCTGTTTCCCCCCCCATTTATGCCCATAACTTGGAAAAAGTGGTGGTGCATGTGAATGAAAAAAAAATTTGGTGTTGAACATATGTAGTTGAGAGTTCGATCTTGTATGGGTGTTGTGTATTTCGGTAGTTGTGAGGAGACCATATTTTCCACATTTGGGGTTTACATGAAACCAAGAAAAGGGGTTTATTACTTTTTTTTAGTTGCACATTTATTAACCATGAATATTCATATTTATATTTATATAAAATGTAAATTGAATGTGATGACAAATTCCTCTTGTAGCTTTAAGCTATTAATAATATTCTCATAAAGTGTACATTTAGTGTTAGGTTTATAGTTTCTTACATTATTAGTATCATTCCAGTGACCATGATAATGGAAACTGGTTTGGGTGAACCAAGTATAGGGTTCAATGGTGGTTGTCACTACGACAATTCTAGATGTGGTTCACTTAATATATTTCTCTTGCATGGAATAGAACAATGTGTTTTGTAATTCGTATCTTTTTGTGTCTCAATTATGTATCTATTTATGAAGCAAGGTTGTTTGTTTTGTTTCGTTAGTCGGGTTAAGATTTCCCAAACCACAACCCCTCATATTGCACTCTTGATAGCTTTCAAAAGCTCTTGATGAGTAGGGTTGCATCAACTTGATTTGAACAATTTGGACCTATGGTGTGGAAAGTATTGATTATTGAATCATTTTTTCAATGAAAAATAAATAAAACTAAAACTAAAAACTATATTGGAAGTTGGGGGCATTCTTGGTGTTGTCATAACGTTGTAGATGAGTAGGGGTGCATCGACTTGGTTTGATGTTGTTTGGAGCTATGGTGTGGAAGCTATTGATTATTAAATGAAAATTTCAATGAAAATTAAATAATATTGAAATTGAAAACTATATAGGAAGTAGGAGGTGTTCTTAGTGTTGTTGGAAAGCCCTTGGCAAGTCAGATTCAATAGGGTTATTTCATAATTTTCAAAGCTAAGGTGTGGAGGATATTGATTTTGGAGTAAATTTTGTTGTTGGGCATTCAAACAAATTGCAGAAATTGGGTTTGGAAGAAAAAATGAGTTGAGCCCTCAATGTGTTCACATTGCTGAAAAATAAAGAATGTGTTCACAGTTGGGTCAATGGCACAAACTAGACCACTAGGAATGAATTAGTGTTTTGAATTAAATTTTTTTTTGCAAAATTTGTTCTTTCCTTGTTGTGGTGCAAATAATGAAAATTTATTACATGTTATACATTGCATCATATCATCATTAATTTCAAAATTCATTTATATCAAGGTTATTTCAACATGTGATGTCATTGAAA
>Ga0209208_10013353_pt1 | contig 10271 bp, 7 predicted proteins | sample S1TSphfallax_3_FD_187694 | JGI IMG/M metagenome (GOLD analysis project Ga0209208, IMG submission 187694) | Host-associated microbial communities from peat moss isolated from Minnesota, USA - S1T2_Fd - Sphagnum fallax MG (SPAdes) (version 2) | ecosystem: Host-associated > Plants > Peat moss >... | reverse complement strand
CAATAGCCAACTCGCGGCACCCGGTAGACTCCGATGAGCAAGTTGGCGAGGGCCAAGTCGTTTTTCCTGCCAAAATTGCGCCAAGTTCTGCACTTCTTGGCCAAGCAGGGCTTGGCGATGGCCGGCAATCTGCTCTACGGGCTATGCTGCGTCCGCTTGCTCTACAAACCGGACTACGCGAAATTCGCCTTGCTCTTCGGCTTCATGGGCTCGCTCACGGTGCTGCTGGACATCGGCATCTCCGGGACCCTGGCCCCCCTGGTCGGAGAGCAGATCGGCAATCTGCAGCTGATCGCCAATTATGTTGCCTCCATACGCAGAATCGCGCTCCGGATGTATTTCCTGGTCGCTCCCATTGCGACCGTCCTTTTCACTCTGCTAGTGAAAAAACAGCATTGGGGAGCAGCCGTCGTCGCGCAGATGGTGGGCGCGCTGCTGGTCACCGCATGGTTCGCTCGCGTCAGTTCCTCGTATGGATCGGTCCTGATTCTCCGCCGCGACCGCAATCGCTACTATCGCATTCAGATCGCCGGCAGCCTGGGCTCACTGGCCCTGCTGCTGGTCTTCTGGGCTTGCCACCAGATCAATGTCTACGTGTGCGTTCTTCTGAATGTGGCCCAAACCGTCTTCATGGCTTGGAGCTATTACCGGCGAGCGCGGGAACTGCTGGGCGTCAAGGGAGAGGCCAATCCGCAAATGCAGAAGGCCATCGTTCGCCTGGCGATGCCCAATTTTCCCGGCTCCATTTTTTACGCGGTCCAAGGCCAGATTACTTTGATGCTGATCACAGTCTTCGGCCACAACGTGGCCAATGTCGCCAACGTAGGCGCATTGGGCAGGCTGGGCCAAATCCTGGTCGTGTTTGCGCAGATGAACCCAATCCTGGTCGAGCCCTTCTTTGCCCGCCTGCCGGCGCCGCGCCTCCTGCGCGTCTATCTCACGGGAGCGTTGCTGGTAACGCTGTTCGCCGGAGCATTTACCGCGTCGGCTTTCCTGTTTCCGCAGATCTTTCTCTGGGTGCTTGGTGCCAGGTACAGTTCTCTCCACTTCGAAGTGGGGTTGCAGGTGCTCTGTTCCTCGATCGCCTTCGTGGGCGGATACCTCTGGGTCGTCCACTCCGCTCGCCGGTTTGTGTATTGGTGGAACACGGCCGCAAATATATGTTTGATTCTGCTCGTTCAGGCCATCTTCATCTGGAAGGTGGACCTGAGTTCCGTTAGCCATGTGCTCATCCTCAACGTCGTGTCCGCCACCACCACGCTTCTTGTCTACATTGCGTGCGGCGTGTACGGGTTTTGGAGAGGCCCGCAAAAGATGGATGAGGCCAGGGTCTGAAGGCCCCAACGGACGACCATGCACCGATCGACTCCATCCCTAAAGGCGGTTCGCTCGGCTTATTCTGGCTGGGCCAGTTGGGACGCGCCGACCAGTCGCCTGCGCCGCCGGCAGTAGGCCGGGAAGCCTAAGCGCTCGGTCGCGGCGGGAACAGCGGCCCAAATAGAAACGCAAGCGGGCGCAACACCAGCCGGAACCATCCGTCGTTCCGTAAGCTCCCGTGGCCGTTGCTTTGACTGGATGCGCCCAGCGCCGGAATCCGACCCGCAATCTGTGCCATCTCCGGCGTTACGCTCAAGGCGCGCATCTCGGCAAGTGCGCGTTTTACCTGGGCGCGCAACTGATCCGCATCCACCACGCACGAGCGCATGTAGGCCGAGACAGAGATGCCGGATTCTTCAGCCCGTTCGCGCAAACAGCTAAACTCCCCCTCCGTCAACCGCACCGAAACAATCGTGCGACGCTGGTCGAGCTGGCCCAGGGGTTGCAGCAACTCCAGTTGACTCTCAGCAAATTCCGCATCCGCGCGCATGCGGCCGGCGTCTACCGGCGCAATCTCTGCGGCCAACTCGTCGGCAACGGACCCGAAATCCTCCGGCAATGCGCGATGGTTCCGATAAGCGGCGCCAGCGGCCCCGGAGTCCCGGCCGGAAGGCTTTTCGGCCGCGCATTTCTTCGCCGGTTTCCCACGGGAAGCCTTCGCCTTGGAGGTCGTCGTGGAGGTCGTCGCCGCAACTCCTGTTCCGCCTGCTCTGGGCTTGGCTTGAGACGCGGAACTTTTCCGGATCCGGCTCGCGCTCACAGCGGGCGCTTCTTTCACCCGCGATGCGCCTCGCAACGCCTCCGCTTGCGGATCCCGAGCAACCGGCTTGGTTCCGTGGCGCGCGGTCGAACCAGCGGTTCTGTCCGCGGATTGCCCAAACTGCTGCGGGCGGGGGGACCTCTTGCCACTGACATCGGCCTTCTTCGGAATCGATGCGGCATCATTTCGCGGCGAAACAACCGGTCTCGATCCCGGTGGCCCGGGCTGCCCTGGCGATTTCGGCACACCAGTCGCCGCGGCCGCGGGGCTGCCTCGCCTCCCGTGCATCCGCAGCGCCGCTTCATAGCTCAACTCAGCCGCGTCCGAAGACGTCCCGCTTCGCAACGGTTTCCGTTCCGTCACCGGAAGCATGGATCGCGCTCCGTTGCGCGCGTTCGTCAACGATTCGTCTGTGGGGGCGGAATCCGGCTTGGAACTGCGGCGAAATATTGCCCCAAACTCCGAATCGGTATCGGACACATCTTCCCGGACGTATCCGGTCAGATGATCCATCAGCCCCGCGAAGCTCCGATCCGGGGTTCTCTGCGCGACAACATTGCGGCTCATGGGCGCAGAATATCTCGCCGCCGGAGACCTGCGGCAGGGGAAACCATGAAAGCTCCCGCAAAGTTTCCCGGAACGAAATCTTCCAAGAAGCCGGTTCAAGATGGGAATCCGCTACTTCCCGCCCGTCTCCGTCCACAGAAACGCAAGCTGGTCGGCGTAGTCGTCCACCAGTTGCGCCACCGAAACGCCCGCGCTGTGCCCACCCTTGAGGCTATAGTGCAACAGAATCGGCCGCTGTTTTGCCCCCTGTCCAGCCTCCGTCACCTGCATCAGCGCCGCCATCTTGCGCGCGTTCATCGGGTCCACGCGCGTATCGCTGTCCCCGGTGAAAAACATAATCGCTGGATACGCCACGCCCGCCTTCACATTCTGATACGGCGAATACTTGCGGATGTAAGGGAAATCCTTCTCGTTTTCGGCCGAGCCGTATTCGGATGTCCACAGCCGCCCCATCTCGAACTTCTGATAGCGCAGCATGTCCAGCAGCGGATACCCGCACCAGATCGCTCCGAAAAGCTCCGGGCGCTGCGTCATCGCCGCACCCATCAGCAAGCCGCCGTTCGAGCGCCCGCTAATGGCAAAATGCGCGGCGGAGGTGTATTTCTGCGCGATCAGGTATTCGGCCGCGGCGTAAAAATCATCGAAAACGTTCTGCTTCTTCTCAAACATCCCCTGCCTATGCCAGCTTTCGCCGTACTCGCCCCCGCCCCGCAGGTTGGGCAGCGCAAACCAGCCGCCCTGGGCCATCCACGCCGCCCACAGCGGGTTCCAGTCGGGCAGCTCGCTCAGGTTGAACCCGCCGTACCCGGTCATCAGCAGCCGCTCCGTTCCGTCCGTCTTCAACCCCTTCTTACCGGCGATAAACATCGGAATCCGCGTCCCGTCTTTGGACGGATAGAAAACCTGCTTCACCTCATAGTCGGCGGTTGCAAACGGCGTCTTCGCCTGCGCGAAAATCTCCTGCTTCCCCGTCATCGTGTCGTAGCGATAGATCGTCGGCGGCTGGATAAACGACTGAAAGCTATAGAAGCCGTACCGATCCTTCGCCGCGCCCGACAATCCCGACGCATCGCCAATGCCGGCATTCTCAATGCTGCCGGATTCCTTACCCCCCAGCGTGTAGATCGTCGTCTCCGAGCGCACATCGCGCAGCCGATTCACAAACAGCTTGCCGCCGACGATATTGGCTCCGTCGATCGCGTCTTTCCCCTCCGGCACCACGGTTTGCCAAGCCTGCGGCGCAACCCCACCGGGAATCGCCTTCAAGATTCGTCCGTTCGGAGCCTGATAATCGGTGCGCACAAACCAATCGCCGTTCCAGTACATCTCCGAAAAACGCGCTTCGATATCCCAGACCAGAATCTGAAACGGCGACTGCGGCTGGCGCAGGTCGCGGTAGACGATATCCACGCGCTTCGCGGGCACCCCGCGGCCGATCGAAACGACAAGAAAATGCCCATCCTCGGTCACATACGCGCCGATCAAGTCCATCTCGGCCAGCGGCTCGCCGCGAAACTCGCGCCCGAAGATCAGCGTGTCGCTTGAAAGCCGCGTACCGAACTTGTGGAAGTAGACCAGCGACCCCTGGTGGGTAAATTTCGAGTAGTAAACCCCGCTCAGGTCCGGCGCCAGATCGACGCTGTTATACCGCGCCGCCGGCAGCGCGTCGTCGAGCGCCTTGCGAGTCTTCACGTTGAAGAAGTGAATCTCTTCCTCGTCCGCCCCACCCTCGCGCACTCCGTAGACCAGCAGGCTGCCGTCTTCCGCAACCGCGTTCATCGAGACCGAGGTATTCGCATCGCGGCTCAACGACGCCGGATCGACGAGGCGAATGTCTTTTCCTCGATCTGGGTCCAGACCGGCGTTCGACCGTTTCGCCGCAGATTTTTGAACCCCGTCCGGCCCGAAGCCGTGCCGCACATAGATCGAAGCCTGATCCTCCCCAGAGAGCCGCTTCATGAAGAAATAGCTGTCTCCGCGTTGGATCGGCATGGACCAGGTGGTGACGTGGAGCAGCGCGTCGAGATTTTCCGCAAACTCCGGCCGTACGCGCGCCTGCTTGAGATAGCGATCCGTGTAGGCGATCTGCCGGTCGATGAAGTCCCGCGTCTCGGGGCTCTTCGCGTCTTCGAGCCACCGGTAATCGTCGGTGATCTTCGTCCCGAAGTAGTTGTCGGTGACGGGAATCTCCTCGGTTTCCGGAGCCGGCGGCAGAGAAATATGGTCGCCGCCTTTCACAGTTTGCGGCGTGGTTTGGGCCGACGCTTGCGACGAAGTTTGGGCGGAAATCAATGCAGGTCCAAGTGAGAGAATTGCCAAAGCCAGCAGGGTACGCACGAAAATCTCCATTTTCACCACCATACACCGCGGCCACGAGCCTCAATTCCCGATCCAGCCCTTTTCGATCGCCCAAAGCGACCCCGAAGCCGCAACTACCCATAGCAGAATGGCCTGCAGCAGCGGCATCGCGCCTACCCGCGCCAGCGCCTTGCGGTTGAGGCTCGATCCGATCAGAAACAGCGTCACCGCCAATCCCGACTTTCCCAGCGTCACAAGCGTGGCGAAATCCGCCTTCAACGGCATCGCCGGCAGCCACTGCGGTAGCAACGTCGCCGCCGCGGCGGCCAGCAGAAACCAGAGCAGGAACCACGGCAGCTTCACCTTGGTGCGCGCACCCTTTCCGGACTGCGCCCCCAGCATCGCCGCATAGCCCAGGCAAACCGGCACGATCCACAGCGCGCGCACCAGCTTGATGGGCACTGCCACGGCCAGCGCTCCCGCCCCATAGCGTTCCGATGCGCCCACCACCGAGCTGGTGTCGTGAATCGCCAGCGCCGCCCAGGTTCCGAACTGCTGCTGCGTCAGCCCAAAACGATGCCCCAGCGCGGGGAAGAGAAACAACGCTACCGAATTCAGCACAAAGACCGAGCCGAGCGAGACGGCCAGCGCCTCTTCGCCAGCCCCAACCACCGGACCCAGCGCGGCGATCGCGCTGCCGCCGCAAATGGCCGTCCCGGCGGCGATCAGCGTCGAGCTGACGCGCTCCACGCGGAAGAGCCTGCCCAGCGCAAGGCCGAGCGCCAGCGTGAGCGAGATGCCAACAGCCGAGTAAACCAGCCCGGCGCGCCCCGCCGCCAGCACCGCCCCCAGATTCATGCCAAAGCCCAGCAGAACCACCGAGGCCTGCAGCAGAAATTGCGCCAGCGCCTTCGATTCCGCTGGAAACGGGTGCGAAACGAAGAAAGCGAAGAGCAAGCCCCCGGCGAGCGCAACGGGTGGCGAAACCAGCCCCGACGCGCCAAGCAGGATGCAAACGAAAAAGAGATTGCGGTGTGAGTGAGCGGCTTCCATGCCTTCTATGGTGCTCTAGCGGCGAGAGAAAATCCAGCAGCGGCCTTCAGGCACCTCAAAGCCCGTCAGGAATTGAGAGCCCTGTGGCTCGAACAACTCAAATCGAATCCCCTGTAAAATCAACCCAGTGGCCAAGTCACCCCACGAGAGCTATTTGCCCGGTCTGGAACCCCAGGCCCGCGCGCAACCTCCGGCCCCCAAAGCCGTAACCGCGCCTCCGCCAGAACCGGCTTCGCGCTCGGGCCGGGTCTTGCGCCTCCTGCGCCCCTCCCACAGCCACACGGCCTACACCGCCACGGTGCTGCTGATGGCCTCCGCAGTGCTCTCGCGCCTGATGGGTCTGGTGCGGGTCAAATACATCGCGCTCATCTTCGGCCGCGGTATGCAGGCCGACGCCCTCAACGCCGCCTTCGTCCTGCCCGAGATGATCTCCTACTTCCTCGTCGGCGGCGCGGCCTCCATCACCTTCGTCACCATCCTCACCAAGTATCGCGACACCGGACGCGAAGCCGACGGCGAACGCTCGCTCTCCGTCATCCTCACCACCATGGCCCTGGTGCTGGGCGCGGCCATCCTGCTGGGCGAGCTGGCCGCGCCGCTCTTCATCCACGCCTGGTTCCCCGGTTATCTCGGCGACAAGGCCGCGCTCACGGTCCATCTCACGCGCATCCTTCTCCCCGCGCAGTTCTGCTTCTTCGCCGGTGGCGTCTTCGGCGCCGTGCTCCTGGTCCGCAAACAGTTCTACGCGCAAGCCGTCACGCCGCTCATCTACAACCTGGGCACGATCCTCGGCGGAGTCTTCCTCGCGCGGCGTATCGGCGTCTCGTCCTTGGCCATCGGCACCGTCGCCGGAGCCATCGCCGGCCCATTCCTCATCAACGCCATCGGAGCCTACCGCGTCGGCACCCGCTACCGGCCCATTCTGGACTGGCGCGACGAAGGTTTTCGCGAGTGGGTCCGGCTCTCCATCCCGCTCATGATCGGCGTTTCGCTGGTCACGGCGGACAACTGGTTCATCGCGCACTTTGCCTCCGAAGCCGCCGGCGGCGTCTCGGTGATGACCTACGCCAAAATGCTCTTCACCGCGCCCATGGCCGTCCTGGCGCAAGCCGCCGGCGCCGCCTCCATGCCGTTTTTCGCCAAGCTCTGGGCGCAGAGCAAGCGTTACGACTTCGCCGTCGAGGTAGCCGACTCCGTCTCCCGCGTCGCCGCGCTCGGCCTCCTGGCCGCCTCCGGAATGATCGCGCTCGCCCCCGCGCTGGTCGACCTCGTCCTGCGCGGCGGCCAATACAAAGCCGTCGACACGGCGCAGACGGCAGGCTACTTCGCCGTCTTCTCCATTGCGCTCTTTCTCTGGTCGGCACAGGCCATCTACGCCCGCGCCTTCTACGCCGCCGGCAACACCCTCACCCCCATGATCGCCGGCTCGGCGGTGACGCTGGTCTCCTGGCCCATCTACGCCATGCTCTTCCGATGGCACGGCGTTACCGGCCTGGCCATCGCTTCGGACATCGGCATCACCCTCCAGACGCTCTCGCTGGCCGTCCTGCTCCATCAGCGCAGGATGGTTTCGCTCGCCAGCATCGACTACCGCGAACTAGGCCGCTGCCTGGCCGCAGGCGCAGTCAGCGGCGCGGCAATCTGGTCGGCAACTTTCGGCATCACCCGCCTGCTCCCCGTGCAAACGCGCTGGCTGGACGCGGCGGAGCTTGTCTTGGGATCAGCATCATGGGTGGCAATCGCAGGATGGTCGCTGGACCGGCTAGGCTCCGCGCTGCCCCGCGCAACAATGCGGCGGCTGGGAATCCGATAGCAATTGAATGATTCAGTTCGGTTCGTCAGACGGCGGCTGGATTGATTTCCACGTTTCCAAAGCCCAATCCTTTTCGCCAGCTTCATGGAAAAGAATGGTGCAGACGCATCGCTTGCCAAGGCAGACAACTGCGGATTGCAGGATGAAATAGGGCTTCCCGGCCTCAGACAACTTCTTCGAGACCGTCGCGGTGGCAATACTGGAATCCAGTTCGAGTAGGAATTCCGGTTTGCCAGCCCGAATCTCGCGCTTTCTCTCGATCCAGGAAGCAGTCGATGGCTTGCCCTGCGACTGGTAGGCAGTAAACCAAATCTCCCGTGGCGGGTCGATTGCAAATATCGCCCCGTCCTCGTCCGATTCAAAATCGCTGAAGGCGCCGGGAACCTTGATCGTCCAACCGCCGTTGAGCGACGTTCTAACGCTCCCGCGCCGGTAGCCAATTTGGGCCGGCTCAATGGCTCTCTGTATCAGCCATGTTCTTTCTTCCTCGCCGGTTTCCAGAAGGTCAAGTATTTCCAGCCACTCTGACCATGGATACTGGAGCGTCGGATCGAGTCGATATGCGCTCGACAGCGAATTAGCAACGTCGGCAAGAACGTCTTTTTCGGATTCGCTCATTGGCTTCCGCCAGCGCACGTTAGACCACATGTGAGCCAAAGCCCTTCCAAGGTGGTAGCCTGCGCCTAAGCCGGAATCCCACCACGCGAAGAAATCGCTCCCATGCTTTCCGTCCTCGGCGGTCTTGAGCAGCCAATCGCGACCTCGTGGACCCATCGGGGTGATTGCCGCCTGCCCCGCAATGAATTGCGGATTCAAGGGCATGCAGAGCGCAATGTCAGTATCTTCCGGGCCAAACGTCCCGTCAAAGAAGGTTCTGGCTAAGGCCTTGAGCCACCACGTCATTTCTTCCCTTAGACGCGGCTCATCCCCTAAAAAGAAAAATCCTGTCTCGTCTCCGTATTCGTCATTTGACTCAGCATCCTCCTGCCAGGTCAGGCCGAATTTTGTCGCACAGTCTTTCAACAGAGCGGTAAGGAAGATGTGATAGCCGGGTCCGACCATCGTGGTATTCGCTGACGCAACGAGTCTCTTGGAGTCGATCAGAGCGAGTTCAAATTCTTCGGCAGATGGATGAAGCTGGCAGAAGACCACACGGGATTCATCGACCTCGCCAATTCTGACTTTCGGAAACAGATGCGAATAGCTCTCGCGGAGCCAGCACACCAGTTCCTGCGCAAAAACCTCTGGCGCAGGCAAAGGAACTGAAGATCTTGCGATCAGACTTAATCCCAGTGACATCCAAGTCTCCCGTTCCTGAACGGAACCGAAAAGCCCCCATGACAAAATGGTCGCAGGGGCTTTCGTGGGTGGTTGCTTTTCTTCGCCTACACCTGCACCGGCTTAGCCGCCTCACCCGCGGGAGCCGCCGCCGGCGCACCCGGCTTCGCCTCCGGCTTCCGAATATCGATCCCGCCCTTGAAGAACGCCCCATCTTCAATGCTGATGCGCGCCGCCGTCACGTCGCCGGTCAGCGCGCCTTCGCTGCGGATATCCACGCGATCCGTCGCAAAAATATTGCCGCGAATCTTGCCCAGAACCACAATCTCGCGCGAAGTAATGTTCGCCGCCACCTGGCCGTTGCGGCCCACGGTCACGCGGTTGCCCGGCAGGTTGATCGTGCCCTCCACCTTGCCGTCGATGAACAGCGACTCGCTGCCGCTGATCTCCCCCTTGATGACCAATCCCTTGCCGATCGTGGCCTGGTCGCCTGCCGGTGCGGCTGCCCGCGGCGGCGGCTCGTACGTGGGCGTGGGGGTCGCCGTGGGGCGCACCGGCTCGGGGGTAGGGGTCACGGACGCTCCTGGCTGACTGGGTTTCCACATAAAAATTTCCTTTCGTTACCAACTGCGAAATAAGACGGATGAGACAAGCGCGAGGTCACTCGAATGCTACTCCGCAACCGGCGGTCTCTCCAACCCCGCCCCTGCCGTCTCAAGGCTCCCCTCGATTGTAGCCGCTGCCGCGGACACGGAGGCTCGGCCCCGCGCGAATGACTTTTTCAGCGCGAATCAAAGCAGACAACTATCTGCGGGAATCTCCGGGATTCGTAGGGTTTTGCGCGCGTCGGGAGAAGCGCCGAAAGGACTAGAGATGCGCGCAAGAACTGGTCCGCGCGCAGTTTCGGTTCGCGCTCAGCTCGGAGTCTTCGTTCCGCCCGCGTGGCGTCGAGCCTCAGCGATGGCTATACATCGCAATCGCCACAATCGCCGCCAGCAGAAACAGCGCAATCAGGACGAAAAAGGAGACCGCAAGCCCAGTGACATGCTTCCTAACCAGCACATCGCTCTGCGAAGAGTCGTGCGCCGGAGACGTTTGCCGCTCCACCTCGTGCTCCAGATCCTG
>Ga0209208_10013352_pt1 | contig 10272 bp, 7 predicted proteins | sample S1TSphfallax_3_FD_187694 | JGI IMG/M metagenome (GOLD analysis project Ga0209208, IMG submission 187694) | Host-associated microbial communities from peat moss isolated from Minnesota, USA - S1T2_Fd - Sphagnum fallax MG (SPAdes) (version 2) | ecosystem: Host-associated > Plants > Peat moss >... | reverse complement strand
CCTCAACATCACAAACATCAAACAAAAGTCCGTAGATTGAGCTCCAAGTTGATGTTGTCTCCTTGAATTCAGAAAACTCGAATCCTTCTTCGGTAGATCTCTTTCCTCGATCCACAACAATGTTAGGTGTTTCTGTTACCTCGCGGGGCCTGTCTCTCTGTGTGTGACACACACGCACAGAGAGAGAGAGAGAGAGAGAGAACAGATGAGATAGAAGAGACTTACAGAGTCATACATGGGAGCAATTCGATTGAACAAGCGCTGCCTATCTGCGACCTCTGTCTCCGCCACATCCTGCGTGCTCACCAACTCCAAGCTCCCTACAAAACGTACAAGAAGATAGGCGCAGAAGAAAAACTCAGCAACAAGTGAAGAAGAAAACATCACAAACTCTTGCAGAAGTATAGCCGCTTGAACTCTTCAAACATTCCAAAACACTCCTGGAAGAAGAAGACGGTACCTGAAGAAGAAGTGGTGGCACCAGTTTGAGAATACTCGGAAGTGCGCACAGCTGAGCAGACCCGAATTGAGGCCTCAAGCTGCCTAGAGCGACAAGGAGTCGCGAAAGCTAACGATAGTGAACGCGAGACTTTTGTGCACAAGATTGAAGCACTGCAAAAGGATGAAGCTTGAATCAAAGAGAACGACATCGCCTCCATCTCTGTGCAAACCCCAAAACTGGGTTCTTGCTTCTTCAACCTCCGATTCTGCAATCCTCAAACGATCAAATCACTCCCCTGTTTTCCTCTTAGGGTCTGGTTTGCACCCATTCTTCATCATCCCACATCCAGCTTAAATTCCCCGAACCCAAAGCAGTAGTCCATCTCAAGAATCGAGAATGTCACTAGACAAGTATCTCAAACTTTCTTGCCTTTTTGGGGCATGGACAATAGGAGCTTCCAAATTTACTTTTTTCCTGAAATTTTTCTTGCTACTACGTCTTCCAGTGTTTTGACCTTGCCTCTTCCCCCTCCTCTCTCTGCGTTCTTGGCTACGGTAGGGCCGCGGCCCTTTGTCTTCTTTGACTCCTGGAACCAAGGATCAGAGCTTTGAACCCATCCCCCCCATTCAGGGGCACAATGTCTCGAGCTTGTTGGAGTTCGAACAATATCTACAGAACACAGTTTCCAGGTTGCCTGCTAGTAGAAGGGAGAAGAGCACTCTTGGAGAGCAGTAGGAGAGTACAGGATGGTGGAACGCAAGGAGCTGAGGTGGAAAACTGGTGCAATTGCCAGCCTTGAATGGCCAGAGTTTCTGAGGTTTTCTTTTGGTAGAGGAGGGGTGGATGCATCCATGAAGCTAACCCCAGATGCAACAGACACAATTCCACAAGAATTGTTCAATCGACACTGCAACAGCAGGAAAGACCCAAGTTCAAACTTCAAGACCCAAGCTCAAGGTTCACTTGTTTCTGCACACTCCAATTGAAAAGGTGAGATCACTCAGATGGACATGGTGCTTCTAGGATTTTTGTATGTCAGGTTCAAGCAGGAGCATAATGGCAATGCTTTCTGTAAACAAAAGTCAGTTGTGTACATTGAGGTTCTTGACTAGAGAAAGTGAAGTTACAACTGGATCTCTTCTGCCTCCATATAGGTATCTCCTCAACAGATTGTTCCAATTGTGAATTCCACACAGCATTTTGTTTTTCTCGGCTCATTGTAGTTGGTGTTTTTTTTCTCTCTTCTCCTCCTGGAGTTTGCTGTTGTGCTCTCTTTCTGTTTTGTCTGAAATTTCATCAACCTTGGTATCAGACCATTTCACAATTTTCTTTTCAGGTTGACTCAAATTGTTAAGTACCTATTGAAGATGCAAAAATATTAAGAATTATGTTAATACCACCAGTGCATTTTAGAACAACCATGACCTATTTTCTTCTTGCACTCCTGGTAATTTTCGGCCTTTGTGTTTCATCACATTTAGTTTGTAACCACAGCCGCACCCAGAAGTGACACAAGAGGAATCATTGGAATTATCCATCTGAGGTATTGTTTAGGTTCTGGAACTCTACCAGTCTTTAAAAAGCATACGGAGATGCATTTTGGGTTTTGCTAAGCTGGGTTTTTCTTGTTAGGTGTAGCTCTGATTTTGGAACTCTACCAGTCTTAAAAAGCACATGAAGGTGCATTTCTTGCTAAGCTGGGTTTTTTCATTGGAGAATTCGCAGGTTTTGAGGTTTTGTGTGGACCTGGGTGTTCTGAATTTTGTGACAAAGTGATAATAACTTCTGTTCCCTTGAAAATTGAGATTCAAGCCATATTCTTTGATCAGTTGGAAACTTGAAAGTGGATAATAAACCAACACTGTAATATACCAAGCTGAAGTTTGAAAGTAAATGAATGAGCCCTTGAACATTCACAAAAGAAGTAATGACCGGAAATGGGTTAGGCTGATGAAGTTTGGTAACAGGCACAAGAGTTTCTGGTTCTGTTAAAAAAGCCTCTTACAGCACTGCAGAACTAGTGTCGTTTCTATTGCCTCACTGACAAACTGAAGAAAAACCCTGAATGGATCAGAAGGCTCAGCTTCATTTGTCATCCGGCTACTTCTCTTCTTTCAGGTGCTTCCAGTTTTCGACACCTTCTGTTACATGTAAGTTGTGCACTCTCATCTGAATGCTGGGCTATGGAAACTCAACTGAGAAAAAACTGTTGTCCTTAGGCATAAACTATAAACCTTAGGGTTCAGCTTTTTCACAGACTGGTACAAGAGCAGAATGAAAGCCTTTTAATGGACTAAAACAATCTGATGGAACCATGGGAGGCTTTGTTCGTTAAATCGGAGAGATCAACTGATCTCTTCGCGAAGGTTGTCCACATCACCATAATCCTCCATTGTGGACTTGTGATGGTTCATACAATTTCCATCCATTGCACACAAAAGTTCCAACAAATTGACTCACAGGCTTGGACATATCATGATTCAAGGTTCATTTCACAATGCAGTTCATATTTTTCTCTCTTATATTTTGCTCAAACAAAACAAGTGTACACATTCTTTTACAAAATATTTTGAATCTTTCTTTATTAAGCTAAACAGAATCTCCAAACAAGTTAAATCATTAACTTTGAAAAACTTAATTATATTCACAACTTACTATTATTCCTTCAACACATGTTCAAATTAAGCAACAAAGAAGTGCAACACAATCCTTAATCAAAAAGATGCACATCCCAGAAAAGTTACTGAATTCAAATATAGATATCTATTAGAAATATATTGAATTCAAAAACAAATCAAAATGTTTTTCTTAGCAAAAAGTAACCTTCAAATCTAACAAGCATTTTCACACAGTAACCCAGAGCTTCAAAGTGAACAGAGAAGGAGCCAGGTAGACAATTCACTTACACCCACACAAGCTTTCCATGGTATCTTTGAGTCCATTGAGATCTCAGATCTATGGTAGAGCGCATGAGCTCCAACTTATCCGAGAAATGACCACTCTACATTACAAGCCAAAACAAGAGAGATCATTTCTGTATGTAGCCAGGATTCCTAACCTAAAAGCTGAGCTATAAGCTTGCCTAACATCTTGTTACAGTAGCAAGACAAGGTTAAACACTATCCTTCAGGAGCACCCTCAGTGTAAATAGTACCCTCCATGTGCCCAATTAGCAGCTGAGTAAATCAATTAAGGTGAAGACAACTGTCATAAATATACAGGACCAGGACACACAAGTCATTTGTAACAGAGCACTTTGCTTTACATTCCACACCCAAGATTCACTGCAGCAGTCTGGTGCTAAAGCTATCTCCCCAGGGTTGATTCACTGCATGTAACCAAAGCGAAACATCAACAAATTCCTAAGAAACCCACTGAGAGGTCTGTCTCAGACTGTTTGTACAGCAGTTCACCACTAACTCATGACATCTCTGGCACTCACCTAAGGCTCCAAAGAACTTAGACAAATTCCTTAATGGAATCCAAACAACTTAAAGACATCACAAGGTTCAATACATCTCAAAACCTCAAGACACACATGGATCATTGAACACATCTTCTCAAGGCAGCCCTAAACAATACAGACCCCCTAGCAAAAAAAGGTGAAGTATAAGCCAGCCCTGTGCAAATTTTGGAGCATCAGTTCAATCTACTATGTGATAACCCACTAAGCATGAACAAAATGGAGAACAGAGGAGTGAACCCATACATTTACCAAGTTGCCGTTCGTGTCCTCCGCAACATCTTCCCCTCTGATACCACAGGATTCTTACTCATGGTCTTTAAAACCTCTATCATCTGCAAAAAAATCATATGCTCAAGCACAAATACATGAACATCCACAGTACATATGGCAAACACCAGAAGGCCTGCAATTTCTGCCAACACTTGCCTACATGAATCATACCAAGAAGACCCCCACAACGAAATGAAGTTGAATTAGTATAGGCCCAACAAGACAGACCAAGTTGAGATGACGATGAGAAATCTTTTGTCATTTCATGATCTGGATTCAGCCATCTTGCTGGCCATGTATGGAGCAATGAGGACATCCAGGCAATTCCAACATATTTTACAAAAGCCAAAAGGAAGGAAGTCAAAACCCTGAGCAACATATCATGACATATTGATCTTGGAGATTGATGCTTATGGGTCAAATTGCGTACCTGTTTTCTTCTCCGTTCAGCCTCTTCCTCCTGTTTATCCCAACCAACAAAAAACAAAGCCAATGTTCAAGGACTGAACTGAAGACCAAGTCCAAACCCACCAAAGAATACACAATAAAACCATGAAACTGATTCCACATACAGTTGAGCACTTCAACAACACCAAGTTAAACAGAAGCAGAATGAAAAAATCAGTCATTGACAGCACTAGTGTCAGACTCCTAGAGTCAACTCCACAAGAAAACACCTAACAAAAGAGCTTCAGATGATCTTGTGCAAACTCAGTCATCACACTTCAGATCAGCAAGCATGAACAATAGCATTTCACCACAGAATGTGCACTAGTTCATGGCAACAAATTCTTTTATTTGTCAACTGCTATGTTTGCAAGGACATGAGTGCAAGCTGACAAAAGACTCCATTGGAATGTAAGATTCACAATTCTACAACACATCCAGACTTCTGTGAAACCTCCAAGGCACAAATGATTTCCTGAGTATTAACCAAGGACATACAGTTTTCTTGAGCACTGCCTGTTGCTTTCTCAGCTTCATATTCTCTTCCTTCAGCTGAGAGACCTCTGCTTCCAACTCCACAGTATAAGCCTGCATCAAACAGATAAGAACCTTCATGAAGATCACCTGACAAATGCTCCCTCCCCTACTAAGAAAAAATACTGCAATGAGCAGGGAGAACTTTTTGGAAAACTTGCTGGAAGACATGATGCTGCAAAACTCTGCTATAGAGAGGCAACTACACCTTTCACTGACCTGCTTACGGGCACGTGAGCGTGCAGCTGATTCCCTATTCTTTATCATACGTTTCTGTCTCCTCTCAACCACTTTCTCAACTGGGCCATCTGCACCTCTCTTCCTGCCTCGAAGAGGACCTTCCATCCCATATTGCATGGGTGAAAGAGACAATCCATTCTGGCCACCATCTGAATCAGCGCTCAGGGGAGATCCAGTTGCAAGTCCCATGTTAACACCACCCATACCCCCTCCCACAACTCCCATGCCTGGTCCCATTCCAACACCCATCCCTATTGCCAAGTTCGCACCTGCCATCCCTGGCCCCATGACCGCACCCATTGGCCCTGGCATACCCATACCAGGTATGCCAACCATTGGCCCTGCACCATTTCCCATCCGCTTTCCTGCAGCATTGGCATATGCTGCTGCTGCAGCTACCTCTGCTGCATGTTGCTGCATGATTTGATGCTGCTGCTGTTGCTGTTGCTGGTGCTGCTGTTGTGCCATGCCCCGGTACCATTCTGCTTCCTGTAAATTCCATAAAAGTGAGCATCAGAACAGAACAGAATCTCAGTCACAACAGTGCATGATGCAAAAAATAGGCCAAATTCTTGTGAGCCCATTTACTTGATAAGCAGGTTAGACCCCCACAGCTCAGTTTGGGCCCTATCAAGAACACTAAAGGTATATGTCAATTGAATGTTCACTTGCCTTACTGCAAAATTTTCAATACATCCAATGTGCCTCAAAGTTGACTCCACAGTTTGAAATGAAAAAACTACATCTGCTCTGAGAGGGTGCAGCATTCAGCCATCCACACAGGTGAACATCACCTCTCAAAAGCACATACCTGCCGTTGCTGTGAAGCAGCTTGATTTTTGTTGAAGCTGTCAATTTGCATTGCATCTATAGATGCCTGATTAGGTACAGCATTTGCAGGAGAGAGTGAGAGAGTGGGTACACTCTCACCACCTGCATGATCACTGGGACCTTGACCCAACCTATCTCTTTCACTTGAACCACCAACAAATGGACCAAATCCCTGGCTCCCAATTTCCATATCTTCTCTCACCACTCCTGCCTTCATCAGAAAGTCTTCCAGTGTCATTTCTCCAAATGTTTGCTGCCGTTCCTGTGGCCCACTGCCTGCAGGAGGGCCACTGTCTGAAGTGCCAGTTATGTTCCGGTGAATGTCTTTCCAGACTTCATCAACTGTTTTCCGACTAAGAGTGCGAGGGAGAGTAATTGACCCTTGCCGTTGAAGGCTAGGCTGCCGTGAAAGCATACCCAAAGAATTCCCATGAGTTGGTCCGCCACTGCTAGTGCCTTCACCAATGGAACCCATGGCTGCTGCCATAGCTTGGCTTTCTTCTGCCGTCCAAATGTTTTTCAGAAACTCATCCATGTTCATGGACCCGAAATTCTTTCCAGGCTCTGTCATGGCATTTTGAAACTCATCAAGAGTGAGGGAGTAGATGGAAGCTTGCCTTGCCAATGAACCAAACCGGCTACCTCCACTTGGGAGAGTCAAAGGAAGAGAATCCGCTCCTGTGGTGCCATTTCCAGGATTTGATGGAGGAGTTCCAGCACCAGCAGCCAGCCGGGCTTGCCCTTGTTGGGGGCTCAAGGGATGTGACCCCATTTCCTCCTGCATGGGAGGGGACAGCTGCTTCTCTGAGGCCAACACTCTCCGTGCAGCCCGATCACGTGCCCGGCTGCGGGCGTCTGGTCCCGCCAGGGCTGCAGACTGTTCTTATACAAATGAAGAAGGTATTTCGACAGAAGTTGCAAATCCTGTAGGCAATGGCTTGTCTCAGCTCAGATGCCTGCCAATGGCATCCTCGAAATCAGGACCCCACCAGAACTGAGGAGTAACCTGCAAAGATACTTGCTGCTGGCAACACAATTGACAGGTGAGTATGTACATCTTTGTAAAACATTCGTTGGGCAGAAGAAGCTTGTGCTTCTCGCAACATAGGGTTCCATCCTGGCCAAATACAGTAGACATCATCACATAAACAGCACCACCGTAGGACGTCCGTGAACGAAGTCTGATCATAACTACTTCAGCTTCAGCTCCGCAAACATTGCTCGAGCCTAGACAAAAGACCAAAGCAGAGGAAAAAAAAAGGAGTTTCAGGAGCTCGTGTCTGCGTGAGTAAGGGGGGCATGAAGACCAAATGAATCAATCAAGAAGACACAGTGGGGGGGGGGGACTGCAAACCATGGACACAAAAACAGAAGAAACCCTCCCCCCACCCCTCCTCCCCCAGGAAGCAAGCAAGCACCTCCAACGTGTAAAACATGAGCATCAACATCAAAACCACAGCAATTTCCACAACGGCTTCAGACACAGCAAAATAGCAAACGCAAAGGTAACCAGGGTAGGTGAAAGCTATGTGAACCGTTACGGCAGTAGCTTGAACTGTCTTCCACAGGAAACGCCATGAGATAACTCCACCACCAGCACCACAGGAATGCGACGACGCCGTCTCCGTCTAACGCTACAGAAGACGACGGCTAACCGACGGCAACAGAACGGGAGAAAAAGACAAAATCACTATTACCGAAAGACTAAGAAGAAGTGGTCGAGGGTTTCAAAACTTCCAACAAGCACACGCAGCAAAGGAGCAGTCAGAAATCACAGACAGAGAGAGACAGGGAGACAGAAAGACAAAATCAAAAGCCTGTCAGAAGCTAAGAAGGGGGAAAGCAGACTACAGAATAGATCTAGCAGGATCGAGTATCATCTCGTAAGGGGAAGTATGTCTCCACACCAAACACAGACAAGACTGGGGTTTGTTTGCAACACCTACGGGACATGTAAGAACGATTTCAGTCTGTGCTTTGAAGTACGAAAGCATGTTAACAAAAACAACGAAGAAGTAGTGAAGCGATCGACCACGGAAACGAGGTGCAGACTTACCGTAACCACCACGACCAGGACGCAGCGCAAGCTCGATGCGGTGGTGGTGATAGTGTTGTGCGCTCCTTCTCCTGAGGTGGCGCGAGCGATGGCCGCCACCTCTCTCTCCTACCCTTCGTCTTCTTTCCGCACCCCCGTGCACCCGTCCTCTTTCTTTCTCTCTCAAGACACTCCGTCCTTCTGGACTGGCCCGCCCTGCCCACCCGGGCCGGCTGGACTCCACGGGTCCGTGCTCCGCCTTCCTACCAAGTAACTACCTCTTTACGCTCCCCGTTCTCCTTATTTACTGTCGCACGTTCCCCTGACACTGGGGACCTTACCTGCACCTTACCTTACATGGCGGCCCTTATGCTGTGAGGCCTAAGGACCGTCAAACTTTTGTACAGTTTTGTGTTGTGTAATGTGTTCTTTCCTCTAGTCCCAAGCAGTTCTCTTTTTCTTTTTTTTTCTTTTTTCTTTTTTTTCCACTCTTTCAGTTTTGTTTAGATTCATTATAGAGTATAGTAGCTTAAGGGATTTTGGCCCCTAGGTAAAATAATAATAGGTCTATTTTTATATGAGGATTTTTGAAAGATGATATTTTGGCTTGTGTCAAAGGATGTTGGTTTCTCTTAGAGGAATTTATGAAGATTAATATATTTTTGCATGGTGAAATATTTGAGTTTTCATAATTCTTTCTTTTGCCTTTGAAGATACTTTTTTAATGTAAATGGCAAGGCCAAAGTGTGACGCACCCCTTGTTTTACATTCGGCATTGCATCATGTTTGAATGCATAAAGTGTAAAACTCTAAACCAACTACTTTTGACATAATTGTGCACTGGTTGGTTGGTTGGTTGGTTGTAAGAAGCTTTGGAGGCACTATACAATTGTTTACAATGGACCAAATGTAGGGAGTTTGAAGAGTTGTTTCACTTGTGGGAAGTGAAAAAACTCTTGTTAAAAAGCTTCTTAAAAAGCATGGATCTGGTGAGAGAATTTGTGGAACAATCTAAATTTGACACTTGGTGCGAGAAGAGGAGCCACCAAACTCACCCACCAAACAACAACGGGTGCATCAAACTTTGGCCTTGCCATTTACATTAAAAATATCTTAAGGCAAAAAAGAAGAATTATGAGAACTCAAATATTTCACCATGCAAAAATATAATCTTCAAAAAGTCCTCTAAAAGAAACAAAATTCCTTCAAGATATTATTATAACTCTATAATAACTAATCTCAAGTTTCAACACAAGCCAAAATATCATCTTTCAAAAATCCTCATATAAAAATAAATAGACCTATTATTATTGCCTAGGGGCCAAAATCCATGAAGCTACTACTATACTCTATAATGAATCTAGACACAATATCCTTAATGGCCTTGGTAGGCAAGCCCAACAAACACAAGTAGTAGGCTATGTTAAGAAAAGGTCAATCATGAAAAGAAAAAAGTACCCATCACAAACAAAAAAGGTTAAAACTGAATGGCCTCAATGCACCCACCACAACCTATGTCACAAGTCATAACATCTCACTTGCTATTGTATCACCGAACTAATCCATGCTTCTTCCTCTTTTTTGGGTTTGCAATTTGTGATTTTGCCAAGGTGACAATCATCAATAAGAAGATTTAGCCAAAGTGATGATCATCCAGAGGCATATTTAGCCAACTTTGGCAAATAATGGAGATACGAAAGTAAAAAGAAAAAAGGAAAGGGTAGAAGTAACCTTCTTTGTTGTTCGACCAAAAGGATTGGGAAAAGTTTTAAAATTTTAGATTTCCTAGCTTGAATTCAACTAATTTTTCTTTTTCTTTTTTTTGGAAACATTTACCAAGTTTTCAATACCGTAGTATTGTGGCAGCTTTAACACGTATTTGTCAAATAATGAATTAGTTTTGAATTTTTCATTTCAATAAATGAAATAATTTTGAAGATTCAATATTTTCCTTCCAATTTCTTTGTTACTTGAATTTTTTGGGGTGAAAATTTCCACATTTCTGAA
>Ga0209208_10013351_pt1 | contig 10272 bp, 6 predicted proteins | sample S1TSphfallax_3_FD_187694 | JGI IMG/M metagenome (GOLD analysis project Ga0209208, IMG submission 187694) | Host-associated microbial communities from peat moss isolated from Minnesota, USA - S1T2_Fd - Sphagnum fallax MG (SPAdes) (version 2) | ecosystem: Host-associated > Plants > Peat moss >... | reverse complement strand
CTTTTGTTGTGTTGGGGGAGTTTGCAAGGTATCCATTAGAATATTTCTGGTGGCAACAAACTCTCAAGTATTATGATAGACTACGGAAATCCACAGCAAATCGTCTGTTGTACTGTGCCTACCAGACCCAGATCCAGATGTTCAACATGCTCAATGATAACCAGCAATGTTGGCTCCGGAACGTGCAATTGTGGTTTAAAGACCAAGGTGTTGAGGTTCTCTATGCTAATATCAAGTGTGCTATAGCAAGTGCACAGGCTTCTTACCTAGAATCCACTTATGGTGAACAGGCCAGAACCAAAAGTAGCAGATTATGTACATACCAGCTGATGAACACAAGCTGTACAACAGAATCCGAATACTCATATGCACATCAGAGGTATTTGCAAGTGATCACAAATGTTCAACTCAGGCAATCTTTGTCAAAGTTCAGATGTTCAAACCATCGTTTGGAGGTAGAGTGTGGCAGGCATGCAAAGCCTGAGAGTGTCCCGAGGAGAGATAGGATTTGTCGTTTATGTTCCCTAGGAGTTGTTGAGGATGAAGACCACTTGTTATTAGTGTGCCCTGCTCACCATGACATTCGTTGCAAGTTTAGTCAACAATTAGGGAAACAATTGACACCGTGCAACTTACTTCCTAAATTGATGCATTCGGCTAATCAGAAAGTGGTAGCTTTGTACTTAGTTTCTTGCCTAGACAACATGAGTGTTTTGCTCAAGTCAACTATGTAATTGTCGTCAAATGGATCTCTCTGGTCCGGGTATTGACCAGGTATTGACGTTAAATTAAAAGAAAGAAAGAAAGAAAGAAAGAAGATGCGCTAAGAAAAAGAGAGACAGGATGAAATTTAGTTCACCACAATGCTAATATTTTTTTATTTTTTTGAATCTCCTCAAGTAAAAATCATATTTTTTATTATTTATATATTTACATTGTTTTACAGAGCCATGTAAAATCATCTAAATATAAATATATTTACATTTTACATTATTTTATCAAACCATATAAAACTATATAAATAAATTTATTTTTACACTTATACTTACACTGTTTTACACGGCATAAAATAAATTTACATGATTTCACACTTACACATTTCATATTCTACATTTACACGCACAAATATACTCGCAATGTAAAGCCAAATGAATGTGAATGATTTACACTTAGCAGGCTTGTTGTGTATTCACTTAGGGGGGAAGCATAAAAAAACCAATCATTTACACTTCCATGGCATTGAATAAATGTATTTGATAGGGTAAGTGTAAATGGACTAGCTTTTGGAAAAGAAAAGAAAAAATCATCCCAACCCTTCAACCTCAATATATTATTAGCAACCCATGCATATTTCATCTCATCATATTTGTTTTTTCCCCTACTATCTTCTTCTTCCCCCTCCATGGTTTTTAAAAAAACTTTCTTACCTAGTGTGCTTCTTTTTGCCTTCACTAAAACCCACTTGGTTTTGTTTTGTTTTCTTGATTTGGTTGACTTTGGTGGTTGCTTCTTGTTGGGTTTGTTTGTTTTGGGCATTTTTGGGCGAGGCAATGGGACATATTGTAGAAAAAAGAGCATAGTGCAACACCCCAGGGGTTTGGGTGTTTCACAAATGAGTGCTTGTTTAGGAGAAGGGTCTAAAGCCCCTCAACTTTTTTAACCTAAAGTTTTTCCTTTTTCAGCGCTTCTGTCCGGTGTAAAGATGCCCTAAAAGGGACACATACATCCCTTTGCGAGTCGCTAAATACCCCCTAACGATCTCTGGCCGGCGCTGGTTTCGGGCCTGACAATCCCGCCCTGCGGAGAACTGCGTTGTTCTGCCGCAGGGTTTCTAAATTTTTGTCCTTTCCGACTTTGCGTCTGGAATAAACTTAAAAAATAATCCTCATTTCTCAGTGCCAGATTCTATATCAATGGATACTGCTACATTCCCTGAGGGTTAGATCGTGGGCTCGATCTGCGCCTGCAGTGCGAGACATGTGCCCAGGACATCTGCAACGGGGAAGCAGAAGGAGAACTTAGTTCTTCTTTTCGAAGAACTGAAGAATATTGAAAACCGGGCTGCATGGTTTTCTTGCAGAACTGTGTGCTAGGCCGAACAAGGTGTGCAAACAGACAATCGAAACTAGCGCCGGACAGAGCTCGTTAGGGGGTTGTTTAGCGCCTCGCCATGCCTTTTTGCCGCATCTTTTTCATGTCGTTTAGGGTAAACACATTGTATATAACCAGGCAGCTCACCCAGTCTTCTTCTTTTTACTATTTGTTTAATGCGGGAGCTTCTCTCCTGGATTGCTCGACTTCATGTGAATTTTGTTTGTTTGCAGTAGCTCCTCTCTTCGCTTGGTCTGTCTTCGTTTATTTTTTGCAGCAGTTTCTCTCCTCGCTATCACTCGGTCATCTTCATTTGCTTTTTGTAGCAGCTTCTTTCCTCGCTCTTGCTCGGTTATCTTCACTTTTTTTTTTTGCAGCAGCTTCTCTCTTTGCTCTTGCTCGGTCATCTTCATTTTTTTTTGCAGCAATTTCTCTCTTCGCTCTTTTGCTTGGTCATCTTCAAATTTGTTTTGCAACAACTTTTTTGCTAATTTGTTCGATTTCAATGCATATTTCTTGCAGCAACTATTCTTGTTTTGATCAGCTTCAGCAGTTCTTTAGGCTTCTCCACATTTTTTTGTTGCAGTTTTTCTACTTTGGCAGTGACATTTCTATTTCAGTGTGTTCCAATTCTGCATGCTTTTATGAGCATCTCCTCTCCTTCCACTTGTTTATTGTTATGTTGGTATAATTCCTTTTGTTTGATGGGAGTAGGTTCTTTTCTGTGTGCAGTCTTTGAAACATTTTTTTCTTGCACTCTTCTATTTGTTGCTAGTGCTAGGGGATCATGGCATCTTTTGCTTTGGAGTTGTTCCTGTATCTTTCATTGCGACTATTTGTTTGCAACAATTTTTGTTTTGCATTATCCCCCTCCCGCCCCCTTGCATTTTCACAAGTTTTTTTCCTTGGTTTTTTTTCTTTTTGTTTCATGTGTGCAAGTTTTTTTTCTGTCTTTGTTTTGCAGAATCTTTTTATTCAGGTTCTTTTGTGCTTGCAATTCTCAATTGCATTTTGCATCTTCACACAATATATTATGATTTTCTTCTTTCTATGTTTGTTCCATTTCTTTTACTATTTTTGCAATGTCTATTGTTGACGAAGCATCTAGGAAAAAGTTATTTAGTGAAAACTTTGCAAGAGAAAATTTTCTTGAAGGAAATATTGCCTTCATCTTCTTCTCTATCTAGTGCATTCATTGATTAGTATCCTTTTGGTTTCTATCTTGCTACACCTTTTATTACACCATCATTGATTACTAATGTTTTTGATGTACTGTCATGGTCCATTAATGGAGATGACATTTATGTGCAATGCATTGAACTTCATGAATGTATTGTTATCTTTTCTATTGATGAACCTCATGTTGATTCCATTCACTTACATTATGATATTGATAAGCCTCATCTTCATTTTATAGTACTACATCTTGAAGCAATTGGTAATTATTGTGGGCATTTTTTCAACCCTAACATCAATTTGCATTTGGAAGACATGATTTTTTTACTAATGCCTTTAATTTGCATCTATTGTTGATCTTTCTAATGAGGTTTTTAATTATGTACCTTCTCTTATGCCTCCTTTTTTACTTAATTCAAGTTTTGATTCAAGTCTTGACATTGCTACTTCTACATCTTCTCTTCTTTGTTAGGTTAATATGCCTTTAGGACATGAGTTTCTAGGAAGACGATTGTTAGTTTCTTGTAAGGAAGCCAATTTTGAAATTTTGGTTTCTTGAAATTAATAAGGAGATTAAAAATGTTAACAAGGGAGGTCGAAAAGGGACTAAACACATTGAGCTTTGAGCAAAGAATGTGTTTGATGAATGGAAATTGTTTTGTGGTTTTGACACAACAAAACCTATTGTTGATTTGTCTGAAGATGAAGGTTTGATCAAGGACCTTGTGGATATGTTGTCATCTTTAATTTTGCAAGTTGCAAAAAAAGATGGCAGTTTATATCAAAACAACTAGGTACAATTCTTGACCATTTTTTGAATGTCTATATAATTTATTTTTTCATTATGTGTTTTTCTTTTTTTTTGTCTTGTTTATGCTTTTGCAAGTTATGTGTTTCTTTTTGTTATTAGGTTTAGGGTTTATGTTGAAGTTTTAGGTTCTTATTAATTTTTTTTAATTTTTATTTTCATAGGAAAAACATTTTGATAGACTTGATGTTTCTTTTTGGTTTTAAGGTTTCTACTTTTTTTTGGTTTCTACTCATGCAAGAAAAACATATTTTTGTAGATTTGATGTTTATTTTTGGGTTAAATTTAAGGTTTCTCTTTAAGTTTTATGTTCTTATATTTTTTAATTGGTTTTTCTTCTTGCATGTTTGTGCTTCTATTGTGTTTCTTGACTTGTTTTCTTTTTGCAACATTCAAGCCTTAATATGTGGTATTGGTAGGCTTGATAGGTAGAGGTAGGAACAAGTTGTGGAATTATGTAAAACATGTGCAGCTCCTTTTAACATATTCTTGGATGCAAGGTACCACCACCATGTGAAAATTCCTATAAGGTTGGTTGTAAAGTAAGGTGGCTCACTCTTTACATTGCAATCTAGTTTTTTGCAAAGTGACATGCATTTGCATGCTATTAACATGGCATAAAAATAATCATTTTTCAAATTTGTGGTTAGAAGAAGACATCTATAAAATAAAATTGCAACATATATACACCAAATATATAGTGATGGACTTTTGAAGTTGAAAAATATGGACTAATTTACTATTTGTGCTTTTATATACATACATATTTTTTATGAATTTTATTTGGGATATATTATAAAGACTTAATATATGATATGTTAAAACAAAAAAGAAACTGTTAAAAACAATTTAACCAAAAAATTGTTGTGGACTTTTTGAATGGCTTAAAATGACATATTTTCAAAAGTTCATATCATAATCATTTTTTGGTGGATTTCATTTTTTATTTTCTTAACATATACATAATTTTTTTTAATAAAATGGTTATTATTCATATGGGTTTTTTAATTCATTAACCATCATGTAATTGCCTATTAAATTAATGATATCAAAATAAACTACCATTTTAACATTATCATATGAATTTTTAAGGAGTAAAACACTTGCCAAAATTGAACCACCTTAAAATGCATACAACTAAAAATGTAGTTCATTGAATGTCAATAGTTAGTTTTGGTAAATCAATAAAAAAATTTGACATTTTGTTTATTGAAGACAAACATAAAATGTTGGCATAAGCATCAACCTACATTTCCATGTGGTTTTAACTTCAAATTTGGTTATTTTTGCATGCAAATTTTTATTTATTAAAGGGTGTTTCAAACTTTGCAATGATGATTTTGATGAATTTAGTTTGGTTTCACTACTTACTAGCGTTGTTTTAAAGTTTTATCAAGGTGTCTCGAAAAACTTATGGATTAACATTATTCATTGTTTTGTTGATCAATTTAAACTTGATGTTGATTACCCAGTTGTTGATGTTATTGAAACTTTCAAAGAATTTACTTATCATCATTATATTTATTAGCATGTTGATAAACTTAGACCACATTTGCTATTCTTTTGGTGCAAACCTAAATGGAGATTTTTTTATGATGTTTTCGTCTTTACTACTTCAATTGGTCGAAACCAACTACATCTCATCATGCATAAACTCATTGGTGAATTTTAAAATTTGAAAAAATAGTACTTTTTAATAAACCTATCCAGGTTGTTGGAATCACCTAGATGGAAGAGTCACTTATGCTTTTGTGGATATGGATGGAGGTAACTAATCATCAAGATTTGATTTCATATGGAAAGTATGTTTGTTTTTTTCTTTGTTTTTGGTTTTTGATTTTTGTCATCTTCCTTTGACGTTTTTGTTGTTTTTTTGGTGCAAGTATAATCAAATAGATATACATCTTCAAGATTGAGCCATGTAGCATATTATCAATAGAGAATTGAGATCTAGTTGACTATTATCACTAGTATAATTCTTCAAATATATGATTAAGTTTATTTTAATTATAAAAGACAAAAATGATTAATAGTTTGAAAGTCGTTATAGACAAATTGTTTAGGACAACAATCATTTAGGACTTGATGTGGCAAATATCATTCATTAGTCATAAAAGACATGTGAAATCATTAATGATAATTTACTCATTGTTTAATTATTTTTAATTATTACAATTTTGACCTATAAACTTGCGGAACATTATTATTATTTTTATAATATTTATTATTATAAATTTATTATACATAATATAAATAATAAAAAATATTTTATTTGAATGATTTTTAATTTAATTATTTTTCGCCCTAAATTGTTGACATGTGTCACCATCTAAGTTAGGTTTTAAACCTAATTTAAATGGCTCCCTAAACCTCCAAATTTACCTATTTAAGCCCACTTAGATAACCACTTAACCTATGTAATCTAAAGAGGTATAAAATATTCTTATGTTGACTACAACAAATGTCAATTGTAAATTTGATGTTTGGACTTCAAGGATGGAGTTCAACTCTTTTACCATCAAGCCACCCCATTTGTTGTGTAAATAATCTAATTTTCAATCCATTTAGACCATACTTCATTTAAACATTATGACGCACTCTCAAGTCCCGGGTAACATTATGATGCACTTTCAAGTCCCGGGGTGAACCCACTTGAGGGTTCGCCAAAGTGTAATTGCGGAAAGTTGGGACTCGGAAGGCGTTCCCGACTTCCAGCACTATAAAGGGGTAGAAGGGCATGCTAGAAGTCTTGGGATTAGACTAGGAAGAAGGACTAGTAGATCAAGCTTGAATCTGCATCCAAAACAAACTACAAAGTGGTTAGTTCACATTCTGGGCCACCTTTGGGTGTTGGGACAAGCCACGGGCACTTCGGACCACAAGACTCACTACGGCCCGAACTCGAGGGAAGCCACCACCTTCCCCCATATAGTATTCTCTGCAACGCTTCGCTGAGGCTACATCCAAATAGTTATTTTTCCCGGAACTCTCAAGTTGGAGTCCCGAAATTGTCCCGAAACTGTCCCGGTTGGAGTCCCGGGACTTTGGGAGCTCATAACTCCCGACTTCAAAGTCTGATCGCAACGAGGTCTAAACCAAACTTGTATCCCTCGTCGAGATCTTTCCAACGACATATCGCACTTTCAATTCGGAGGTCGGGAAGAGATCGATTCCCGACTTTTAATGGTCGGGAGTCAAATTGCCAGTTTGACTCCCGACCCATCTTTTGCCCATAACTTGGGTTACAGATGTCCAAATGGCCAATGCGAAACCATTTTCGATATCTACGCTTCAAGACCTTTCCAATGACATCAAGAACACCTCAATGCAAGGTGTTTTGGGCCTTGCTGTCGAACCCTAAACATTCGGGAGTCCCAGAGGACTCCAAGTCCCCAACTTTGGGAGTGTTGGGCTTCACCCCCACACTTGGCCAAAGTGGAGTTGCGACACATTATGTAAAACATCAAATTTGATCATTTATATTTCATTAATAATTTGTCCAAATGAAAAAATTGAAATTTTATCCATAAAGATCGTTCAATAATGTATACAATTATATAATTTTTTTTTGAAAAATATAAAATAAATAACTATACTTATACACACATATTACAGAAAATTTTATTTAAATTTATGATAAATCTGCAATGTAAAAATTAATTATATATTTCCCACTTCTTACACTTCTATGTTATTTTTAAATTAAGATATAGATAATATATCATAATTTTACCAATAAATTTTATTTCAAATTGATTCACATTGTATATTGAAAATGGATAATATATCAAATATATATGTAATAATAATAATAAAGGTTCTTATATTACCTATTTGTATAATATTACCTATATGTATTACCAAAATCACTTCTTTACATGTTGTTATTCATTATATTTATTTATATTCATATTAAATTATTAATATTAATTTTTTAGTCATATGTTAAATAACATTATGTTAATCACATTTTCAAATGATATTTTAGACATCCATGTCATTTTATCATCAATCATGGATGTCATATGGATGAAAATTTGAAATCAAACAATGATGTCATCCTTCCTGTTACCATGTCATTATCTATTTATTAAATGCACCATTAATATATGACTAAAAAATTTTCCACATAGGATTTTAAGTAATATCCTATGACTATTATCAGTTAGAATATTTAATCATTGATTTCTTGGCTGCAAAAGACATGATTCCTTCTAATTTATGTTATGAAAAAACATTTGTTGAAAAGCTTATCACCTATGAGAAAACGAAGGTAAGTAATCGTATTCTATTTTTAAGGTTGTGTTTTTTTTTGATAAACATTTTTATAACATTTTGTTGAAAGTTGCATGCAAATATCAAAACTACTTACAATTATTCCAAATTTTGTTATAGATTGCTTTGAAGCATAAGGACTTGAAGAAGTAAATTAAGTTTTTTTTTAAAAGACACTTTAGGGTTTCATGGGTGAATGCACAATCGAATGGTTCAAAAATCGCAAAAATTACATTCCCAATGAATCCATACAATTTTTTTTTAAATGATTCAAATGGATATCATTATTATTTTTTAAAATGTAATTATTTGAATCTTTGAATAATATATGTTCAATCACCTAAAAGTTATATTTAATGTAGTTGATGTCATTTTTTAATTTGGAGGTCTTAAATGGAAAACCCACAAAGTCCACAGGAATAATGACCCATGTAAAATTTTCAAAAAATATGCTTTTGGGATAAAGAAATTGAAAATAAACAAAAATTATATTTCATATGGACTTATGAAAATATGGTTAAATTTTAACCATTCAAAAGTCCCTAACTATTAAACGGTTAAGGCTTTTAAGGAAAAGATTCCTAATATGAGTTTATCATTTTGTATTTTATCATATATTGAGTCTCAATAACAAATTTGGAATGTGAATCAATGTTTTTTTTTTCCATTTTGTGATGTTCCAGTTAGACAATTATACCATTTTTTTGATTTCAAAAGTTTATTATTATTAACAATTGATTTTTTTATTAATAAATTACCACATGGTTTTGTTCATAATAAAGATGTTAGTCATGATCCAAATTCCAATTAATAGATCTAAGGATATATTAATCATTATATGCATTTGAATAAAGGGTACTTAAAAAAAAAACATTATTGGGTGGATATCTTTTAAGGTGTGTACCACATAGGACAAATAAGGTTTAATTTTTATTGTAATCATTTTTATCCTATATTATGATCCTTATAAAAAATAATTAATTAAAAGTTGTCAAAAATTTCAGGGAGACTATAATTTAAGCCATTACAATTTTAAATTCCATCATAGTCATCCATGAATGTGTCTTTACATGGTAAAAATAAAATAAAAAATGACATTGTGACAAGATTTTGGTACACCTTAAAAAATTTGCACATTATTTTGTCACAAAAATGAACTATTTAATTGTGCATTTACCTTCATGATAATGTTTGTCATGTTTGGCTTTAAAGTACTATAAGTTTTTGTCTTTCATTGTAAATATATATTTTAAAATGTAATCTCATTATTATGTTGGCAAAGACATAATTGTTGATGGAGTTAATGATATTGGCTTTGTGGCTATTTATGTTGTTATGAAAATTGGTGGCCATCCTATTATGGCCTTCCTATTATGGCCTTTTTACCATTATGTTGATTTTTAGAGTTGTTGGTGGTATTTTTCTTGTTAGTGTTTTTGCAACTTCTATTTTTATGAATAGTACATGAATGATATCTCACCTATTGTTGATTATGTATTTAAAGAGAATGCCTTCGTACATGTAACAAATATTGGTGGATTTGCAATTGAACTTGAACAACATGTTTGAAAAAGAATTGCCCAAATATAAAGATAGGCTCAATGCCATCTTTCCATGGCCATTGTTTCATACTATCAATGTTAACACAACATCTGACCATGTTTTCAACAACCTCTACAATTGTCCTATTAACATCACTTATGTTATTGATCTAAAATCAATTCCTACCTTAACATTACTAAGCATTATTGCTAGTTCTTAATTTTCAAATTTTTTAATTGCATTTTCATTTTGTAAGTTTTTTGAAGTTTTTTTGTTCTTGTTGGTAGTAAACGAATAGTGGTCAAGCATGTTACTATGATAGAGTGTTGTCTCAAAAATAATCTCTTTACTATAACACATGCACAATAAAATTTTTAAGG
>Ga0209208_10013350_pt1 | contig 10273 bp, 4 predicted proteins | sample S1TSphfallax_3_FD_187694 | JGI IMG/M metagenome (GOLD analysis project Ga0209208, IMG submission 187694) | Host-associated microbial communities from peat moss isolated from Minnesota, USA - S1T2_Fd - Sphagnum fallax MG (SPAdes) (version 2) | ecosystem: Host-associated > Plants > Peat moss >... | reverse complement strand
TGAGATCTATTATTTCCCTATTAAAAAAAAAAAAAGTCTGTTGCACAACTTTAGGTTTCATAGGTTGTCCTTTGGACAATTCCAGGAGTGATCCTTAGAACAGTTTAAAATTGGAATTTGTTTAGTCAATTCCAAAATGAAAAGAAGTGGAATCCATGTCTTTTCAATGTTGTTTTTGTCAACACCAATTCAAAGAGAATTTTCAATATCTGATGTACATCATTCATCTTCAATTAAATTTGAATTCAATCATATTTGAATTAAATTAATTTTTTTGAATACAATTCAATTCAAATTGCAGGAAATGTTCATTTGAATTATTTGAAATGTTTATTTTCGTTTGAATGGAACCAAAATTTTCATAAAATCAATTCATTTTTTTCATTAGTTGATTGTCATTGTTAGTGCGCACAAGACCACAGAGCCCAATTAGTTATCTTTTAGTCATCACATGTACATAGGTCAAGGTGATCATTGCCTATCTCAACAAGGCTTAAATAGCCTTAAATTGGCAAAGACCAGCAGTTTTGCAGGCAATTATTTGAATTTTGTAGAAAATGAAGAACTGTGGTTATATATATATATATATATATAAAACTGGGTATTCACACTTTTTGATAACCATGGTTATCAATCAAAACTGGGTGGTTTTTTATTGTTTGAGAACTGCAGTCAGCTTTAAGAAACCAGCTGGGGTTTGGTGCAGTTTCTAATAACTGCCCAACACTGCTATGTAGCTAAAATTAGGACATTTAACTCCACAGAAAACTTTTCGTTTGAAATGTAAATATGCAATATTGCATCCAAAGAATTGAATGAAATCAGTGTATAATTAATTACATGTAGCTTTTCAAATTGGAAAATTGGCCTCCCAAACCCAGTGGTTGAGCTAAAAGTCATGTATTATATTAGAAGTTCAAGTGCTCAAATTAGTTAACATTTGCTCTTTATGGTGGGAAGAAAACCCATTCTCCAAAAGATTGTTTGTTTGCTGGGCCAAGGAGTAATTTAAAGCAAGTAATTTAAAGCAATAGAAGATGAAGCTATTTCTGTTGTTACTTAATTGCCCCCAACAACTTTCACATTTGTCTTTAGTGAATGTGTCATTCCGGTGCAAGTCTTCTTCTAGACTATTGACAAAGCGCTTGTTCACAGAGCTTCTCGAACAATGTTGAAGTTTGAGTTTCCAAATGATATCACATTCACTAAAGTTTAGAACAAGATCAAAGGACTTAAAAGAAAAGACTCTACAAAACATTGCTAGCATGGTAATAGAGCAATTGAGTAAAACCAAAACAAATTGTTGCATGTTCTTTGATTATGATCCAATGAAGTGTAGGTGTTTCCCTCAATGAAGCAATTGCTGAAAATGCTGAGGTAGCTGGGTATGAAATGCAAGTCCCAACCAAATGAATGTGTGGCAAAAGCATTTGAAATCTGTTTTATATTCTTTTGGAAATATTTTATCTATTGGAACCTTTGGGTATCAACTTTGGGATCTCTTTATAAACCCAGTTTGGTACTTGGATCAATGTCTACCTTGATACATGTATGGAACATGATGCTTTATACCGGCCTTACACTCAACAACTTCCAAAAACAAATTTCACCTAATCCATATATAACAGAGTCATGAACAACACAACTAGAGTGAACAAACAATCATTAGCCCACCATGAAGGATGGATCAATGTCTTTCTTTTATGGAAAAATTCCATGATTTTTTGCCTCTTTAAAGCCCTTTTGACCTCCCCACTTTAGATTAGGGTTGAAAAAAATGCCATTTTTGCCAAAATCCTACATCAAGAGCTTATCAAAGTTGCCATTTTTATCAACAAATGGAGGTTGCTAATTGCATCTACATAAGAGGACCGTTGGATGCTAGCATTTGAGCTTAAATGATTAGGTGTTGTATCAAATTTACCATTATTCACCACCATTCACACCCTCTTCAAGCTAAAACATCTATCCATTGCCACTAGCATCACCTTCAATAATGTGTTCCTTGCCACTCCCATTTGCCAAGGTTTCGTTGTATGTAGCCATCAAGTTTAAGTTTTATTGTTTGTGTGTGCATTGTGAGCTTTGAAGCAACAAGCTTCAAGCCTTCCAATTTCAACCTTATAAAAGTACACATATTCGTTGAATTGTAACTTTCAACTTGCACAATTTCATATCTTTGCAATTTTGTCTTTAAAAGCTTTGAATTATGAAGATTGTGTGATTGGCCTTTGGTGTATGCAAGTTCACAATAAACATTGGACAATGATTTTGAATATTCGCAAGTTTATATGTGCAATAGACAATGAATGTGAAAATTGAAGATGAATCAAGCAAAGTTGCACAAGTTGATGGTTTAATAACTTCATTGGTGTCAAGTTACACATGCATTCTTAAGTATATTTTTTTGAAACTTGTTTAAAACCTTGGCTTCACAAGTTACAACCTTTATCTTTGTTCTTGCATGAATGCAATTGATGCTGATCGAATTGCTAAAACCTTCTAGAATTGTGTTTTGTGGCATTTTGATTATGTTTTGCTGTTGTTGAATAAAGTTTATGTTTGCATTTGAGTGAACAATGGAGGTTTGCAACTTTGTTGTTCAATTTGGGAACAAAATTATTGGAAGGGTTTAAGTTTTCAAAACTTCAAAAGTTGTGCCTTTGATTTTGTGTTGACATGCCTCCATTGAAACTGCCACCAAATTTATAGTTTTGATATTTCTTTTCCAAAGGTCTTGTCAATGCATCTCAACCCTATAATTGGATCCATCATTACAAGCATGATCCCATGCACATGAAATTTTTCCTTTACATGTGGCATGAATAAAAATTAAACCACATCTTCCAAAATGGTTGGGCTATTAAATTGCATGGGGTTGAAGTAGTATTAGGGGCCAATGGGAAGATGATGATGGTGTTTGGGCTACCAAATTGCTTGGGCTGATTTGTAGCAATGTAGATAGTTGTAAGAAGCTCTTGGTAATTTTGAAAAGCCTCCAAAAGTGTGTTGGGTGTCACAAGGTCATTGTTGTTAGGTTGGGGTTGGTTATTGGGGAATATAACATGTTCTTTATGAATCAACATGTCAAAAATGAAAGGCAATTTATGCTTCAATGCATGGCAATCTTTTGTTCTTGACAAGGTTAAGTTTGGTTTACATATTGAGCACAACTACAAATTTGTGTAATTTGAGACATTTTTTGCATGCTAAAATATGGGTACCCAATTACAAACTATGAAAGCATGAAGGACATGTTTGATTTTATCTAATTGCTTAGTAACCTTCAACATCATTGGAATGGCACAAGTGCATAGGCCATGGCTAAGTGCATGCACAAACTTGTGTTTGCCAAAACACATATTGCAGATCAAAATGCCAAGTTCATTTTGATCAACATTGATGAGGTGACCAATATTGACCTCCAATCTTGGATGGTTCATTCATATTTATGCAATTAAGGGTTGGAAGTTGTTACCTAATGGTACCATCACATAATTATTTCAATGAAAATTTATCAAAAGTTAATTCTATAATGAAATTCCAATAATAATAATAAAATGTTAGTGGGAAAATTATCTAGTTTAATAGCCTAGTGGACATCTTAACTTGTAAAAAATTTAGTTGCTAGTGATAGGTATTCACTTATTGTCTATTATTTACTAAGGGATGAAGTTCCTCAAGTAGTTAGTCCTTGAGGATAATGTGATTGGCATAAGTTTACCAATCAACAAGGGATTGGTGAAGGAATTTGAATAAAATGAAAAAATCTAGAAGGTGATGAATTCTTGAAGGATATGTGTGATGGAGGTGGAATCAAAAAATCATTCCTTATTTATATGTTTGTGTATGTTTTGGAGATGTAGGAGGAGACCATGGGAATATGTTCTTGTATTTGGGTGTGAAAGATAATGAAGATTTTTGTTTTATAAAGTAGTTCTATTTTACCTTCAAATTTTTTACTTTGTTTTTATTTTGAATGCAAACAACAAGGAGAGTGTGTTTGATGTAAAAGATGTTAGCTTTTTGTTTTATTTGTTCATTTCCTTTGTTTATGAGTAAATATCATTAAATGATAGTGACAACATTAGAATAAGGCAACAACAATGGATAATAGCTACAACAAAAATAAGATGACACTAAAGATGAAAAACAATGGCAGCAACTACATGAAAGTCATTAGTCTTTTGGACCAATTTAATACAAAGGTACAAGGGCAAGCTAAAAGGTAACTACCTTCTTACCTTCCTTAAATCGTTAAAAATTCCTATTTGGGTGTTTTTATTAATTATTTATTTGGAAGGTAGGATTGCCTTCCCCTTGTCAACCTTTTAAAACTTTGGTTTTCATATATTACTTATTTATTTATTTAGTAGCATTTTTTAACATGGATTTGGGATTATTAATTAAGTTTGTAATAGTACATCCCATATTATTGACATTGGAGCAAATACTAAATGGGGGTATTACAAATATTTTGACAATAATGATTATGGTAAGTGTGTTACAAATTGGGGGGCTTTTTAAATCTAATTTTTTTTTGAAACTCATCAATTTTGGAGCAAATGGGTTTTGGTTTTCTAAGGTGTTAAAACAAGGGTTACAACTCAAATTAGGGGGAAAATGCCCCCTTCATGCCTGGGGTGCATTATGTTGCCCATTGAACTAATTTTGCAATCCAAACTATTTCCAAGTTGCCATTTGTGTCCAAGATTGAAATTTTGTTGCAATTTATGAAGACCTTTTATAGTACCTTCCTTAAACAATAATTGGACAAATGCGAAATTGGTGAGTTTTTAAAGTGCAAAACATTGAAGATTCTTCACAATGTGAAAAAATGGTAGATCTCCATGCTTTCTCTTGCCAAAATAATTTTGATTGAGTATAAGTATGTAGTGATACAAATGTTTTAAGAACAAGTTGTGCATGGTTCTACTAAGGCAAACTTGGAGTTGATGTGTGATAGTGAGGTGTTTTTGGGTCTAACCTACATTATCTTTATGCTTGAGTGTGTTTACGGTTTATCTAAGTTCACGCAAACCCATGAAACATTTATATATGATTTTGTTGTTACTATGAAAACCTATCAAGGGGAGTTGTATCACATGTATTGCAGTGGACAAAAGAAGTATGGGTTTGAAATATTTTTGTCACTTTTTAAACACTATGAGCGTTGTAATGATGTTTTACATCATGGATGGGTTAAGGTTTGCAGTTTAAGGTTACTAAACCCACAACCATGATTGAATATGCTATTTTTTAATATTTTGGCTACATTTATATGCAACATAAAAGATGCACATTGATTAAGGTTTTAAGCTAGGCTTCAAAGGTAATTTGATTCTTGGTTATGGAAGAATAAAAAAGCAATGTAGCAATGGGCTAATTTTTAAAATAAAATTATAAATTTCCTTCATAAGAAATCATGAATGTCACTAACACCTTATACCCCCAATTTTGGTTGCAACTAGAAATTGAACATGTATTCTTTGCTCAACTTAGCATTTTGAAATCACATTACTACATGAGGCACAAAAGGGTCAATTTTGTTTTCATTCCATGACCCCTTTTTGATGAAACTTTGTTGGATCAACAAACCTTTTTTTTAAAAAATGACAATGATGTCAAATGTGGTTACAACTATGAAGCCACCCCTAGGTTCTAATTTATGTTCCTAAATGTGGGCATTGCTAGCTAGCAAGTAGATTATTTCTCTTAAGTTTTTAAGGTGGTTGAAGCTTATTGAATTATCTATGGCTATGGTATTGAGGAATGTTTAGGATGAAAGGTGTTTTTTTTATGTTTTTTTTCATGAAGAATGAGTTGAGAAATAGGCACACAACACGTGTCTAGATTTGGTTGTGCGCATGTATGCACAATATTTATATACATTGGAGAACTTTCCATTTGCTATTGCAATCAAAGCATGGACAACCAAGAATTTCAAAAAGCAATAGAAGAATACCAAAAATTTGAGAGGATGCCACTTGCTAGGCATAGACTAGTAAGACCTATCCACTTAGGCCACCTTAGCAATTCACTTAAAATCATTGGGATGGATGGTAGGTGGTCAAAAATTTTTTTTTTTGTTGGTTTCCAATTCACTAGCTAACCATGGTGGGTAGTTTTTTTTTCCTTTGCGTACTTACTAATAATCAATGTTGCAAGGGTATTTGGTTTGTGGTGTTAAATCTTGGGGTTTAAAGTCTCTTAACATTACATACATGCCCATGTAGTTGTTATTGCAATTATTACAAGAATATTGCTACAATTTTTTTTCTCCCCAATTTAATCTTTGCCACATTTGTTTTCACCTTTACATTTCTAGACATGTTTTGGGCATGTTATGGGTCCTAGGGGGTACGTATCATGCTACAAGACCCTTGGCACATGCAACCTAGCATGTTATGTGCCCTTTAATGGTCATAACATGGGAGGTTATGGGTGGGGAGTTTAAAATTGGATGTACATAAACTATTAAAAGTATTGCAACTTAAATTTGCATTTAGTTGAATTGGGCTTTAAAAATAAAATAAGTTTAAAAAATCATGAATATCAAATTGTTTCATTTTATTTTTCTTTGTGTAAACGTACACTAATCACATTATAAATATCTACCTTCAAAACACTTTACTTCAATTTTGTAGATAAATAAAATAAACACCTTGTTAAGTTATAATCTGATTAGAAATATGACTCGCAATAGAAACTTTTGAAAAACAAGTTTTTATACCACTTAAATGTACTCCTAAAGGTTGAATGTGCCAATGTCACAACATAAAAAAATGTGAAAAATGATTTTGTGGATAAATAAAATTAACACCTTATGAAGTTATAATTTGATTAGAAACAGGATTATCAACAAAGAGGTTTGAAAAACAAGTTTTTATATCACTTAAATGTATTCCTAAATATTAAACATGCTAATGTCACAACATTAAAAAAAATGTAAGCAAATTATGTCAAAATTTTAAAAAGATGGTTTATTATGTTTCAACAGTTATACTTGCAGAATTTCATTGAAAATTTTAAACTAAAAGTTGTATTTTAAAATTTCTATTATTAAAATTTGTTGTTTTCCAAACAAACTTATTTTACAAAAAAAAATTCCAATTGGAGATTAAATATGATTTTTAAGAAGAAAAAACCCATAGTAATTTTCAATAGAATAACATGTAAATCACAATTAATTATACATTTTCACCATTTCTAATTGTGTAATATATCACATCAATTTTTGAGTGCAATAAAAATTGCATTATTGTAACAGGATTTTGTGTACACTGTAGTGTGCAACCACCAAATGCAAAACATGACAAAGTGAAAAAAAGACAAGGAAAAGGTTACATTGAGAGGAAAAGAATTCAACAATACTTTTGTACCAACATAAATTAACAAATATGAGCATTTGTAATGTTAGGGTTTAGGGTCAGGTTCTTCTGACTTGGACCTGAGTTCACTCCTTTTTGTCAAAATCGACATATGAATTGACCCATGGAACTAGTTTCTCACTAAATCTAAAATCAAATTGGAAATGTGAAAAAACATGTTGAATATAAGGTTGGGTTATTACGGTAGTTTATTTTTAAAATAAAGTTAATAAATAGACTGAATTTATAATTAAGAATCAGTTTCAGTTGGTGTTGAACTTCTTACCCATATAGACCTTTTAATATATTATAAAACTTTATACTCATACAATCTCTAGCACCGCTGAATGTGTACACTGTACATGGAATTGAACCCAATTTTTTGAATCAGGCTTGAATGTTCTTGAGTTTGAAAAAATGTGCTAGAATTGAAACTAGAGAATTTAAAAATTCAAAGACCTGTGCTCAATGTCCCACCCAAAGAACGGGTGAATAAATTGAAAATGTCAAAATCAGGACCAGCGGTTCTCTTCAAAAGGGAGAACCACACACAATAATGCTAACAAACCACAAGCACGTTGTTACTAGGTACATAGGAAAGAGTAAAGACAGCCCTTATCTAGGTATAAACTATAAACTAGAAGCCATCTACTTGACTGGGTAGTCAAGATTACGTCACGTCTTTTGGGTTTCGGGTGTGTGGGCTCATGGGGAGTTTTGTTGTTCTCAAACATGGGAACAAAGCCTTTTCTTGTTCCCATGACTTCAAACAACAACACCCCCTCAGGATGGCACCTACCCATCCCTTAGACAAGTTGGTATAGTGAACCCAATACAATAGGGTGTGGCTCCACGAAGCAAAACATTCCCAACTACTATGAGAAGGAAATCAGCTAATTGGGGGTATAGGGGGCTGGGTGCCATTGTACAGTAATGAGTTGCACAACAATATTCAGCATGTTTTGGTGAGCAATAAAAGCAGACATTAGCAAGCAATTGAAAAGGTTAAGATAAAAACTGGGCTACCTGTTTGGTTGGCAAATGCCAACCTTAGCATCATTCAGCGTCTTCCTTCAGCTTTTATCTTCAAAAAATCCAGATCCAATAGAAAAGAAACCCATTGCACAACCCCCCAGATTCCAATCAATCAATCCACCCTTTGAACCTCGATTTCTACAAGTAGCTACAAGGCCACCAGCTCGGTGTGGAAGAAAGTCCATTAAACTATATGGAGCAGGCTGCAGACAGCTGCTCACAGAGTCACTCCCTCAATAATAAGTCCAAGTCAAAGGTGTGCGTAGCTTGCCATATTGTACACATGTCATGGGTGGCATGTGATTGCCCTTTGCTTTCTTCCTCCACTCAATTGTACATGTTTGACTAACATCATACAGAAGCCCACAAAGTCTTCTGGATAAGCACATGCCTGACTTTGGGGCCCAGAGGGAATGAGCATCCACCAGCTCACCATGCAGGATGGATGATGTGTGGCCAGAGAACAAATTTTCACGGTATTCCTGTCCCATAGCTAATCGGCATGCTTAGTATCAACATATCAATCCACACGTAAGTTATCTCTTCTCTATGAGTGTTGGGGCCTGGTATATAGGCCTGCGCACAGTATCAACAATGGTATCAACACTGGTAGGAAGGAACCTATCAAGCTGTTATGATCTGAGGCAACATCAGCCTTGTACCAGTTTCAGCTTGGTAGGGATCTGAGGCAACCTTTTTCTAGAACATTGTCACGCCATTGCCTAGACAGAGCGTGTTAAGGGCCTGGGTATTTAGCATCTTTCATATATGTCAACCAGGGTGAATCAGGAGGACTCACACTAGTACATTCACCATCTTGAGGGAGACCTCTTAAGAGCTATTTTGATCTCTTGAAATGTTAAATTTGGAGCTTGATTAAGTCTAAGGTGTTGGCCAGTTATTCAGAAAACATTCAATTATCAACCCAATTATTGATAACCTATGAGTCAATGATCAATTTTTTGATAATTGAGTTGATAGTCTACGAGACAGTGATTGAATTTTTATAACCTCCCCAGATGATTGGAATTTTATCCAAGTAGATTATCAATCTGGCAACCTGGTCACTTTGGGGTTTTTACCATGCATCAGTGTAGGTGCATGGCAAAAACCCACCTAGTGCATAGATTCACCCAAGGCATATGTACCTACCTAGGGATCACCCAGTGCCTTGCCTACTTAATCCCCTGACTTGCATAATTAATTAAAGGTAACTAACAGAGAAAAGTCCAACATTCATCTGAAGACCACCAAAAGGTGGTCTTGAAGTCCAAACTTCATTGCTAGAAGGGAGGATTGTGGACTTTTGTGGATCTGCAGAGTGTGCTTCTCTCTCTGACTTCATTGCAAACATTGACTTCCCACTTTCATGTTGCAAGATTGTCAGAGGGTTACTAATCTGAACTCCCCACTTGCAAGACCATGGATGATTTGCTTGGGCTCCACTTAACGTCATGGAATGGTCTGTGAGATTCATGTTATTCAATTTCCTGATTGTGAAATGGTTGAAATCAGTAATGGGATGATTTGTTCCAAAACCTGTTGTGCAACCTGGATTTTTACTGCTGAAGACAACAAGTTTTGGATTGAAAGTAGAAAACAGAAATTAGCACCCTGTCAATTTCTCAATCTTGAGAGAAAGAGGTTACCTGTTAGATTCAATGCAAAGACTATGCCATGTTTTCTTCATTGCTGGATAGACATTCTGTAAGTGTTATATTCAGCTCTGTGGTTGTCAACCAATCAGTGCTAACCTATGATCAGTAGTTTGATCACATCTGTTGTTGAGAACACTCTTATGAAAGTGAAACAACAATGCTTTTTCTTCTCAAGAGTATGCAAGTTCCAGCAACTCGCGCCCAGTTGTC
>Ga0209208_10013348_pt1 | contig 10273 bp, 6 predicted proteins | sample S1TSphfallax_3_FD_187694 | JGI IMG/M metagenome (GOLD analysis project Ga0209208, IMG submission 187694) | Host-associated microbial communities from peat moss isolated from Minnesota, USA - S1T2_Fd - Sphagnum fallax MG (SPAdes) (version 2) | ecosystem: Host-associated > Plants > Peat moss >... | reverse complement strand
CGATCGTACCAGCCGGGTGCTGGAGCGCTGGCGCTGGTTGCCGGAAACGCGCTTCGTCAACGACTATTACAACGACACGGGCTACATCGATGCCTTGACCGCCAGCATCGAGAATCACTGGGCGAAAGCAGGCGGGCGCTCGCATCTCTTGTTCTCTTATCACGGCATCCCGGCGGTATACGTCAAGGAGGGTGATCCCTACCAGACGCAGGCCAACACCACCACGCGATTGGTGGTCGAACGCCTGGGGTTGGCAGCGGAGGATTATTCGCATTGCTACCAGTCGCGCTTCGGTTCGGTGGTCTGGCTGCAGCCGTACACCGAAGATACGCTCAAGCTGTTGGCGAAGCGGGGCCTGCGTAAATTGACGGTGGTCTCGCCGTCCTTCGCGGTGGATTGCCTCGAGACGCTGGAGGAAGTGGCGATGGAGTATCGCGATAAATTCCTCGAATTGGGCGGGGAGGAACTGTCCTTGGTGCCGGCGCTGAACGATGACGACCGGCACGCCGACGTGCTGGCATCGATCATCCAGCGCCAGCTTGCCGGTTGGACCTGACGGTGAGGGGACCGTAAGCGTTGCTGGCCTTCTTGACTTTGGCGGTGTGGTCGTATCTGTTCGTCGCCCACGGGCGGTTCTGGTTCTCGACACCTGAACTTGCGCCGGCGCGGCCGCGCGAGCTGCCCGACGTCGACATCGTCATTCCGGCGCGCGATGAAGCCCCCTCCATCGCGCAGGTGGTGACCTCGCTGCTAACCCAGGATTATGCCGGCCGTTTCAAGGTGATTCTGGTCGATGATGCGTCGACCGACGGCACGGCCGAGGTTGCCCTGGCGGCGGCCGGGCGCTCGTGCGGCGCGGCCGCTCTCGAGGTGCTCGCCGGGCTTCCCAAGCCGAGGGGATGGTCGGGCAAACTATGGGCGCTCGCCCAAGGCGTGGCGGCCGGCCGTGCGCCGGTGCTGTTGTTTGCGGATGCGGATATCGTGCATGACCCGCGGCATCTGGCGACGCTGGTGGCGCGCCTCGAGGCGCCGCGCGTCGATCTGGTGAGCGAGATGGTAACGCTCAATTGCTCGAGCTTGCCGGAGCGGGCGCTGGTCCCGGCCTTCGTTTATTTCTTCCAAATGCTCTACCCCTTCGCGCGGGTGAATGACCCGAAGTCGCGAGTCGCAGCAGCGGCCGGCGGCACGGTGTTGATCCGGCGTGAGGCGCTACAGCGCATCGGGGGCATTGCGGCGATCAAAGGCGCATTGATTGACGATGTCAGCCTCGCGCAGGCGGTAAAGCGGGGCGGGGCCGTGTATCTCGGCCATTCCGGTCTGGCCGCGTCGATTCGCCCGTATCCGCACTTCGCCGACATCTGGGGCATGATTTCGCGCACCGCCTTCACGCAACTGCGCTACTCCGCCGCCTTGCTTGCGGTGGCGCTCGGCGGTCTCGCGCTGGTCTGGTGGGTACCCGTGCTTGAAGCGCTATGGGCTGCGGGTTGGGAGCAGGCATGCGGCCTGGCGGCGTTCGCCCTCGGCGCGGCGAGCTTCGTGCCGACCCTGCGGCGTTACCGGCGTAATCCGCTATGGGCGCTGGCGCTGCCGATGATCGCTCTGTTTTACATGGCCGCGACGCTGGCCTCGGCACTCACGCATTGGCGCGGCGGCGGCGCGCGCTGGAAGGGGCGGGACTACAAGGACGCGGCGTGAAGCCCGACCGCTCGATCGCTCAACCGCGGGATGCTGCACTGCGGCGCGCGGTTGCACGAGTCCATCCGCTTGCGTTCCCCGCGGCAGGAATGCTAGATTTCAGCCATATGATCCTCGACGCAAGCAACCTTTCCAATGCCGCGCGCAGCCTGCTGCGTCCGGGTTCGCTTGCCCTGCTGCTGCTGCGCCGCTAGGCGCGACACACTGCGCTATCGGTCGGCGCTGACAAGACCGGAAAACTTCTTAAGATTGCCGAAAGCGTGGAACGGATTGATTGATCCCAAGCGTTTCGTGCTGGCGCGTTACTCCGAGTGGGAAACTAAAAGATGTTGCGTAAACCGTCGAGCAAGTACCAAACCTTCAAACCCGTCGACCTCGCCGATCGCACCTGGCCGAATCGAGTCATCGAGGCGCCGCCGATGTGGTGCAGCGTCGATCTGCGGGACGGCAATCAGGCATTGATCGAACCCATGGACGGCGCTCGCAAGCGCCGCATGTTCGACATGCTGCTGAAGATCGGTTTCAAGGAAATCGAAGTGGGATTCCCTGCCGCATCCCAGATGGACTTCGATTTCGTCAGGGAGATCATCGAACAACGGCTGATTCCAGACGACGTCACCATCCAGGTGTTGACCCAGGCCCGGCCCGAGTTGATCGCGCGCACCTACGAGTCCCTGAAGGGCGCGCGCCGCGCCATCGTACATGTGTACAACTCCACCTCGACCGCGCAACGTCGCGTAGTGTTTCGCACCGACCGCGCCGGCATCGTCGATATCGCGGTGAGGGGCGCGACCCACGTGCGCGAGCACGCGGAGCGCAACCGCGGCACCGACTGGGTGTTTCAATACAGTCCCGAGAGCTTTACCGGCACCGAACTCGATTTCGCGGTGGAGATCTGCGATGCGGTCAATGCGGTCTGGGAGCCCACGCCGGCCCGCAAGTCGATCCTGAATCTACCGGCCACCGTGGAGATGGCGACGCCGAACATCTATGCGGACCAGATTGAATGGTTTCGCAAGCATGTGGGGCGCCGTGATTCGGTGGTGATTTCCGTGCATCCGCACAATGATCGGGGCACCGGTGTGGCGGCGGCCGAGCTCGCCGTGATGGCGGGTGCCGAGCGGGTGGAAGGCACCTTGTTCGGCAACGGCGAGCGCACCGGGAACGTCGATATCGTCACCCTGGCTTTGAATTTGTACACACAAGGCATTGATCCACAGCTCGACTTCTCCAATATCAACGAGGCGGCACGCTGCGCGGAGGCCTGCAACCAACTGCCCATCCACCCGCGGCATCCCTATGTCGGGGATCTGGTGTTCACGGCATTCTCGGGATCGCATCAGGACGCCATCAAGAAGGGACTCGATGCGCGCAATGACGGCGATGTTTGGGACGTGCCCTATCTGCCGATCGACCCCTCGGATTTGGGCCGCTCGTATGATTCCATCATTCGCGTGAATAGTCAGTCGGGTAAGGGCGGGGTGGCCTATTTGTTGGAGCGCGATTACCAACTGGTCATGCCGCGGCGGTTGCAGATCGAATTCAGCCAAGTCGTACAAGTCGCTGCAGATATCACGGGTAAAGAGCTGACTTCACAAGAGTTATGGGACCTATTTTCCCGCGAATATCTGACGCCGAGACAGCCCTTCGTGTACCGCTCGCACCAACTGGCGGCCTCCACCGACGGCGCCGATACGGAGCGACTGGCGCTGCAGGTGGAAGTCGGCGGCCGCGTCGAGACCTGGCACGGCCAGGGGTCAGGCCCGATCGACGCGATGGTCCACGCCATCGGGCTGCCATTCGACGTGCTCTCGTATGAAGAGCATTCCCGCGGCGAGGGCAGCGGCGCCAAGGCCGTTTCCTACATCGAGATCACCACGCACTCGCGCCGTACCCTGTTTGGCGCGGGCATGCACGGCAACATCGTCACGGCGTCGCTCTTGGCGATCCTCTCGGCGGTGAATCGCGCCGTCGCGCTGGACGCCCTGCCGGGGCGGCGGCTCTGGACGGCAGAATCGCGTCATGCTAGTTGAATGCCCGGCAGAATCGGATATAGTGCGCAGCTTCAACCAGTGGGCTGATCGATCCTGTTGATTTCAAGGGCTTTTCTCGAACAATGAGCGAACGCGAAGACGAACATTTCGATATCGACGATGAGTTTCTTGGGGAAGCCGAAGAATCCCATGAGTTTGATCCGATGATAGAGCGCGCCGAACGGCGTCCTAAAGCCGCGGCTGCCGGTAAAAAAGGCAAGGCGGCCTGGAGCCGGGTCGAGGACGTCCTCGCCGAGCGCCAGCTCGAAAAAGAGCTGAAAGACATCTTCGAAGACGAGTGATGGCCCGGGAGGCTGATAACGCCGCCTGGGTTGTGCTCAAGTTCGGCGGAACCAGCGTGTCTTCCGCCGCCAACTGGCACAACATCGCCGGCGTCCTGCGCGAACGCGGTGCGGAAAACTTTCGCGCCGTGGTGGTCCACTCGGCCATGTCCGGCGTGACCGACCGCCTCGAGGCGCTCCTGGGCGCGGCGCTCGCGGGCACTCACGCACCCATCCTCGCTCACATCGATCGTGGTCATCGTGACCTCGCCGCCGCGCTGTCGATCTCACCATGCCCGCGTTATCGCGGGTTCATCGACGACTTGGGACGCATGGCCGACGCCATTGCCGAGACTCGCGAGCTCTCCGACCGCGTGCGCGCCCGGGTGATGGCCATGGGCGAACTGCTGTCCACTTCGCTGGGCGCCACCTTTCTGAACGCGCAAGGGATCCCCACCACCTGGGTCGATGCGCGCACGGTGTTGCGCGCCGAGCGCCGCCATGGCGGCAACGAGAAGGCGGGGTTGCTGTCCGCCACCTGTGACTTCGCGCCGGACGCGGCGCTGCAGGCCGAATGGCGGAGCTTCGGCCAGGTGGTCATTACCCAGGGCTTCATCGCGGCGAATGATGCGGGCGAGACGGTGCTCTTGGGTCGCGGCGGTTCGGATACGTCGGGCAGTTACTTTGCCGCGAAACTCGCCGCCGCGCGTCTCGAGATCTGGACCGACGTTCCGGGATTGTTCAGCGCCAATCCGCGGCTGGTGCCGAGCGCGCGGCTGCTGCGCGCGTTGCACTACGATGAAGCCCAGGAAATCGCCAGCAATGGCGCCAAGATCCTGCATCCGCGCTGCATTCTGCCGGTGCGCCAATACCGGATTCCGCTGCATGTGTATGCCACTCAGGCACCGGGTCTGGAGGGCACCATCGTGTCCGCGGAGGTGGCCGACAGTGCGGCGCAGGTCAAGGCGATCGCCATCAAGAAGGGCATCACGCTGATCTCGATGGACAGCCCCGGCATGTGGCATCAGGTGGGCTTCCTCGCCGATGCCTTCCAGATCTTCAAGGCCCAGGGGCTGTCCGTGGATTTGGTGTCCACCTCTGAAACCAACGTTACCGTATCCTTGGATCCGGCCGCGAACACGCTCGATTCGGAGGCGCTCGCGCGCCTGCGCGCCGCATTGGGCGAGCTATGCCGTGTCGAGGTGCTCGGCCCGTGCGCCTCCTTGAGTCTGCTCGGTCACAACATACGCGGCATCCTGCACGAGTTGGGTGCGGCGTTCGAATTGTTCCAGGATCATAAGATCTATCTGGTGACCCAGGCGGCCAACGACCTGAACTTCACCTTCGTCATCGATGAGTCGCAGGGCGACCGCTTGGTGCATCAGCTGCACGAGCGGCTGATCCAAAGCATCGGTTCGGACAAGGTGTTGGGCCCCACGTGGCAGCAATTGTTTGCGGCCGGCGAAAGCGCGCCCCCGGCGGCGAGCTGGTGGGAAGCGCCGCGCAAGCGTGCCGAGCTGTGCTCGATCGCAATGCGCGAAGCTGCGGCCTTCGTCTACGACACCGAGACCCTGGATGCCGCGATCGCGGCGCTCAAGCGGGTTGAGTCGGTGGACCGGTGGGCCTATGCCATGAAGGCCAACTGGCATGCCGGGATCCTGCGGCGCATCCATGCGGCGGGTTTGATGCTGGAATGCGTGTCGCGTGGCGAACTCGAGCATGCGTTCGCGACGATTCCCGGCTTGGACCCGAAGCGGGTGCTGTTCACGCCGAACTTCGCGCCGCGCGGCGAGTACGAGTTCGGACTCGCACGGGGCGTACAGGTCACCCTGGATAATCTGCATCCCCTGAAGATGTGGCCCCAGATCTTCCGCGGCCGGGATCTGTTCGTGCGCATGGATCCCGGCGTCGGCCGCGGTCACCACCAGCATGTTCGCACCGCCGGCCTGCACTCCAAATTCGGTGTGCAGCACGCCGATGTCGATGAGCTCGTCGAATTGGTGCGGGCGGCGGGCGCGCGCGTCACCGGCCTGCACGCGCATGCGGGCAGCGGCGTTTTCAACGTCGCCAACTGGACTGAGACCGGTGGCTTCCTGGCACAATTGGCCGACCGGTTTCCCGAGGTACGGGTCATCGATCTCGGCGGCGGCATCGGCGTGCCCGAGCAGTCGGGCCAGGCTGAAATGGATTTCGTGGCGCTCGATGCGGGCGTCGCCGCACTCAAGCGGCAGTTTCCGCGCCTCGAGTTCTGGATGGAGCCGGGGCGTTTCCTGGTCGCCAAGGCCGGCGTGCTGGTGGCGGTGGTCACGCAGTTGAAGGGCAAGGGCGACGTGCGCTACGTGGGCATCGCCACCGGCATGAATTCGCTGATCCGGCCGGCCCTGTATGGCGCCCATCACGATATCCGCAATCTGACGCGGCTCGACGAACCGGCATCGCAATGCGTCACTGTGGTCGGGCCGATCTGTGAGACCGCCGATCAGTTCGGCGCGGCGCGCTGGCTGCCGCCCACCGTGGAGGGTGATGTGCTGCTGATCGGTACCGCCGGTGCCTACGGATACGCCATGGCATCGCACTACAACCTGCGCGCGCCGGCGCCAGAGTTTATGATCTCGGCATGACACCCATCGGCATGACACCCATCGGCATCATCGGCTGGCGCGGCATGGTGGGCTCGGTCCTCATCGAACGCATGCGCGCGGAGCGCGACTTCGACGTGGTCGAGCCGATATTCTTCAGCACCTCACAGGCCGGGACGGCCGCGCCGGCGATCGGGCGACCCGTGCCACCGGTCGGCGATGCGTACGATATCGAAGCGCTCGCGCGGCTGCCGCTGCTCATCAGCGCGCAGGGCGGCGACTACACGACGGCGGTGCACGCGCGGCTGCGCACCGCGGGCTGGCAGGGCTATTGGATCGATGCGGCCTCGACCTTGCGCATGGAAAGGAACGCGGTGATCGTGCTCGATCCGGTGAATCTCGAGGTGATGCAGGCGGCGCGTGCCCGCGGGGTCAAGGACTTCATCGGCGGTAATTGCACCGTGTCGCTGATGCTCATGGCCTTGGGCGGCCTGATGCGTGAAGGCCTGGTGGAATGGATTTCGGCCATGACCTACCAGTCAGCCTCCGGCGCGGGCGCGCAGAACATGCGCGAACTCCTGGAACAGATGGGTGCCGTATACCAGGCAGCCGCACCGCTGCTGCGCGATCCGGCGGCGACCATCCTCGAGATCGATCGGGCGGTGAGCGGCGCGCTGCGTGCGGACAGCTTCCCCACCGAGCATTTCGGCGCGCCGCTCGCGGTCAATCTGCTGCCCTGGATCGACAAGGATTTGGGCAACGGTCAGAGCCGCGAGGAATGGAAGGCGGGCGCCGAGTCCAACAAGATCATGGGTACGGAAGCGCGGCCGGTGCCGGTGGAAGGACTGTGCGTACGCGTCGGCGCGATGCGCTGCCACTCCCAGGCGCTCACCATCAAACTGCGGCGCGATCTGCCGCTTGCCGAGATCGAAGCCTTGATCGCCGGGGGCAATGAGTGGGTCCGGGTCATCGCCAACGAGCGCGACAGTTCGCTCCAAGCCCTTTCGCCGGCCGCGGTCAGCGGCCAGCTCACCATACCCATCGGTCGCTTGAGAAAACTCGCCATGGGCGGCGAGTACCTCGCCGCGTTCACGGTCGGCGACCAGCTCCTCTGGGGCGCCGCCGAACCGCTGCGCCGGACTATGCGCTTCCTGCTTCCTCATGTGAGAGAAGATGGATCGGCACTGACTTGACCCGCCAGATGTCCGCGCAGTATTCGCGGATGGTCCGATCAGAGGAGAACTTACCGCTGCGCGCGGTATTCAGAATCGACATGCGTGTCCAGCGTTCGGTATCGGAATAAACCGCCGCGACCCGGTCCTGGCACTCCACGTAGGACTGAAAATCCGCGAACAGCAGATACGGATCGTGGTACATGAGGCCGTCGATCAGCGGCCGGAACAATTCCGAATCACCGCGCGAGAAGAAGCCTGAACGGATCAAGTCGATGACGTCGCGAAGTCCCTGGTTGCCGTTGTAGTAGTCGAGCGGATTGTAGCCACGGGCCTTGAGGGCATAGACCTCCTCGGCATTGAGACCGAAGAGGAAGAAATTCTCCGCGCCCACCTCCTGCATGATCTCGATGTTGGCGCCGTCGAGCGTGCCGATGGTAAGTGCGCCGTTCATCGAGAATTTCATGTTGCCGGTGCCGGATGCCTCCTTGCCTGCGGTGGATATCTGCTCCGACAGATCCGCCGCCGGATAGACGCGCTGGCCGTTGGTGACGTTGAAGTTCGGCAGGAAAACCACCTTGAGCCGGTCGCGCACGTCGGGATCGCGGTTCACCACCTCACCGACCGCCGTGATGAGCTTGATCATCAGCTTCGCGAGATGATATCCCGGCGCCGCCTTGCCGCCGAAGATGAAGGTGCGCGGCTGCACGGCGAGCGACGGATTCTGCTTGATGGCGTGATACAGCGACACGATGTGCAGCACCTTCAAGTGCTGCCGCTTGTATTCATGGATGCGTTTGACGAGCACGTCGAAGATCGAATCCGGATCCGCGACGATGCCGGTGCGTGCGAGCGCGAGCGCGGCAAAGGTGCGTTTATTGCCCTGTTTGATCTCGCGCCAGCGGGCGCGGAACTCCGCATCCTCGGCCAGCGGCTCGAGGCGCTTCAGCTGGGAGAGATCCTTGATCCAGCCGTCGCCGATGTGTTCGGTGATGAGGTCGGAGAGCTTCGGGTTGCACAACACCATCCAGCGGCGGGGAGTCACGCCGTTGGTCTTGTTGCTGAATTTTTCCGGCCACAGGGCATAGAAATCCTGGAGCACGTCGCGTTTCAACAGTTCCGAGTGCAGCTCGGCGACGCCGTTGATCGCATGACTGCCGACGCAGGCGAGGTGCGCCATGCGCACATAGCGCTCCCCGCTTTCGTCGATCAGCGACATGCGTGAGATGCGCGCCTCGTCGCCCATGAAGCGGATGCGCACCTCCTCGAGGAAATGCGCGTTGATTTCGTAAATGATCTGCAGATGGCGCGGCAACACCTTGCCGAACACCGCAATCGACCAGCGCTCGAGCGCCTCCGGCAACAGCGTGTGGTTGGTGTAGGCGAAGGTCTTGCACGTCACCCGCCAGGCATCCGCCCACGGCAGCAGGTACTCGTCCACCAGCAGGCGCATCAGCTCGGCAATGGCGATGGCCGGATGCGTGTCATTCAGCTGCACCGCGAATTTTTCGTGGAATTTTTCGACCGGCACGTGCTGGCGGAACAGGATCCGAAACATGTCCTGAAGAGAGCAGGAGACGAAGAAGTATTGCTGCTCGAGCCGTAATTCTTTGCCGCGCAACTCCTGGTCGTTCGGATACAGCACCTTGCTCAAGTTTTCCGAGGTGACCTTCTGATTGACGGCACCGTAGTAGTCGCCGCTGTTGAAGATCGCGAAATCGAAAGACTCCGGCGCTTCCGAGCGCCACAACCTGAGCGTGTTGGCGGTGTTGGTGCGATAACCTAAGATCAGGGTGTCGTAGGGCACGCCGGTGACGATCTTGTGCGGTACCCAGCGGATCCGCAGCCGGTTTTGCGCATCGATATACTGTTCGGTGGAGCCGCCGAATTTAACGTCGACCGCCCATTCGGGGCGCACCACCTCCCAGGGATTGCCGAAGCGCAGCCATTTGTCGGTTTTCTCGATCTGCCAGCCGTCGATGATCTCCTGGTGAAAGATGCCGAATTCGTAGCGGATGCCGTAACCGATGGCAGGCACCTCGAGCGTCGCCAGTGAATCGATGAAACACGCCGCCAGGCGTCCCAGGCCGCCATTACCCAAGCCGGGCTCCTCTTCCTTGCTGAGCAGCTGGTCGAAATTCAGACCGAGCTCGGTGATGCATTCCTTGACGGTATCGAAGATGTTGAGATTGATGAGGTTGTTGCCGAGATGCGGCCCCATGAGAAATTCCGCGGACAGATATGCGACGGTGCGCGAACCCTGGGCGGTGTATGCCGCGGCGGTGCTGATCCAGCGCTGCAGCATGCGGTCGCGCACGGCATAAGCCAACGCCATGTAATAGTCGTTTTCGGTGGCGAGCGCGGGAAACTTCCCCTGCACGTAGAAAAGATCGTCGAGGAAGGAGGATTTGATCGCCTCCTTGTTGAGCGCGACCCGCTCGTCTTCGAGCCGGCGGTCGGGTTTCAGGGGCGTCAGGGGGGTCAACTTTGAATTCACGAGTCATCTTCCTTAT
>Ga0209208_10013347_pt1 | contig 10274 bp, 7 predicted proteins | sample S1TSphfallax_3_FD_187694 | JGI IMG/M metagenome (GOLD analysis project Ga0209208, IMG submission 187694) | Host-associated microbial communities from peat moss isolated from Minnesota, USA - S1T2_Fd - Sphagnum fallax MG (SPAdes) (version 2) | ecosystem: Host-associated > Plants > Peat moss >... | reverse complement strand
AAGAGGCAGCTCCTTTTTTTTTTTTTTCCTCCTTTTTTTCACTAAATTTGTGGCATTGGGTCGTCATTGCCACAAAGCCAAACCCCCAAAAATATATAATAATAATAATAATAATCGCCCAAAGAGAACCCCAGGCTAAGCAACTTCCTCATCACCTTAGTGTATTTCGTCCCCTTTTTCCCCTCTTTTTTTTCGAGGGTTGAAATTCCTAGCCCACCCTGACGCAGAACTGACACCTGCAAATATAATTTTTTATAATTATTTTAAATTATTTTTTGAGTTTTTTTATTAAAAAAATTTGTTAGTAAGAGAATTTTATGACACTCTCTAACTTCATAGCTTACATGGGATGTTAGGGACCAAATTAAAGGGTATTATATAATTAATTGTTTTTCTTAAGTTAATTTTCCCACCCTCCAGTTTTTAGGAGATAATTTAGGGCCCCAGGAAATATATTAGAGTTCTAAAGGATGAAAAATAACATAATTATGACATCTTTATGTAAATGGGAGATTTTTAAAGGTTTTATAAATTTTGAAAATTTGGGCAAGCATATGGTTTTATCCAGTGTTGTGTGGTTCTTTGAATTTTTTTAACAAAATTGTCCTTCAATATTTCAGATAACCGTCTGATTTTAAACCTGAAAAGAACTGGCAATTTTTCCAGTGGGAAAAGAACCGACGGTTCTCTGGCCGGTTCCTTTACTTGTTCAGATTTTCTGATAATCACGGTTCTCAGAATCTTTTGAGAACCGACGAGGCACGTGGCTATATACCCAGGTTGATCCCTGGTGGGTATCTGTTCCCTCATTCTAAGAACCGCCCAACACTGGACTTTTAATCTAAAATAGCCGAAATTCACCAAATTATGAGAAATTTGTTCACAGGTCACCAAAATTTCCTATCATACATTTCAATAGGTAGCCAATAAAATAGAAGGATACTATTATTTTCGTATCTCATTTCGATCAAATTTGGCTAAATCTCCTTGTGGAGAATCACCACCTCAGGTGCACTAGAAAATTGAATATAGTAGAAATTGCTAGTAATGGAAACAAAACACACCTCACAGAGTTTTTGAGATTTTATTTTCATAATCGGCTTGTTTGGAGCACTATTTTTTATTTATAATGAACTGTTTCGGATTGGTTCCATAACAGAATCGGCCTTTCGAAAGTTGTGAACATGTTGTAATGACGGGCTCAAACCATTCCGAGGCATGTAATTTGCTTTTATAAGCTATTATGGCCTTTTGGGGCGGGTATTTGATATTGCACCAAGCCTCCTCTGGGTCTCAAGCTGGGTATCAAAGTTGATAACCATCGTTATCAAAAAAATCAAAAACCCAAATATTATATTTATAACCATGGTTCTCAAAATTTTGGAAAATATCAATATCCGCCTTAAATTGCTATGTCTTTTCCGGTTCTTTCATGAAACCCGGTGGTTCTTTGAAGTTTCTGAAATACCCAAACCTAGCGGTTCTTTGAATCTGTGATTTTTTTTCAAATACCCAGAACAGGTGGTTCTTTGATTCTGAGGTTTTTTCAAATACCTGGAACTGGTGGGTATTACAAAAATCAAATACCCCACACAGGGTCAATTTTTTTATATAAAAAATTGGAAAAAAAATTCAAAATTTTAGCTAAATGATTCCCCAAAAAAAAAATTATTTCCTTTTTCTTGGTCAAAAACGTAAAAAAATTGTGAGAAAAAAATCTCTGGTTGTGACATCCCAAAGGAGATAATACTAGCAAAGTTTCGCCAAAAAAGAAAAATTAAGAAATCTAATACTCGAAAATGAAGTGATTTTGTAGGGTTCCAATTACCAAAAGTGAGGGAGGAAAAGAGTAAAAAATCACCAGATTTCTATAGTTGGTTTTTATGAATATGGAAGGTTGATTTTTAAATTTGTACTTCATACCTGGATTATAGCCAGAATTGGCTAAATCTTCCTAGGGATGATCGCCACTTCCTAGGCTACATTAAAAAATTCCCCCCCAAAAAAAATAATACTGGTATTATAAAGGAAATAATGGATAAGAAGTTGTCAAGAAATCCAACCCGGCATATTACATTCCGGAATGACACGATGAGAAAAATCCGACCCGGCAGATTCCGTTGCTGGAATGCCACTCCCAATGGACAAGGAAGAGAACCCATGCTGCTGCAAAGGCGTTGCTTTTGCCAGTCTCGTGTGTCCTGAGCGAATCCTGAGGATCTAATCTCTTCCGCATTTGGACACCCAAATGCCGGGATTGCAAAATCTGTTGCAACAAATAGTAAAGGGAATCGCCAAGTCCCACCAGAAGAAGAAGAAGAAGAAGCAGCGCTTGATCTTCCACACCCATGAGTTAAGGTAGAGAGACTTGTGTGTATAGCGCAGCAACAACAGCCCAGCTTCCTTCTCACACAGGCCGCGGGACCGACCGTCCCCCCTCCCCACACCCCATCACCAAGTTGCAGTGCATCTTCTTCTACTTATCAACTTACTTACAACTTTTGTATTAATAGCAACTTTGAGCACAAGCTTCGAGAACCCAGCTTGCCTGCCTGATTCGGCATCTGATCTCTTCCCGCAGCCTGCTGTTTCTTGTTGCTTGTGGGTGGGAAGAATTTTGTAATGCCAGATTGGCTAGCATCTTTCCCCAAAACAAACAGGGGAAAGTACTATACAGAAGAAATTTGCATTCAAAGCTCAATTTCCCAGCATTGCAAAACCTCTACTGAAAATGCAAGGCAACCCTACCATTCAGCCAAACCAAATTGCATGGAAGTTGGAAATCACTGTGCTTGAAATTGCATTGAGGTTGGAAGTCATTATGCTTGTGAATTCTTAGAGGAGCTTCATCCATACCCCTCATTTGGGCATATGTAGCAATGTTTATTATCCCAGTCTATTATGGCACTCTCTCCTTTGTTTATGGTGAGTAGTAGTAGTATGTAAATGGCAATTGCATTTGCATGGTACTGCTTCCATGCAAAGTATTGTGAAGGATGTTGTTGGGCACTTGTTTTTTTGCTCCACCCCGCCCCCCTTCCCCTCCCCTCCCTTTCTTATATTCTCTTTTCTTAGAACATTCTCATTCTTAGTAATGCATTGTTCTTGCACTCAAACAACAATGATTTCTCATTATTGGGATGTGGGGGAGAGGGGAGGAGGACTTATTTGGTGTTGATGAATTGCAACCCCCTTTCCTTTCTTTGACAATGTGTCTTAGGAAAAGAGGTGGAAATCTGAAAGTTGAACATATTCGGCATTGCTTGGGTGAATATGGACTAGAACTTGAATGGACTATATACAATGTTTGTCTTTGAGTTACCCATTCCAATTTCCATTTTGGTAATGAAAATTTCAAATTTAATCTAATCAACTAGTGACATGTTTCGCTTGTTTTTTTTTTAATGCCATGAAATTGGGATTATTCTTTTCTAATTTTTATTTCTAAGTCAACATACCACCAAGCCTTTTTCACATCCAACATAATGTTAGAGTTAGAATCCCATTATGCTAAAGTAAGTTGGAGTGTATTTATTCTAGCTTAAATTGGCGTGTTGTTGCTATTTCTGATGAGACCAATGATTGGATGATTCTTGCAATTATTTTGAAAGCTTTTTCCTTAGAGATCATATATCAATACAAATAATAATTAAAACCCAAAGCAACATGCTTTTAAAGGTTAAGACATTTAAAGGTTCAACAAGTGAGCATATTTATAGGTCAAATGTTAACTAAGGCTTAAGCACACAACTACTCAAGAAGGTGGGGTTTTGCATTTTATCTCCAAACTAAGAAGAAATGGACCAAAAGTGGACGGTAATTCCCCGTCTTGAAGTATGTAAGAAATGTAGGAATCATAGCAATTTCACATTTGAAGTGTGATTAACACATATATAGATATATATACCTTTTTTAAAGAAGAGAAATTTGTGAGGGAAAATTTTAAAATCTTTTAAATTATTCTGAAATCTTTTATATTTTCACATGGAATCGACAAAATAAAATATATTTCAATGATGAAATGTTGAACTTGCCATGATAATTCATTATTGGTCATTTTATTGCTAGATATGGGTGTTTGGTAACAAGGTGGGTTATCTAAAGGGATTTTGAAAACATAAAGTTGCTTATATACATGGATGTTCAAACCTAGTTCATACCATTTTGTTGCATGGTTGGACACATAAAGCAAAGGATGAAAGGGAGACATAAAGTTGGCCAATGATGTGTGTGATTTAATGCTTAATCTCCTTTTTGAAGGCAAAATGACCAAACTTTGTGTTTAGAAATGGTCATTTTCCACCACTCTAAAAAGGTCACACAAATTGGTTGGTCCTCCACCTTTTTTTCTTGCCACTTTCACTATGGCAACACAATTGTTTGACCTTTGTGTCTAAAGCCTTTTTTCTTACCATTTTCATGGAAGCAAGATGATTGTCTAACCCTAACCTTTGAGGTTTGCGACTTGAGAAGACCCAAAACTTGTTAACTAAGAATGATTGTAATGCATATTCATCTTTTTCATATGAAGAAACAACCCGGCTTTGTGATCATGGAATATTGACAACACGTTAGGTTACCATGTTATACCTCCTCTTCAAGAATGGTCACTTTTTCACCATTATACTACACACAAGCAACAAAGTTATTTGACCTTCCACTTTAAGGCCCTCTTTTGAGCATTCTAATGGGGCAACATGTTTAACATATGACCGTTCTCCAAAGTTTGACTCACATGGTTTTTGTCCACGGTTCACCAAGCATCCCCCTCATGACTTTTGTATTACCCAATATCTTGCATGGCTTAATGGGGAATTGAATGCACAACACTTTGGAACTTGGCCATGCGGCCTTTCCACAAATTAGCAAGCCATACTATACGCTACATGTGAACCATTATTGACATAATTTTACGAGACGATTCATCCCCAAAGATTAGGTGTACATGTAAAAATAGTTACCAAGATGGTTATAGCAAGTAACTAGGAAGTTTAGAAGGCATTCAATACCATACCTATGATTGTTTTTCAACACAAAATGTTGCTCATTAGTGTTTTTTCCTTCATTTTGTCAATATTGAAAATTTGACAAAAGTTAACCCAATATGTTAATTTGGGCAACGACTTTCACATGTTCAAGGCTTCCACGATACACATCTTCCAAGCAAAATTTCATGTTGGTAACCACTTCTAAATACCCTTAGATGCACACCTAAATTTATTATCTAAATGGGAAAGACATTAAACTTCAAGTGCTTTTGACACAAAGTAATGCACTTTCAGACTTATAATGTAAGCTTTTCACGAGCTCCTCTTTTAGGGTTTTTTAAAATTTTGAGCTGTTTCACAAAATGTCATCCATGTGATCACACTCGATCCTGTTTGGTAACGATTGCAAATCAGATCGCACAATCTCTTCTCTCTTTTGTAAAGGATCTTGAAGAAGGATGGGTTGATGATTTCATCAATCAAAAGATGGTCTGAGTATATAGGTTCATCCGTTCAGAACTAATCAACTTTGCATATATTTCTAAATGGGTTATGGCCACTTTTCATCCATAGGTTATGGCCACTTTCATCCATAAATTATGGTCACTTTTCATCCATAGATTACAACCACTTTTCATCCATCATCCCCCATTCTATCATGTTGACCTTACTTCTTCTCCTCCTCCTCGTGACTCATAGTTTTCAACACTTTCTTTAATCTTTTGGTGGTCAAGTCTTTGGCCAAGTTTGGCCGAGTCTACTTGACCAGATTTGCACATTGGAGGACTTCACACGGAATTAATCCCCAAACATTTTCACACAACTTGAATGACCATTTAACCTAATGAACGATATCATCTCCACAAAATGTTCATGCACCGATTTAAAATAGAAATAAAAACAATAGATATCTTCTCAAACCCCGCACATAACATGTTTTCTCATGTTGCTTTGAAGCCCAACCTCTCACTACACTCATGTCGGGCCTAAGTATTCTTAAAATCAATAGTTTATAATGGTTGTGGTATCCAACTATTGGAGTAGGTTGGAGGTTTCGATCATCTCCCAATCTACTCCAACAAAGTTCTAATCAAGTGGCCACCCCTAAACCTCTTCACTCCAAAGTTTTAGGTTAACTCGTGTTTAATTATTTTCATCAAATTGACCTCTTCAAATGTAAGTTAAAGATGAACTTGGGGGTTTTCTTTTTTCCAAAAAAATCTTATGTAGTATAGGTTGAAATTTTATTTAATTGAGGTCAAAATTTTTAAAATTTTGGTTAATTACTAATTACCAAAAAATAAATATATATATAATTTTTTTATTATTATTATTATTTTCCCCAATTAGCTCCTGAATGAATAATTCTTCCCCATCCTTGTAAAAAAACAGTTTCTCATCCCTCCCTGTTGGTGCCTCACTTCTTTGACCTGAAGAAGAAGAAGAAGAAGAAGAAGAAGAAGCTGCACCCATTCAACATTGTTGTCAGCTTTACTAGATTTTTCCAGTCAATGCAAAAGTGGCAGAAGAAAAAAATTAAAAAATTAAAAAATATATTTAATTAATTAAATTTTAATTATTTTATATTTTATATTTTATATTAAATTATTAAATAATTAAATAAAATTGGATTTGCAATGTGCACTCTGTTGTTGGTTTGTTGTTCACTGGCATTTGAAATGATTGTAAATAATTGGGTGGGGGCCAGAATGAACCAACCAACACCCACCAATGCAACCATCCATTGAAAAACCCAACCCTAAACACCATCCCCTTTATATTATTTCAAGAAGTTTCTTTTTGAGACTTTGTTTAGTTCCATCTGACTTTTTATTGGTTTTATGGGTTTGCACTTGGTGAGTTTTTTTATTGCTCTTGTTGCCAAGGGATAAGGATATTGTGTTTAGATTCATTATAGAGTATAATAGCTCAAGGGATTTTTCCCCCCTACATGTAATAATAATAGGTCTATTTTTATATGATGATTTTTGAAATATGATATTTTGGCTTGTGTTGAATCTGGAGATTAGTTATAGAGTTATAATATCTTAAAGGATTTTAGTTTGTTTTGAGAGGATTTTTAAAAGAGTAGTATATTTTTGCATGGTGAAATATTTAAGTTTCCATAATTCTTCTTTTGCCATAAGATACTTTTTAATGTAAATAAATGGCAAGGTCGTAGCGTGACACACTCCTTGTTATATTCTAGTGACAATTTTGTTTTTGAGGAATTGGTATATGGGTGATTTTTTGAAATTTATCATATGATCATTCTTGGACAATTTCAGAGATAATTTTTATCATATGATTGTCTTTGGACATTTTTTTTCCTTGGACAATTTCAAAGACAACAACTACCTCATTTTCAAGTCAAACTAGATCATTTTTTCCCCCCCTAATAATTATCTCCATCTTTTAACTACCTCACTCCATTTCCCTACCCACCAACATGAATATGAATATATATATATATGTCTTTTCATGTCCATGAAATATATATTAATTTAAATTACATTGGACATTGACATAAATAATGATGAACTATTGAAAACCATATGAAAACATGTAGGTGGTTACTAATAATGATGTAGGTAAGGGACTTGGTGCCTATAAGGCAGGTATATGCATGTGGGTGGTTGGTACGAAGGTAACCACCATAGTTACCTATGGGAAATTCCAGTGTTTTTTTTTTTTGGGCGACATTTCGCCAAATTTCAACCTGAAAAATATGAATTTGACCTATGCAAAGGAATTTTAATGAAAAAAATGGCAATGGGTTATGGGTTATGGGACACAAAAGAGTGTGAGTTATGAGGTTCAGCCAACTAGATACCAGCAGCATTTTTTTCACTGGCAAAATTTCGCCAAAAAGTGAAACTAAAAATTAAAATTTTGGAAAATAAGTGATTTTGGAGGTTTTCAGCTGCCAGAAGTGAGGGAAAAAAAAGTTAAAAAATTGCCAGATTTGTATATTTAGTTTTCATTGTGTAGCCAAACATATAGAAGGATGATTAAAGATTTTTACTTTATTTCTGTTTTATAGCCAGATTTGGCTAAATCTTCCTAGGGATGATTGCCGATCTTTCTACATCTTCTAATGGATGATTGCCACTTTGACTACAAACAAGGATTGCCACTTTGACTACAAACAAGAATTCCTTCAAAAAACAACTGCTGACCAAGACCATGCAAAAAGGAATTAGGGAGGTACAAAAATGTCAGAATTCAGCAATAGGATATGTGATATAACTGGGGAGCTCTCATCAAATGGCATGCTACCAGATTAGCAAGACACTCCCTACAATCCACTATGTGTTCATATCATCCAGAGTTCATACATCAAAATAGCATGTTGCTGGCTCATTTTTTGCATGTAGAATTGAGTCAATTTGAAAGCAGACTGAGAGAAGAAAAGCACTTCTTCAGCAAATCTTATGAACTCTGAAAGTTTTTGCTTCTGTTTCCACTATTTAACCACAAGAGCCAAAATTCAGACCTTAGGAACTTTCTAACCCTTTTTGACAACATCCAAGAATTCTCCAATTCTCTCTTAAGGAACATACGAATCTGGCTTCATTATCATGCTCATTCAATCATGTATTACTTTCCTGCCACAGGCATTGTGCACAAGTAGTTCCAAGCATCATCTCCATGATTGCCAAGAGTTTGTTTCATTCGTTTTCATGCAAAGGTGCCCACAAACTTGCACATGCTAAGAATGGGTTTGTGAAGAAATTCGTGGTATCAGTGCAGACTTACAAGGGCTTGCTGGTGGTTCTGACTGCAGAAAAAAATTTACATTCAGCAGATTTGGAAGTTGAACTCAGAATCAGAGCTGTCTGAGTAAGAATAGCTGCCGCTGTCTGCACTACCATACTCACTACTGTCAGTTTCCATCCTCCTGAATCTCAAGCTATCGAGAAGAAGAGGAACATGTAATCTTTGCCAGTTCCTTTGCTTGAGATCATACAATACAAACTTGAAAGGCAGATGTTCCTGTTCTAGGAAGCCACAAATGAGCACAAAATTGCGGCACTGAAAACTAGTGAGCTGAACTGATAAGCTGCCACTGGAGTAGTTTGGGTAATCTTGTTCATCTGCTAGCCAGTTGAAAAGATCACTTGGCATCTCGTCTACTTGCTTCCATGGCTGCTGCTCAGACTCCTCCAATTTCCACAATGCAAATTCTATCCTTCCATTGTTTTTTATGTTCTTTGCCCCTACAAAGATATGATCTTGCCATGAAAGAAGGCTGTTGTGGGATATGGATAGTTTGAATGGAAGCTCTCCAGCAACCTGTCTCCAAGTTTCAGTGCTCAGGTCCAGCGCCAATAGATCATCATCTCCTCCTTCAGAATCAGGATCTGGATCCTCACGTGCCTCAGTGTAAACATAGACATTCCCACTGCACCAGACAGCATTTGCAAAGAGAGGGTGGTAAAACCCTCTAGGCATCTGTGCTGCCAAAAGTCTCCAGCAGTTGGTAGATGAATCATAAACCTGTGTGCTACTGCTGGTTTCACTCCTCAAGCTTTCCTGCTGGTTGGAGGCAATGATCAGTTTGTATGTAGAAGCAGTTTCTTCTTCTTCTTCATCTGCAGCATCAACCAGCATTCCATGCAGATGAATGAATTTGAATCCAGTTTCCAACAAAGGCGGGAGCTGCCTCCACACTTTTGTGCGCACATTGAACACCCCAATCCTGGGAGCTTCATCATCAAGTTCATACATTAAAGCATAAACCAGCCCTCCAGCAGAGCCTCCTACAACAACCCAATTCTTCTGGAAGAATCCTGGAAGTTTTCGCCATTTACAGGCTTTGGATTTCGTATCATACAGTAGAAAACTCGTGAACTGTCTTGTGACCACCAAGAACCAAGGGACAGAAAACGCAATGGCAGGATTGGCTTCCAAGAATTGAGGTTCATTTTCCACTAGTGAATTCCAGTGTTTGCACACACAACGCAGCCTGAAAAACTCTTCATAAGGCAGCCTTGCATAGATGCAATCAATCAAAAACTTTGGCAAATTGCTCCATATCTTGTGATTCATTTCATGCTTTGCTTCATGCAATCAATGCAAGAAGAGGATTTGATTTGAAAAATCAGAGTAAGCAAAAAAACAGCACCTCTAAAGTGGAGCCTCCAGTACTTTCTTCATATCTTTGTCACCACCTCCCTGAGCATGTCTTTGTGAAGGAGAAAGTGATCAATTCAAGCCCTGCCACACACTGATTTTGTTCACAATCCTCCTGCTCCTGCATTTGATTCTTACTGAAACACTCTC
>Ga0209208_10013346_pt1 | contig 10274 bp, 6 predicted proteins | sample S1TSphfallax_3_FD_187694 | JGI IMG/M metagenome (GOLD analysis project Ga0209208, IMG submission 187694) | Host-associated microbial communities from peat moss isolated from Minnesota, USA - S1T2_Fd - Sphagnum fallax MG (SPAdes) (version 2) | ecosystem: Host-associated > Plants > Peat moss >... | reverse complement strand
AGCTCAAGGAGATGTTGTGGCCGAACATAGGGTGACCGAACAAGAGCTCTGTGGTTGTGTAATTTGTGTGAACACTAGCATCACTGATCAGGGTTAATCTAGCCACCTCTATTGATGAGTGGCGGCTGATTTTATCTTCGTTTGTGTGAAGAGAAAAGCTAAATGTGCATGGGATGCATGGAGGGAGTGTTGTCTCGTTCTGTGGGATGGGATATCATGAAGATGGCGGTGCAATTGATGGAGTGGAGCGGCGCTGCATTGATGGGTTGTGGAGGAAAGAGTGGCGGCGGAGAAAAAGAAGGGAGGAAGGCTTGTGAAGGAAGCCAAGGGACCGGCGGGAGGAGGGAAGAAGAGGAGGAGATTCAGGAAGGAGTGGTCAGTGAAGCGGACGGGTGGAGCAAAGTAGACAGAGGAGCTTAGAGACATTGCTAGTCGCTGATTTCTTCCGTTGCATTAGTGATTAGTGAATGTCCAGCTTCTACATCTGGTGAGGTTGAGTCGAAATTGAGGACCAATGCTGCAGACAGAGCATTTTGAAGACAAGAGAAGACTTGTACTGTCGAGGATCTTTGTGAAATATGAGCTATGGATTTTGGTCATTGAAGTTCTATCTGTCTAATTCGTGTGAGTAGGAGTAGCATCTGTGGAGGTTTGGGTGGGATGATTTTGCAGCCATCGTGTGGGTTCCCACTTGGAGTCTGGACCAAGGCGATTGTTGTGTTACTCCTTTGTTGTGTGTTGTCTCTTAGATGTGTGATTGCCTATGTGCGCTCTGTCAAAGCGAGTCTGAACAAGGGGGTCGGGTTGCTGTCTGGGTTCTCTACCTCTCTCTTTTGGTGACAATGCTTTCAAATGCTCTTAAAAAAAATTGTTGTAACCTAGGGGGATCATGAAACTATGAGGGTTAATTTTTTATTAAATATCTTTTAGGACATAGGTATATTATCCAACCATACTAAAATATATCACTTACAATATTCCCCACTCACATAATCTCCAAATATGAAATTTACATTGTTTTGTGATATGACCACCCACACACCTAAAGTTGAATCTGTATGTGAAAATTACACCCCAAAAAGGAATTCATCACACACACCTAAATATTCTCCTTTATGAAGATCACTTGCCAAATACCATAATGTTTTCACAATGTATTGATAATAATCTCCACATCATATTTATTTCCTTTAAAAAAAAAATAATCACATATGGTATTTCTACAAATCTTGATAACAATTAACAACACGAAACTATTGATTACAAATTATGAGCCTCTTTATCATCCTTTTATGTCAAGCCAATCATCACATGCCACTTAAGAAAATTCATCATTTTGTGAATAAATCTTACATTATTTGGAATTTAAAATTTTGTCAAGTCTACATATTTGATCTCCCATTATTATTAACCCAAAATAATTATCTAGATTATTCAAAAATCAAACCTTATGCCCTAGTCAAAAAAATTCATTGGCCCATGAGGCTCATTATTTTATTCTCCATGTTTATCCATACTATTACACCAAGTCATAATATTATTATCTACAATTACAACTCCTATATATTAATTATTTTGTTGTTACATGTGCGGCTTGGGAAAGAATAAGCCACCTTAAACATCAATAATATTATTGAAGGTTCATATATTAAGTACGAGTGGGATTACTTTTAATCCAATTTTTTAATATGGTGATCCATATTTTGTTATGTTTTAGATTTTTTTGAAAGCATTTGAAAAAAAAATCCTTCTTAAAGGTTTAACGCACATATGAATGATTTCTCTTGATGTTAATAAAAAAAATTCATAAAATGTTCAAGAAAGGCCATGAAATTGCTCATTAAGAGTTCAACAAGGGTTGAAATGTTGGGTGAAAATTAAATTTGGAAATTAATTTGCATTGAGTGACACAATTAAAACCAAACTTTTTTTAACACATATTTGTCAAGTAGGATCAAACTCCTTTTTAAACCAATTATGATGTTAAGAGGAGTTTGGTCTTCAATATAGTATTCAAGGTTAAATTTAAAACAAATAAACATCTTTTGCCTTCAACACACCTAAATGATAATCATATTAGTTTAATGTTCAAATTTAGTGTTTAGTCAAGTCATTTTGGGATTTTATGGATATTATAATACCTTTACCATTTCAGCATAAATTAAATTATTTTTCATTTTGTTGAACTTTTGAAATTTTATTTATTATTTGTGTCGAACTTTTAATAAAATAAAAAGATCAATTGTTAGGTTTTGAACTACAAATCTTCCATAATATTGACTTAAAACTAAAACAATTTAAACACACTAGACTATTCCATAAAATTGGAAGCACTCTGCTTATTATTTTATATAACTATTACCTATCGAAATTTTCAAAATTAAAAAACCAAGTGCCAAAGTTAAGATATCAAATTTAATTAATTAATCAGCAATTTGTTGTTGAAATGGCAAAGGTATTATGATAACAACAAAGTGGGGATGAAAAAATCAATAAGGTATAAAATAAAAACTAAATTGGGTATGACTATAAGGAAAACTTTAATGTTGACAAACTTTTTGAGGTGTTAAAGCATTTCCACCCATAGTTGGTATTTAAACTTTTATAAATGTCTAACACAACCAAAATAACTTGCAAGTTATTTCTTTGCTTTCACCCATAAACATGAAATATTGGACACAATAAAATGAAGGACTAAGTTAAACACCACCACATAGGTCAATCATTGTGAGTAGCCAATCTTTATTTTTTATTAACCTTTTTGGAAAGTTTTGTATCTTATGCACATTTGCAAGTCCAAATTTCAATTTCATGCTATTGATGGGACATATTTCATCCAAATTACAACACGCACGCATATCAATGGAGATGTTTTACTTGTGTGGGGTAGATATATCTTTTTACGTTGGATATTAATTGGGTATCAAATTGGGTATATGCATATACGTCCGTCGAGTCTTACTTTTTCAAAAACTTAAGCCCTCCTCCTACCCAACATTTTTTTAAAAATTAACATTTGCTTTCGCCTCATAATCAATGATTTTAAAATTTCAAATATTTGTAACCAAACCCAACATGGGGAAAATAATCTTGTAGGGTGTCTATCAATAACCTAGATCAATAACCTTTTCATACTCAAAAGAGGTCATAATCAAGTTATCAATAGTTGGATTATAGTCTTTTTAACTTCAATGGCATCCATCACAATCACCTCTTTGGAGTCTTGTTTTACATTATGCCTTCAAAACTTGTAATTGTGTTACTTTCAAATTGCAAAGAAAAAAAATTCTTGCATTGTAAGTTTAAATATTTAAAATTGTTTGTCAAAGCCTTAAAAACCTAACAAAAGGACTTGGCCTTGTAGGACATTGTTAAAAACATGGCATGTATTTTGAAGGGGGTCTTCCAAAAACTTTGTTAAAAGAACTTGTTTGTATTTGTCTAGGTTTTTGTTAAAGAACCAAGCTTTATATGCAATTAATCACATATCCTAATCCTCACCCCCACTTCATAATTGCCCTTCTTTGGGTTTCTAAGACTCATTGGGCACTTCTTTGAATTTATTAAAAATAAACATTCAAACTTGGACAATTCTTTGAGTTTTTTATTTTTCAGATACCTGAACTTGACTATAACCAGAAAAAAAAATACTCACCCCACATTGGTTTTTACTTTGTAAAACATTTTCTCCTTCCTTGATTGTAGTGTACAATGATCACAAAATGATACATGCCATAAATTATAGTATGCAACATCATATTCATTCATAACAAAAACACTTTGAAATTTTTTTGTTCATTTTCATTTTATGCATGCACTAAGGTTTTTCCTTGATAGTGATTTAAATTCAAATCCATAATCACATTCAATCTTTGTGGTTTCATCTCCAATCACTTCAACCTGCTTAAATATGACTAAATCAACATTTTATTTATTTATTATTTCTTGTTAATGCCCTTATTCACCTTTTACAAATAAAAGTGTAAAAAGTGGTTCCATATCATTGTTCCACATTGTCATTGGATCCACCATTGACCAAGTAGAAAAATTTAATTTAAACATTATTAATCATTAATTTGTTTAATCTTTCCCTTAGGCCACATCAATCAAACCATTAATTTGAGTTGTTTTCCTATTTTGTAATGAGGTGTTTCAATACATGTGTTTCACATGATCTATGGGTGTCATGTTAGTAGTTGACATAAATTATTTCACCATTTTTTTAACATCCTTAATCACAAGCAAGAACATGCCATACATCAGAACTCTTGGATGAGGTCTAATATTCACATCTAGTGGGCACACTAGATGTGACTATGGGTTACAAAAAATGCAAATCATCTTAAGGCCCTTGGAAAATTTTAATAAATTTGATTTGATTGGGCATCATATCATGTCAATATAGTCATATACATCATGATCAAAGTGATGAATTTGATTCAATTATAATGAAGTGTAAATCATAAGTGTCCATTTCAATTACATTGTTATGGAAATTATGTCATTAAACATAATTGAACTTTCACCTCTTTGGTCACAAACCAACCTTTAATTATCTAACCACCATCTTCAACTTGTGACAAATAATGTCATCACAAATATATTTAAACATGTATATTTCAATTTCTAGCATTATTATAAAATTATACAATATCATAAGATCAATATGTCATTATGTTAACATAATGAACTATAATTATGGACTTATAATGTGATTAATGTATGACAATAAAATCATAATAACACATGACATATGTTATTATATTTCATTATTTTAATCACATTATGTAATTATGTAATTAAATATTTTTAAAAAAACATAATAATTTAAAAAAAATTAATTTCATAGTTTTATGTTTTGAATTTCAAATTTTAAAGAAATTACTTTAATCTAAAAAAATTATGTCAAAAATGTGTTAAATTATGTCATTAATTATAAATGAAATTATCTAACCTTTTTAATGTCTTAAACTATCCATTAGTTTTTGTTTGATTTAATAATTGGTTAAACTGGGTTGATGTCACAAATCTTCAAGTTATAAAATATTTTCTAAAAACTTTAAGTGCACTTAGAGTTTTTTTATCATTTTTAGAAGTTAGATTTTCATTTTTTATTTCCTTATTTGAATCAAATGATGTCAATATGATAAATCCTCGTATTATCTTAATCATGCAAGATTAGTCATGATTAAAAATGATGACTTTGATCATGTGATCCCAATGATGATTAAGGGAAATAAACTATGCACAATCAAATGGCACACATGATTACATGATTAAATTTTTAACATAATTGCAATATGTTTAAGTCATGGATGCTGGATTTCAACACAATAAATTAAAGTGTTCAAAAGGTGTTTGTGAGGTGAATCACTTAATTTTCATAGAGCTATTGTGACCTCTAATTAATTATTAGGAGGTAAAGAGGATTCCCCAAATTTCCAAAAAATCATTGATGCATAATTGAAAATTGTCACCAATATCAATTGATAATTTTAAAGGTGTCATTAAATCCTTTTCATTTTTGATGATTTTAATCTAAATATTAAAAATGTCAAATAAACATTAATGATTTTTTAAAATATAATTTTAAATAAAGGGTTTTTTATAGCTTTCCAAGTTGGTTAACATTTTGTTTAACATGTTATTACAACAACATTAATTAGTTTTTTCAAGTCCATCCATCAAATGGATAAATCTTTTCATTTTAAACTTTTAAATTGTAAATTTTTAAATTTGACCCACTAGTTGTTTTATTAATATTGTGAAAAATGTGGGGAAAATACTCACAACAAGTGTGACAATGATTAACATCTTTATACTTATGTATTAAATATAATAATTTCTTCATTAAATCCATATTTCACTTCCATTTTCTGTTTGGTTTTCTTCTTAGATCCCACATGAATCCTTTTATGCAAGTAGCATTTAAACTTTTAACTTCCACATGGAAACATTAGTTCTAGGAGGATTAATTAACCTTTTTATAAACATCTTTATTTCCAAATTGAAATCCAAGCTGTCCATTTTGTCGATTTAATAAATAAATTTCATGAATAATAAGTTCAAAGCTTATTAATAATCATTAGTATCTTTTAACTTGCAAACAACAATATCAAAGCAAAATCATTTCAAGGACATGGTTTTAATATTAAGTTGGATAACTAAGACTTTAAATTATATGGTTTTGCAATTATAACTTAGTTGTTAATCATGTACAAAAAACATCATTTAGTTAAATAGTGGCCTTAATATGTAATACATCACACATATGAATGCCAAAATATGCATCAAAGATGAAATGAACATTGATTGGTGGAAACATGAATAATGTACATTCAAATTAATTACATTTTAACATAATAACCCTATATTGTAATGCCTTGGTGCCTTTGATGACAAATTGAAAAAATAACCAAATTTTGTACTAATTATCAATCAATAATGTTGAAAGGATTGAAATCCTAAATTGTCATTTGACAAAATCCATTTTTATCTTGTTGTGGTTGTGTTTCTAATTTGTGTTGAACATGTCAAATTAAATTTGTCCTTTTTGTGTTAGTTTTGCAACTTCTATACAAATGCTAAGTCCAAGTACACTATAATTATGATGTTCTTTTATATGTTAAGGTAAACTTTTTAAAACCCTCATAAATTTATTGTTGTACAAGTTCATCCAAATTTTAACATAATCACAATTAGAAATTAAATAATGGTTACCTCCCAAAGTGGCTCCTATTATCTTATTTGGACCCTTATACATGAAAAATGTTTATATTATGTATTATGTAACATGTAATGCAACAAAAAATGTTCATAATTATGTCAAGTAAAGAGGATGAATAAATAGGAAGAGTTGTTGTTTGAATATTCCATGCAATTTTTTACCCAAGGTACATGTTATTAATGCTTAGGGCTTCTAATGGTGATCTCAATTTTGATTTGCATTTATTTAGTGTCTACTATCTCAAGAAAGTAGTGTGAAAAGGTTTTACACAACTTTGAAGGTTTGCCATATAAAAATTCACATAGTTGTTAAATTAAATTTTGTTTGGATTGCTAGAAAATTTGTTAAAACCATGTTGTAAAGTTTGAAACCATGATTTAGCAAAATTGAAATCACTAGAAATTTAAAACTATACATTCAAGTTGCAATTAATCATAGCCACATTTTTTCCTAATTATTTGAATTCAAATTGCTTCATCATAGATGTTGTAAATATTTTTGGAAAAAAATAGTTTACATTTTGTAAATCAACCATTAACAAAATATTTGAGCATATGGAGAAAATAGAAATTAATATTTAAAAAATGAAATCAAATTTGTTGGACATTGTCAAATTAATGCACAATTCAACATATATATGTAGGAATTCAAGATAAAATAACCTAACATTAAATTTATTACAATAATTAGGTCAAGAGATAGTTTTAAAACTAAATAGATCTTAGTGTCATTTAATTGCATGAAATTAGTGAAGACATGCACATTAAAGCTATCACATTAAGGGGATTTTGATAATGAAAAGGCAAGAAGGTAGTTAGTTAATTAAGCATTTTCAAACATTAATAATGATTATATTACAATGGAAAATATCTCTTGAGTATTCTTACATATTTAAAAATTGTTCACATTATTTTTTGTCTATATCTTTAATCATGGATAAGTTTTTAGTTCATTGTTCACAAGTTGTCAACCCATTCATGGATAAATTTGAAGACAAAAGTACATGCTATAGAAATTTAAAATGGAAACAAATATGTGTAGTTGTGGGGCTTGATAAAGAAAACAAATTTCAAATTAAATGAAGCTAATGTCATTACTAGATTACAAGTTTTGTAAAGAAGAAGATTCTTGAACTAATAGCCTACTTGTTGAAAATTTGTCTAATCATTAATTAATCAAAGTTTGAAAACATATCATAAGGCATGGAATTTTATCAACATTTGGCAATAATGAATGACATTTGGAAAGCCAAATGTTGAGGGGAATGTTAAGCCAAATATTCAATGGTATTTGGTAATTGAAGGGACATGAGAAGAACCAACAAATGGTTTTCTTTGTGCAACCCATCATGCCTTTTATATTCACATATGTATAATTCATGCTCATTGATTGCACTAAGAGAGTTCTAGCATTTAGGAAAACAACTTGCATGTTATAATAATTGCAAAAAGAATTATGATATACCCCATAACAATATTCAAAAAAGTTTTGCACTAGCTTTCCATAAGACAACCTTCTAGTAGTAATCATTATAAGAACATTTCCTATATATGTCCCATGACAACATGCCTTGCATTAGCTTGAAAAAATAATTTTTATATATCCCAGAATGACAAGTGTAAAAGTCATGCATGAGCTTCTCAAAAAACAACTTGCCAATAATAATTATTGCAAAAACATATTCTATATATCCCACAATAGCAAGTGGAGGAGCCTTGCATCTAAGTTATTGCCTACTAATTATATTGTGTGCAATTTACACATACATGAGGGAAATATATGTCTCAAATCATTGTAAGTTAATTGAAGAAATGGAATTTTTCATATCCAAATATATGGTCCCAAATTGATATGATATTTTGAGATTTCATCCTTGGTTGATTGATGTATGGTGAAAATGATAATTTTAACTAAAACCTCCAAAAAAATGAAAAAACATATTTTGGTCCCACCAACAAAAATAAACTGGGAAGATTATGATTAATCAAAATGTAATTAGGGCTCATTTATGGTTGGGGTTCCCAAAAAAAAAATCATGGTTTTTTTTAACACTAGTTTCAACAAATAACAACTACATAAGAAAATTGAAGTGACAAAATTTGAATAGTCTTAACTAAGATAATTCATGTGGTGGTGATGATTTTTCTCCTATGTACATTGGTGTGCATATGAACATTGGTCCAAGCCCATAAATACAAAGCTTTTATTACCAATTTCACATGTTTTTTGGAATAATTATTTCCTACACATGTGACCCACATTTCAAATTATAAATTTTAAGCTTATTGAATACAAAAAATCAACCAAATGGCCCCAAAAATAGTCCTTTTCCTTGAAACCTCAAATATTGAATTTTTTTACTTTCAAACTTTTCACATGATTTATAATATAATCAAATGCATGCAACAAACATGGCCAAACATAAATGTAAACATTATTTATCCATTAAGGAAAACCATCAATTGCATTTATTAATGCATTCTTTTTTATTCCTTTTAAAAAGAAGTGAAATTTAAACACTTGATATAATTAGCTTCAATAAATCAAAAGAACACATATATAATGTCCATTTTTAAAAATAAATAAAATTTAAATAACACCATTTTATCTATTGGCGTAAGAAATCCAACACATATTACAATTATAGTGATGCAAATAGAAAAAAATCCAAAGTTGTCCTTTCTAATCCTTTAAAATGTATGCACTTCTTTTTTATACTACCCTAATTGTGAATGGACCCATCACAATTCCTTTTCTAAATGTAAATTATGGGAAACATAATGAAAATGACTTTTGAATTATCCATTACTTTACCTCATCAAGAGGCAAAGATTCATAAATTTTATCCACATCCAAAAATTCCTCAAAGTCTAGCTATGAGAACATTTAATTACACAATCTTTTCTATTTAGTTTTGGTCTTCTTTGGGTGAAAATATAATTAGGGGTCTATTTTGACTATCACAATTGTAGATTTTTTAATTGTAAATTAACTTTAAAATGTAAATCATATTCAACATCTAAATTATCAAAGTTTTAATTATTCATGTTGCAATAAACTTTAACTAGTGGGTGCCCGTGACCTTCAGCCACTGTGAAGTCCCCCGGTTTCTTTAAACTTGGTTCATGTTTTAGTATTTTTTAGAAACTTTTAACTTTATTATTTTTATTATTTTTATTATTATTTTGTATAATAAAAATAAAGTGTTTCTTGTTCACTTATATATATATATTTGGATGCAAGTTTGAAGTTTGGAGAAAGAAGACACACCTCATTCTTTTTCAAGTAGGGTTTTTCTTCAATATTTATAAGTTTTATTTTTCTTATTTTTTATTCTTTATTTGGTTTCTTCATTTTTGGAAATTTTTTTTCTTTTAAAATTATTTTACTGTATTTCCCTTTCCTTATTTCATTTGTTTCCATTCCTTTTTTATAGCTTTTGCGTTTTTACTCTTTTTTTGGTTTATGTTTGTTTCATGTTTTTATTTTTTCTATTCTTATTTTGTCTATCTTCATTTTTTTCTATTTTTATGTATTTATTTATTTA
>Ga0209208_10013345_pt1 | contig 10274 bp, 7 predicted proteins | sample S1TSphfallax_3_FD_187694 | JGI IMG/M metagenome (GOLD analysis project Ga0209208, IMG submission 187694) | Host-associated microbial communities from peat moss isolated from Minnesota, USA - S1T2_Fd - Sphagnum fallax MG (SPAdes) (version 2) | ecosystem: Host-associated > Plants > Peat moss >... | reverse complement strand
CCAAGCAAAAATTGTCAAAAATAATCATAGTCTTGTAAGGTTGAGGCAATTAAACAAAGGAACCATGTAGTATGTAACGTCCTTACCCTTCTTTCCCACCTTTCGTGCTGCACTGAAGTTCCTCACACTGATTGTAAAAAACAACCAAAGACTGAGAACCCATTGTGGTAAACAAAGAGAGGTGGAAGAGATGATATAATAGGATGGTAGTGGCCAATTTATATTCAGGTTTAACTTTATCAAGGAACTACAGTTTAAATTGATTGTGACAACACTTTACCATCATTTTAGTGCAATTGAATTTTGGTCACAAACTATCCACAAAATGACTAAAATTTGGCCGACACCACTTGGACATGCATAATCACTCAAGGGGCTAACCAAAGTTTGGTCGCATTCCTTGGACAAGGGCGATTACTACCTAGATAGGGGTGGACAATTTTAGTTGCACTTTTGGATTGGGGCGATTATTTGTTGGGCGATCAAAACTTAGTCACATTCCTTGGACAAGGTTGACCATTATTTTGACATAAATGGAATATTTTGATTGTAATCTTGGATAGGGGCAATTGCTTGCAAGGCCGATCAAAATACAATCACATTTTTTGATAAGGCTGATCACTTGTAGGGCAATTGAAATTTAATCGCATTCATGGACAAAAATAATCGCTTTTTGGACAAAGGTGGATAAATTTGGTCGCATTCATGGACATGGGTGATTGTTTTTTGAACAAAGGTGGACAAATTCCATCGTACTCCTAAACAAGGGCGATTGTTACTTGGACAAAGGTGGACAAATTCAATTGCATTCCTAGATAGGGGCAATCACTACTTAGACATGGGTCAACAAATTTAGTCCATCCATGGACAAGGTTAAATATATTACAATTGAATTTTAATTGTGACCTACACAATTTAGATTAATTACATGATGCAACTAACCAATGAGATCAATGTAGTTGATAAGATGGATGGTTTAAATCTATCTATTTATAAAAAATCCAATAGTGTTTTCTGCTATGACATCTAATGGTTTCATCATGTAATGTTTTTTTATTTTTTGAACCAAAAGTGCATGTGTTGGTTCCACACAATAACTTTTTTAATAGTCTACACTTGTTATGACCACAAGGGTAACTATTTTACCCCTAATACAAAAATTATTATACTCAGTATAACTTGACCTTAGGTTAACTTAAACCGATGTGATGTAGGGTTGCATCGATGTCTAAACTGACATGATTGACATGACGTGACAAGGTCAACACTAATAACCTTAGTGCACATTTGGAATGCATGGCAAAAAATATGGGAATTGTTTTTTAATTAACACTACAACCAATGTAGTTGTAGCCTACATGCAAATATTACATGCTACTCATGCCATACTAACCTAGTTTACCTATTAACCATGATTATATTATTATAGTTAATAATGTTGTTAAAATTAAAATTATTGAAATATAATAATAATATTTATATTTATTAAGAATTAATACTAGGTAATTATATGCTAACTAATGTAACCTACTAACGATAGGTATAATAATGCAATTAATAAAAATATTTAAAAATATTGAATAATAAATATTACTTCTATTATTTTTAAATAATTACATTAATTTTTGAATATTAATTACTCAATAATAATATTAATAATTTTAACTATAATTTCAATTATAAATAACTATATATGATTAGTTATAATGATTATTGATATTATAATATAATTATTTTGGCTAGTTTAACCATGGCTAAATTCATTTTGGTTAAATTAATGATGAATAAGTTAATTTAGAATATGAAATTAAATTTAAAATGGGTAAATTAATTAGTTAATTTAACCAAGGTTTGGTTTAGATTTAACTTTGATTAATGTGAGTTTAGCCTAAGTTTAGTCAATGTTTTGCTTTGGGTAGCATTAGTTTGCATGGTTTAGTTTTAGTACTAAAGGTATAAAACTACTACACATAGCTTAGGTAGATATATTGAGTGTATTAACATATGTAAGTATTAGCTTAGGCCATGATTTTTATAACATGTGTCCATTTTGTACATTACTAATTGCATGTTAATTGCACACACAATTGTATGGCCCAAAAATTATACATGCCCAATTTTGTAGTTGCAAATGACATCTAGTTGCATGCAATTGCATAATAATTAGTTGCAAATGGTAAGATTTCCACTAGTGCAAGTTCAAATTTGAGTAATCACAATTTCAACACAATGTTAAATGCAATCTATGGTCATTGCATGAATTTCCTTGTTCTTTTGAATTTTTTTGCATAACATAAGGTTAAGAATTTTCCAAAATTACGGCATTTTTTAAAATAATAGAATTTGTGCCAAATGTTTTCATGTAATATGATAGACACACACACAATAACATAGGCATTTGCTCTTTTTTCTTTTCTAAAAACAACATTGTGGAAGTGGATTGGTTGAAGCAAAGAAAAAAGAAAAAAAAGGAAAGGGGCAAATGACAAACATGAGGAAAGAAAGAGGGAAAATGCATATATGTAGGAAAGAAGAGAAGGTTATAGGAATGATATCTTGCAAAGCTTCTTTCATTGTGGTTTTGTGATATGTCCCATATTGCTCCACTTTGTCTAAAAATTGTTTGCAAATATAATTGGCGATGTTGTTGTCTTACAATTCTTTGCATTGTTGAAAGCTCCAAGAACAACATGTTTCATGTGAGTTTCATACTAGTGACTCCTTACCCTCTTTGTCTTGCTACATTCCGCTTTCTTGTGACCATTTTGCAACTTTTATTTTGGTCTTGCAAAGTGGGGTTTAAGATTTAAAGCAAATTCCTCCATGTTCTTTTTCATCTATTATTTTTGCAAGTCTAAATGGAAGTGTTGTGATCATCTTGCAACTTTTTATCATTGTTACAATCTTCACCAACAAGTTGTTTCAAATAGACTTCCTCTTGTCACCTTGTTATGATCTCACCTTGTTGTTTGAAAACCCATAGCCACTAATGAAAAGTTGAATATGTGCAATATCCTTATTTCTTTTACAAACCATAATCTCCAAGGATAGTCAACAATATAATACCCTTATAAACGTATATTGCACTATGATTTATGCTTACATGATGAAATGTTTTACACAACATTATGTAATTGCAAAAACTTTGGCATGTGTACAAGTGTAAATGATTTACACTTACACACTTTTACATGATGTGTAAAACAACTATTTATAGTTACACGAAAAGCAAATTGGTACTAACCTTATTAATTTAGGTTCAATTAAATGTGGAAGGGCAACACATAATGGCATGTTGCTCAAAGCCCATTCTACCCCATCCCCTTTACAATGACAACTCACCATTAGTATTATTCTACATTAGATAATTTGCCCCAACATTACAAATGTGTAAAATATTGAATCATTGCATATGTTTGTCCTTTGAACTAAAAACTTGAAGTTCCCTTGTGCCTCACCACAAAAATGAAAATGAAATCAATCCTTAAATAATCAAAATTGTTTCATTGTAGTTCCCCGCTATATTTTAGAACTTTTGGGTTCATACAATATAAACATATAATGCTATTTGAGGCATATTAAGTTTTTAGAAAAAAATATCAAGACTATTGAATGTATTATTAAATGTTTAAGGATCCCCATTGTGCATTAAACACATGGATGAATAAAATACATGGATGCATTTTTTCCCCAATTGAATGAATACATGCACCTATATTATATCTTATGTAGGTGGGATATTGAAGAATAGTTTGATTGCACACCCTTAGTACTTAGTACAATGCCAATATTTTAAAATTTCTAAAAGTTACCTACAATTTAATAGTACACAAAATATTATGCCTACATGACATTAAAGCACACACAAAATAAAAACAAACATAGGAACATAAACCACATTGGGAAAACTTCAAAACATTTTTGCTTTGATGAATTTATCCAAATCAATTTTATTAAGCTTAAATTTCATCAACACACTCCCATCAACATTGATAGGTTGGCAGCTGAACCTTAATATAACAAAAAATCTCTTGAACACTCATTCAACTTGCCCTAAGTATTTGAAAGGAAGTGAATGGAATTTCTTTCATTAAATTTTCAACTTATGTTTATGATATTTTCATAGATTTTTCATTTTGAGCCGAATGGACACACCATAGCATGTTTAGATCGATGTTGGGCACATATGGTTCATTTCAACATATTATCCTAGGTACTAGTATATATTAAGATTTTTTCAATTTGGACATTGGGTATGAACATGAGTATTCAAATCATCTTGAAATGGACATATAAGTGGGTTTATATAAGAACCTACATGTACCCATGTTATTGTGGAAATGGTCGATTGTCATCATGGGTCCAAAGCAATCACTTAGTTTTCAATTTTGTGATGGAGCCAAAGTGATGAGCATTCCAAAAAAAATTTGCAATAAATGGTGACACATTTGTAGAGACCATCAGAACAAAAGCCATTTGACAAAAAACAAGGTATGATTAGAAAATAAGCAAAAATCAGTCATCCAATTTATTACCGCAGCCCCATAATTTTGAAAAGTTTGACTAAACTTGACATGTGCATCCTCAAAAGCACAAAAAAAATTCACACATGATATAAGTATATAGGAGTATTTCATATGAGGAAAGCTCTGGATAGCCGAAAGTGCAATGGTAGTGTCAATGGATGCAAACAACAAGAATGTCTTGGATTTTTCATAAAATTATACCAGTCAGTTCTGGTTCTACATACTAAGGTGTATATCTAGGTACATACCTGCCAAAACCCCATATAGCAAATTAGACTACTTCAGATCCCCCTATATGTCTTCATACCCATGCTCTTAAGAAGGCCTAATAGCCCATAGTGAAAATGGTGACAAAATTTTAGGCAACTAATTAGAAGCTTAACACATGCATGAGGAAGGGACAGATGGGATTTTGTTTTTGTTTTTTGTTCCCAATGTGTTCCTGTCAAGCTCCCCAAGATGTTCCCATTAACACCCCAATTTTATCCCATATTGTTTGGATATAGTTCAACTTTCATGTACATAACTTGTAAAGGAAGGGAGAAAGCAAAGCATGACTATACTTGTATTTTGGGGAATGGGGGTTAAAGGGTGCTTCTTTGGAGAGTGCCCAACACACCCAAAAAATTGGTGATGGACCAATCAATGTGGCTCCTTCAATTTTCAATTTCACAAACTATTTGAAGTAGGATTAAACAATTTCATTGTTGTTTCATTTTATGGTAAGCCAAGAAAGGTAGATGCTGAACAACCACATCATTTTGAAAATTTGTATTCATAACATAGGTGCATAATATATACTACCCCAGATTCATGCTAGCCATCGTTGTTCATCCATCATGCCATCATTCATCTACACCCGTGTGACATAAGCATGTCACCCCCACATTTGTTGTCACCTTGATATTAGCTATTGATAGTTTTCATTGAAACATTTAAGATAAAATTCAAAACTTATAGTAGTACCGTCATATATGAAATTCTTGAACAATACAGTAGTACAATTCTTGAACCCTAAAAGTTTGATGTTTCATTATTATATGGGTTACTAATATTAAATTCTCATAATCTACCAACGTGTTGGATCCAACGTCTAGTAAGTAATCACGACTCCTTAAAATGGCAGAAAAACTGGAAATCTCACGAGATGACGCTAGTTTTGAGTCCCCCAATTCCAATATTGCTACCGCCATGGTGCATATGTCCAAGAACCTCAGGAGACTTGAGCAAAGATGCTTTCCACTAAAACATACAATAGTTCCATTGCTCATGCTCAATCAGACTTGACTCAATTTGTCACAAGTAATTGTTCCCCAAACTCATTTGTTCCCCACATGCAACCAAGCATCATCCCTGACCTAAGCTCTACATGTGTTTTAATTTTCCTTTTAAAACCAGTGTTGGGTGGTTATTTTAAATAGTAATATGCAGTTTTTTTTAAAATCAAAATCAATGAACCTCCAGTTTTGGTTTCTTCAAAAAAATCTCAAAGAACTGGTGGTTTCACAAAATAACAGCAAGAACCTCTAGTTGTGTAGAAGGTTATTTGACCAGTTCTTAGATTTCCAAGAACTGCAGTTGTACATCAGAACCAGTGGTTTGAGGACTGCCCTGAGAACCTCTGGTCATCAAGTTCCTTTTATGATAATCGCCCAACGCTGTTTTAAACATTCAGCTCTCTGCCAGAAAATTTGACACTTACCTTAGGTGCCCATAGTTATGATCCATATTAATTAGTTGAGGGTGCCTTCCTTAATTTAGTTCAGAAGGATTTTTTTGCAATGAGAATTTTTGATTGGCCCATCACAAAAAAGTTCTTAAAATTTGGAGGCTCCCCAACCATAGAAGTATTCACTCCAAACATATAAACATATGAGTCCCAATATTCAGCCTACTATATCCAAGAACACAAATTGTTGGGCAAAAGCATATGGGACAAAGTGAGGTGCTATTTTAACCATGTTGGGGAACACATTGAGAGCTTGGAGAACATGTTGAGAACCCACTGGGAACTTGGTTTGGGTTACAAAATGAGAATTTGGTGAGAATACATTGGGAACAACAAAATCCAAAAAACTTCGCCCCAACCCCCACCCACCAAGAGGTCATGGGGTGCATGCTGTAAATCCTCATTGGCTCAGCAGAATTTCTAGTCTCAACTGAATTCATCTCCTATTTTAGCCTATGCTATTGCAGGGGCATGAATTGTGGGGACTTAGTTAGTAAGTAGGAGTCTCAAGTCTCAGCACCTGGGTCCACATTACTCTACACCAGTCCACCTATTAAGCAAGCAACCACGGTAGCAAGGAACAGTTATAGCCTATAGGAGCAGAGAACCTATGATTCAGCACAGATGATATCTGATTTTGCACGTCGTGAAGTGGGCCCAAAGAAATATCAAGTCATGAGATGTTTTAATGAAAGATTCAAGTTTCTTATCAGTTATCAGATGACAAAACATCAAGTCACATGATATGGTTTCAAGTTTCCACCCTTGAATTCGCTGGGGGCACCTACACTGGCACCATGGTAAAAATCTCAAAGCAAGTGGCCCATGGCATAATGGCTCTGCCCTTTAAATGACATCCATAAGGATCACAAATATTTGACATATTAAATTGGAAATACATTGTGCTTAGCATGGTGAACCCCCAAGCCTATCCTTGGTTAGGCTGAAAATGTTTTAAAGGTCACTCTAAATGACCCTAGAATGTAAGCATACCAAACTTTAGCCCATTTCTGGGTGAATCCCAATGTCTCTACCCTGAAGAGCAGAGTGAATAAAATCGCAATCATTTTCATGTGGTGTGTTAATTTCACCTTCTAAACCTTGAGTTCTTTTACCCAAAAAGTTATTAGGAGCTCACCCGTGCACACAAGCTGTGTCAACACGTCGGTCCACATGATTTTGCACGTTGTGAAGTGGGCCCCAGAAATATCAAGTCATGCAACATATTAACACCAAGTTTCAACTTCCTTTATCAGTTATCAGATGACAAAACATCAAGTCACATGATTTGGTCTCAACTTTCCGCCTTGGGGTGCACATGCACCCTACACTGGATTCATGGTTAAAAAGAAATCCCAACCTATTTTTGGGTTGCTTCTAAACACTATATATGTATATCTCATTCAAAGACTAAATTTGAGTCCAAATTTAACATTTCCTGGGTTAAATATAGGCACTAAGGAGACCTCACTCACTCAAGAAGAGGAAGGAACGAGTGTAAGTGCTTTGGCCCAACTTTCCCTATCGATTTTCAAATGACCAAAACTTCTTTTTTTCCATCATGGTTGTTTGCGGGTTGAACAACAGATGCTATTTTTACACCAATTTGAACAGCTACATAATGCAAACAAAAATAGAGATCTGACAGCTATGAACCTGAATTCGTGCACACAGAGCACTTTTCTAGCTGCACTTGGCACATGGGATTATTAATGCATTCTTTCTCCTAAAGGGGAGCTTATCTTTTTGGCAGGCTAATATTAAGACCCACTTTTACAAGTAAAACAAGGACGCCGAGCTCTTCAAATTAGGACTCTCAACTTAAAACCCTTAAAAACCCACATTCTGGAAAATTGTAGACTACACTAACTTAGAGAGGGAAACTGGAGAGAGAGAGAGAGAGAGAAAGAGAAAGAGAGAGAGCTGACAATTGGACGGATGCAGCAATTGTATATAAGACCCTATTGAACCGGGACCTTACTGCCTCCCTGACATGGGTGGACCAGAGTGAAGCAGCACCTACACTAGTACCTTCACCTTCTTCAGAGTAAGCCCAAAGGTGAAGACAGGCAACAGTTGCATCCTTCACCTTGAGGGTTGCCAAATTAAAATCAAGAAATGTTAGATTTGTTTCAGAGCAGTGTTGTGCTGGTTTTTTGTACATGTACCTGAAAATGATGCAAGTTCCTGAGCAATGTTCATTAGGAAAACTTTAGTTTTAACATGTGTGAAATTATATAGGGGCATGTTTGCAAAACATTAGATATTTTATTCAAGTATAAAGCAATTGATACATAACTATTTAAGATCTATCATGTTTTTTACCACATTGAGAAAATCAAGCCACAAATTGTGTGTACTCATACTATTGAGGTTCTTGCATGTATTGCATACTCTTAGAAACAAGCATGCAAAACATTTCTGTATAAACGACATAGACCCAAAAACCCTAATTAATATTAAGCATGGGACATTTATAATATTTAGAAGGAAAAAGATGAAATTTAGGGTTTTTAGCATGGTACCAGTGTGAGTTTTGGTTCACTCAAGGCATTCACCTTGGCATGTACAAGCTTTATAGAGTTAATAATTAACTTGAAAAATGTTAAATTTGAACAAGAGACATTAATTTAGTGTAAGTATCACACACCTAATCCAATTGTGTCCCATCCCTAGGTAGGAGATTTTTTTTAAAGGATAGTAACCAACCCAGATACAACTTTTATTAACTAATTCACCAATTCCCTAGAAGTAGTACACACAAGATGGCTACAAACCACTTAAGGCTTTTTTCTTCTAAATGGTCTGTCACTGTTTTAAGGCCATTTTGATGGTGTGTAACTATTTCACATAGAAAGCCAACTTTCCAGAGAGCTTGAAATTCTCAAATTCCTCAACCTCTTTCACAACAAACCCCATGTTTTGCCTTACTTTTGGTCTCACCCTCTTGCTTTTGATCACCCACACATTTTTGCACAATAATTTTAGGACAATCAAGTTATTCAGCCACAATCCAAACCATATGACCAACCACACTTGGAACTTCAAAATTACACACCACATATAGCCTATATCATGGAACTTTGTACATCATGTTCAAGCACACAAATGTTCCACCCAATTGCCACAATCCAAACCACACAACCAACCACACTTGGAACTTCAAAATTAGACAACACTTACATTTTATATCATCAAACTTTGTACATCATGCTCAAGTGCACAACTTCTCCACTCAACCACAAACCCCAAAGGTTCTAGGTCCATCAATGTCATTAACTTCTTCTATTCACTAGTATGTTCTTCCACTTCCTCTTTTTACCTTTCTTCCTCCAAACTAAAATCCCTATTTATTTATTTTAGCATTCTTCCTCTTTTTTACTTCCAAAACTCTACCTTGTGAACTTTCTTAATATTTATATAACCATATTCACAATTCTTCTCTGTCACCTTCAAGTTCATCATGCATGATAATTTTTGTAATTTTCGCTCGTTGCATTTTGCTCCTTATGTTTAATTAAGCTTCCTTGCCATTTGGTTGCATTGCGGAAATATGGAACTTGGAAGCACTCCCGACTTCCAGCACTAAAGAGGGGGTAGAGGGGCGTGCTAGAAGTCCCGGGATTAGACTAGGAAGAGGGACTAGAAAATCAAGCTTGAATCTGCATCCAAGAACCAATCACAAGAGGGTTAATTCGCATTCGGGAAACCTTTGGGTGTTAGGACAAGCCACGGGCACTTTGACACACAAGACTCACCACAGCTCGGACTCAAGGGAAGCCACCACCTTCCCCCATATAGTATTCTCTGAGTCCCGAAATTGTCCCGAAACTGTCCCGGTTGGAGTCCCGGTTGGAGTCCCTGGACTTTGGGAGCTCATATCTCCCGACTTCCAAGTCTGATCAAGACGAGGTCTGAACCAAACTTATAGCTCTCTTCGAGAGCTTTCCAACGCCATGTCGCACTCCCGATTCGGATGTCGGGAAGATGTCGATTCCTGACTTTTAGTGGTCGGGACT
>Ga0209208_10013344_pt1 | contig 10275 bp, 6 predicted proteins | sample S1TSphfallax_3_FD_187694 | JGI IMG/M metagenome (GOLD analysis project Ga0209208, IMG submission 187694) | Host-associated microbial communities from peat moss isolated from Minnesota, USA - S1T2_Fd - Sphagnum fallax MG (SPAdes) (version 2) | ecosystem: Host-associated > Plants > Peat moss >... | reverse complement strand
CGCATAAAATTATACCAATTTGAAAGGAATTCCATCATGTATTATTAAATTACATTGAACTTGACACAACCATTTCACCTACTCATCAAACAAGGTATCACATGAACCCAAATTATGTTGTAATATTCAAACATGATCTAGATAAACTCTTAAATGCAAGTTTCATTACCCTAGTGGAGGAAGCTAATTAACTATTGCCAATTGTTGTTGTACCCAAAAAAATGATAAACTTTGAATCTGAGTTGATTTTTGATAACTCAATGCTGCAACTAAGAAAGATCCATATCCTCTACATTTTATTAAAGAGGTTTTGGATAATGTAGTGGATCACAAAGTTTTTTCATTTTTGGATGGATTCTGTGGTTATCACCAAATCATGATTGCCCCCAAAGATAGATATTGTTAAGGATACAAAGATTCGTGAGAATAAAGGCTAAAAGAAAGGTTTAAATCTAACTTTCAAACATGGAACAAGACAAGAATATACAATTAAAAAAACAAGAACATAATAACAAGAACATGAGATGTGCAAGACAAATGTGAAAACGGATCTTTATTATGCTAACATATGTAAACATGAACATGAAAAGAACATGGCAAGGTTATGGTGCAAGATCATGCTTAAAATTGTTGTTGAATAAATTGAAAAAAATGAGGGGTCTTATTTATATTTATACCCCTTTGGGGACCTAGCTCAAAAAAACTTCCAAAGAAGTTTCTATATGTGCATCAAATCAAGAAACTTTTTGAAAACCTTTTGAACTGAGAGTCAATTATGAATTAGTTGAAACTTAACTAAAAATTTACTAGGAGTCAATTGATAATTAACTAAAGTTAGCTAGGACTTAATTAAAAGGTAATTAAAAACTAATTAACAATTAACTATGAGTTAACTTTGAGTTAATTGGGAGTTGATTAAAAGTTAAATGGGAGTTAATTGAGAGTTAGTTCGGACTTAACTAAAACTTAAATAAAATTTAACTAAAGTGAATTATGAATCAATTAGAAGTGAATTATGAGTTAAGTGGAAGTGAACTAAAAGTTAATTAAAAGTGAATTGAACTGAACTAAAAGTTAGGTACATGGATAAACTTTCAAATGGATTTAATTCCATGGCATTGGCATTCGTGACAAATACAAGATTGCATTAATCACCTGTTGGGGAGCATTCGTTTAGGTAGTCATGCCATTTGGGTTCAATAATGTTCCACCAACCTATCAATGGGTGGTGAATATGACTTTTAAGGATTATCTTGGAGTGTTCATGGAATTATTCTTGGATGATTTCAATGTGTTCAATTGATCTAGACACCAATTTAACTAAGCTATGATTATGTTTTGATAAATGAAAATAATTCAATATTAACTTGAACCCTATGAAATGCATGTTCCTTGTGCACTCAAGTGTTATCTTAATATACATGGTATCCAAGGAAGGTAACCTACCAAACCCAATTTTGTTTTTACTATTGTCCATATGCCTACCTCAAAAATAACTAAAGACATTCAAGTTTTCAATGGAATGGCACAATACTATCAATGTTTCATTAAGGGTTTTGCTTTTATCATGATGGCTTTCATCACCAAGCTGCTACGAAAGCCAATTTTTTTTTAGTTGATAACAAACTGCCAAAAGGCTTGGGAGGCAATCAAACAATGTTACATGGATGCACCAATCTTGATTTCACCTCGTGGGGACCTTGAGTTCTATGTTCACACATACACTTATAATTTAATGGTCGGGGATATGTTGGCACAAAATCTTATCGAAAAATGCGACCAATTGATTGCTTATGCATCTCAATTATTCAACCATGTCGACTGGAATTATATAACCACTAAAAAGGAAGCATTTGCCATGGTGTATGCCCTACACAAATTTCGTCATTATTTACTCATAAACCAATTTATTTTTTATGTGGACCACATGGCATTATTGTATTTGATCTCATTTCATTGGGACCTAGAGTTCATATTTTTTAATTTGGTAGGCAAGCTATGTTGGCACAAAATCTTATCAAAAAATGCAACCAACCGATTACCTATGCATCTTAATTATTCAACCATGCTTAATGGAATTATATGACCACCAAAAGGGAGGCATTCACCATGGTGTATGCCTTACAAAAATTTCATCATTATTTATTTAAAAACAAATTTATATTTTATGTGGACCACATGGCATTATTGTACTTAGTCCAAAAACCTCAAGTTTCAAGGAGAATAGCCAGATTGTTATTTTCTTCTTGGAGTATGACTTTTCTATGGTTTATAAACTAGGAAGATTTCACTTGGCGGCGAATGCACTATTTCGAATGTTAAACCTCACAAAAAGAAAAAAAGTACTTGGTCAAACTACAAACACTATTTTCTTCCTTTTACAATTAGTATGGCTATAGGAAATTTTTGAGTATTTGTCTATTGGAAAAATTCTATCATTATAGTTAGGAACCAAAAAAAAAACTAGCTTTGAAACAAGGCTAAACATTTTAAAACATAATTACTTCAACTAAACATGATTAAATAGAATTACTTTGGCTAAACATGGCTAAATAATTCAAAACACAATTACTTCAAACACCTAATGTATAAAATATTCACTTTGGGGTTCAAGTCCTCATCTGTAAATATTTTGCCTTTATAGTCTAGGTCTCCAAAAATAGGTCTACCATTTCCTTCTCTAGCTTGTTCTTTTTCTTCCTCTTAAAGATCTTTTCTAATATTCAAGTTTGAGAAAACTTTTGAAGAAATTAGAAAAAATGAAAAAGATTGCAGGGAAACTTTGAGGAGATATAATTTTAGGAAGCTTAGAAGAAAGGTAGATCCTAGTGAGCAAGTTGATCCCATTTTCATTTCTAATTTTGAAAAGAAAAAGCAAAAGGACGAATAGGAATAAAAAATGCCATTACTTCAAGAAGAGCCTACCTAGGATCAGATTTCAAAGAAAGTCCATATTCCTAACAAGAAGTGCACAAAGAGAACAAATTGACAAGCAATGGCTACGAATTTATGTGAAAAGAAGGTGTAGACTCACTAGGATGATGAGGTTAGGTATGTGTTTACTCCTATAGAGCAAAGTTATAATAACAATCTAAAGAATATTTTGCTTTGGACAAGCTTTCGAGAGGAAGATAAAGCCTAGGCAAACATAATTAGATTGGTAGGTCTATTTGAGGTTGAGTGGAAGACACCCCGCCACAACATTTAGGTTGAATTTTTGAACAATTAGAAGTTGGATTCTGAACATAATAGAATCAAGGTCATGTTGGGGGAAGAAGAGAAAGTTATAGACAAACATATGTTGGTAAAGGTTTTTTAAATCTACCATACAAAAGAAATAAAGGCAAACTAAGCAAAGATGTTAAATGCCAGAGTAGCATTAGCAAACATAGTTGATAAAGTCCCAAATACTTACAAGACCAATGAAGGGTGGGTTGTAAAGAAGATGAGGTCAAAGTATGCCAATAGAATTGTTGTTATTTTGCCCATTATTTACCAAAAGGATAAGTGCAACATTTTAACAATACATTTGCTATGATGATTTTTAGAGTATATCATGGAAAGTATATCAATTTAAGCTACAATTATGTATTTTCAATTGGTCAAAGAATTGATCAAATGGGAAAAATGTTAGAAAAACATGATTGAGGGAATAACCAAAAGAGAACCAAAAAAGGATGTATGCCATTTTGCCGTAGTCCTAGAAGTTATGTTTCATAAGTGGTTTCCATTAGAAGGAATAGAACCACATGAGAAAAAGAAGCATGCATAACCACTATGAGAAAAAAGGGTGTTTTGCAAATGGCCTTGCAACCAAATTTTTAATTGCATCGGACATTTGCAACTCACCATATTTATACATTGTGAATGCTATAAGACAAGTTGTAAAAGTTGCAATTCACTATATATATGGTGCAACTCATTACAATTCAATTGCAACTTTGTCACAATAACTCCTTTTCAACTACTATGCAATTCCCTTATGACTAAAATCATAATGTCATGTTGATGTCATTTTTCATCCATCCATCAAAATTTAACACATGGCACTATGAAGATTTTTTGTGATTTTTTTGAAATATTGATATCCATCGTCCATTATGATTATTCATTTTAGATGGTCTTGAATTATGACATGCGGCACAATCAAAAGTTGCCATATGGCATATTAATTGAATTTTGGAAACAAGTATATATATGTAATTAGGTAGGTCGATACATAGCCATAGGTAGGTAAGTTGATATAACTCCAACCTACCTATTTACCTAACCACTTATTTAGGTAGAAAAGTAGGACCTACTTATTTAGGTAAGCAAGTAGGTAGGTAGGAAGGTAGAATATTAGAAGAATAGGTGAACTAAAGAGTAGCTACATAAGTTTTTAAATTTGTTATGTGTTTTGCCTTTAAGGTTAAGCTTTTATGAGCTCATCCCAACATGGCACATGTATTTTAATGTGAGAATGCAAGAGGAGACACCTCCTTTATATAGTTTGTGAAATGAGATATTGAAAACAAAACATATTCGTTAAATCTTTTAGTTGCACCTTAGTTGCAATTGAATTGTAACTACCAAAAATGCATTCCCCACATGCTTTTTGTTTGATATAAATTTTGTGGTTAATTTGAAATTTATAATTAATCATCTGACATAATCATTTGGAATTTAATTATTTGAAATAAATATATGATAATTCATTATCATAATGAATATTAGATGATAAATTATTTAATAGTTACTAGACAATTAACTATGTTGATAATTGATGATATGAATTCAAATAAAATTCAATAATTACTCACCTACATTAAGAATTTTTAATCTATTTTTAATTAATTAAATAAAATTATATAATTATTTACTGAGTTTAATAAAGTAATTGATTATTAGACATTTTAAAAATTATTGTTTGAATTAATTATATAATAATTAATCAAATTTGATTAATGAATTCATATGAATAGTTTATTACCTAGCTTACTTAATTAGTTAATGGTAATCAAGTATATTACATATTCATTACTAATTAAAAAATTAGTAACAAATAATTAATTTCAAACTATTAAATAATAAACATGAATTTGAGTAGAAGACATTGAGGTATATAAAGACATATTCATATGTACACCTTTATTGAATGTTTAATAAAATATACACATTGCTTTTAATTTCAATTCAAAAATAAACTTTCACCTTTCATGAAATTATATGGTTTGATATGTATGTATACTAACATAATCTTGTGAATTCCAATGTGATGAAATATTATTAACACAACAATTGAACATCAATCCTAAAAAATAGGACTACAATATTTACTACAATATTTAAATTTTACTTATTTAGATAATTATGAAAATGATTTATTCTAATTAATTAATTCAATAAAAGGAATCGGCTCATATCAATGAAACATTTAATAATCTAGTTTAGAAAAGTTTGAAGTGTATGAACAATGACATCTATATGTACATATTCATTAACGCTTTAACACACCGTTCTAATCCAACTGAAGGCTTGCATTTACACTTTCAATGAATTGCACAATCTATAAATCTTTTATAGATGAATTGAATGCTCTAGTTCCAAAATAATGGACAAGTAGTAGTTATGTAATGAAACCATAGTGGCACATTTAGATATAATTTTGTTATAAAATTAACCAATTTAGTTGACTTTGAATTGCAAATAAGTTGCAAGTTCTAGATGTTATGGAATTTTACTTAACCATACGCATGGCATGATCATACACATTAATGTCGTATGCCATGTGCAAAATAGTTGTTCATTCAATGCTAAAGCTACACCAATTGCAACACAATTGAGATCAACCACTTTGCTGCAACTTGTAATCATGGTCAAACTATGGTTGACTATCATTGTATATACTTTGTGTACATACGAATGTATAAAGTCCAAGTTGCAATTAATGTGCAACTAAATTACAAATGTGAAATATTATGACATGGCATTTTAATTATTAATTCATCATATTTCCATATTGTAGTTTTATCTTAATTGCACTGTAGTTTTCATGACTATCTAGTTGCATGCAAGTTTAGTCTCCATGAACATGATTTCTCGTAGTGAACAACCACAAGAAGACATGAAAAGAAAAAAGAATTTGAGGGAGAGGTTTATAAAAAACAAAAGACATCTGAACCCTACACACATCTCTCTTAAAAAAAGGAAACAACCCAAGACTGAAACAACCAAAAAAATAGTTTTGATGTCTTAATTTGATGATGATGAAGAGAAAGAGATTTTGTAGAAGAGGCATAGAAGACAAGAGGATACTACAATGAAAGGCAATATTAATCCTCAAAAGGTAATAGAATTGTGGAGGATGCAACAACATCAACATTAAAGACAAAAGGAGAAATCCATATCTCCTAAGTTTGGTCCAAGACCATAAATCTCTCCTAAGCAAGAGTAGATATTTGATGGGCAAGAGCATCAGAGATGGCCTAAGAAGGATCCAAAATTTCAAGTTTAACAACGAACAGAAGAGCAGAACAAGATCTAGACTTGGATCCATCATAAGTATAACAATATGTTCCAACACCATAGAATAATGAAGGTATGCTAGCTTCAAGACCAAGTTTACCTTTAAGACCAAGTTTTATAACATACACAAATGTATTTGGAGAGATTTGGACTACACACAAAAATCTAGGTTCTTTAGGAACAAGTTCAAGGGGGTAGACTCCTAGGTTTCATACACCAAGATTTGAAGAAGGGATAGAAATAGAATTGGATGAACATAGAAAAGCTATTAATATGTTTCAACACGTAGTAAAGTACAATGTACATATGACCAATATTTTGCTTCAACTTTTTGATCTAGATATAAAAAACAAACATATCATAGAGGAGAAGGACATATCTATCCAAAATCTATAGGGGGATTTGTCAAACCATAAATGTAGGATAGGAACAATCATAATAGTTAGGTATTGGCATAACTACAAGCAACTAGATAGAAGATAAATATTTTGAGTGTATAACATAATAAACTTCAAAAATACTACAAGAATATGGAATAGACTTTCTTGAAGCAGTAGAATGATTTGGAGGAGCTTAGAATGGAAGTTGGTAATGTATATCAAGCCAAGAATGACATACAAAGGCAAACTAACCAAAGCCATGCACATATGGACAAAACTTTGTAGAAGCAGATGGCCTTTAATTAAAAGTTGTAAAAACTTCTAAAGGAGACCCAAAGAGTAAAGCCTTTCAATTATGATTGAGTTTTCATAGAAAATAAGGAATTTAATAAACAAAATATTTTGTTTTAGGTAAAATTCAAGGCATTGTTAATGGAGGAAAAAAATGCAAATATGTGGTGGGATGTAGTGTAGGATATTGTTTAGAAATATATTGGAAAGGTTTGCACAAGATATAAAAGAACTGAAAGGCTATACATGCATAGGATATCTTAAATGGAGAATGTCATGTCAACATTTTAGTATGAACCTTTAGTTTTCTTTCTAGAACCAAAAACCTCAAATAGAGGGAATACTAATGGTGCAAGATCATCAAATACAATAACATTAAAAGAGGAACCATGAGATCTCATAGGAAGGAAGGACAACCTTGAGAGGGAGGTTGGTCATGAGATATATGCATTAGAATAGATTCTATAACCAATAAAATCTGTTGTGCATGAGGTTAGTTTTCAAGAGTATGCATATGCAACCATAAAAATAGGGGAGTAGATACAAATTAAAGAATAGAGAACTTAAGAAATTTAACAAGATCAAACTGAACTTACATCAAAGTTGCAATAATAGGAGTAGACTCATATTATATTAAATTTGTAGTCACAACAATAGCCACAAGTGACATCAGAGTTGCAATCACAGGAGCAAACAACAACATATCATCAAACAATTACATAGTTGTCAACAAAAGGCATTAGAAGAATAACAACAAATTTTGTATACAATAAATAATTAAACATTGCTTCAATATGAAGAATAGTAGCCATAAATAAAACAAATTGTAGTGCAAATAGTTTAGACTATAATGCAGTTAGAGTGGCATCAGATTTTTGAATCATAGGATTAGAAACAAGATCATATTTAACTTTCTTAACAAAGTTTTGATCCAAAATTCTGATATGTAATTTAGAGTACGAGTGGGGTAATGTTAAGGGAGTAGTTACTAGTGGTAATAGTTAGTTAGTATATTTCTATTTAGTTATTATTTTAGGAATTACTAGTTAGATTACATAGTTTTTTTTATCATTGTTTGAATTTGAATAAAACATAAGATTGTTTTATATCCTTGGAGGAGAGGAAGAGATGGTATCATTGTAAAACATTGAGTTTTGATGGAATATAAAAGAAGAGCACTTTGATTTCTGGAAAATTTGTGCTTCCATAGTCAAAATTGTTATTTTGATGCTTGTTATCATACTTACATTACTGGATTTTAATTTAGAAACTATATATGAGTAGATATGAAATAACAAATTTTATTAGTATTAGTCATATGACATGTTTCAATCTAGATTAGATCAAAATATAGGATTAAAGATTCCACATTTACCAATGTCATGGTACGATTCAAAGATTTTTGTGGTTTACCTACGATTCATGGGGCAATTGATGTCATTTCACATACAAATATAAATTTCACTCGATGCTACTTCAAACAGTTGTCGATTATTGCAAAAAAATCATGAATGTTTTTATAAGGATGCATGGTTCAATGAATGATGTTCAAATATTGTGCATTTCCAATTTGTACCAAAATGCCATCAATGGAAATTTATTCCAACTAAACCATGGGAAAAAAGTTTCAAATCATTGTATTAGCATTAAAAGATATCCATTAATGCCATGATTAATGATTTTACATAAACAAATTACTAATGCATGACACATGATCTTGGGGGCACTTTACAATGCTTGGGCAAAAACATTCTTGGGTGGTACCACTAAGAACATCACACCTTAATTGTACTAAACCCATAGATTTTTTTAAACAAATAGGAAACAATTAAACAAGGATTTTCATTATAATGTTTTAGTGAATATATTTATTAGCTTGTATAGACTTTGAAACTTTAATGATATCAAATACATTTTGAATTTTGATGTTCTTAATCATAACATTGAGAAAAAGTTTCAAGAATGTAATGTGTTTATTCATTTGCTTGAACATTTTGGTCTAGAACACAAGTTTGAAACATGCTTTGATTTCTTCTTAATAAATATTTTTTAAAGGCACCTTTGATGACATTTTATTTTATTCTTTTTTTTGATAATTAAGTGAGTATGTATAATTTAGTGATAAATTTTAGGAGTGTGAATTTGAAAAGGGACATTGCAATTAATAAATTTTAAAATAATGATTCCTATCTATTTTAATTCCAATAAATAATTTTGGCCATATACTTTGGTCTACAATGGACAAACATATTACAAAATTATAATTGTAACATTTAAAGGAAAGGTGTTAAGAATATGATTTAGCCAATTTTACCACTTAAGGAATTTTTTGAGGTCATGCACAATGGTACCACCCAACAATGCCTTTGCCCATAAATGGTTGTGTTGTGGGTTATAATGTAGTTGAAAATAACTTTGGCATTTAAAAAAAAACTTTAAAGGATTATTGTTAAAAACCAACCTTCATGTGTGTTTTCTATTAAAATTGTTATGGTTTGTTGTTATATATTATACAATATGATACTCGATTGCAAGGAAATTGATGTCAACAATTTGATGTTATAACATTATGAGAAAAGGGGTGTTTTATAATTGGCCTTGCAACTCAATTTTTAAGTTGCATTGGACATTTGCAACTTTGTCAAAACAACTCATTTTCAACTACTATGCAACTCCATTATAACTACACCCATGAGATCATTAATTGTCATCCATCCATTAAAATTTGTCATGTGGCACTATGAAATTTTTTGGACATAATTATTTTTTAAAAATATTAATCTCCATCATCCATTATGATGGTTAATGATGGTTTAAGATTGTGACATGTGGCACAATTAAAAAAATTGCCACTTGGCATATTAATTGTATTTTAGAAATATATACATCTATTTTGGTAGTTAGGTAGGTCATACATAATCATAGGTAGGTAGGTTCATAGGTCTTAGGACTTACATACTTACATACTTGCCTAGGTAAGTAAGTAGGTAGGAAAACACAAGACTAAATTGTGAACTAAAAAATATCCATGAAATTTATTTTATTTTATTTTATATTTTGCCTTTAAGGTTAAGCTTTTTTATTTCATTCCAAAATG
>Ga0209208_10013343_pt1 | contig 10275 bp, 11 predicted proteins | sample S1TSphfallax_3_FD_187694 | JGI IMG/M metagenome (GOLD analysis project Ga0209208, IMG submission 187694) | Host-associated microbial communities from peat moss isolated from Minnesota, USA - S1T2_Fd - Sphagnum fallax MG (SPAdes) (version 2) | ecosystem: Host-associated > Plants > Peat moss >... | reverse complement strand
GACCCAGCGCAGCGAGTCGATGCGGATGAACCAGAAGGCGGCCGTCGCGATCGCAAGGTTGATCCCGAACTCGATGAGCGCGCCGCCGATCGCAACGAGCGGAACGAAGAGCACGAAAATCAGATCCACCCGTACGCCGCTGGTCACCGTTACGATGCTGAAGAAGATGAGCGCGAGGATCAGCTCGTCCGGCGAGACCATCTGCGGCGTCGTCATCGCTTGAAAGAGCGGGTCGAGCGGCCGCACGAGAAAGCGGTCGAAGCGGCCCTCGCGGATGAATTCGGGAATGCTCCCGATCGTGAAGAAGAACGTCGAGTGGACCGCGTTGCCGAGCATCCAGAGGCCGTACATGAACGCCGTCTCGCGGAAGTCCCAGCCGTTCATCGACGGGAATTGCGTGAGCGTCACCCAGAGCGCGACGATCGCGCTGCCGTGATAGACGATCGTGAACCCGCACCACATGAGGAAGTTGGCTCGGTACTCGAGCCACGTCAGCAGATTGAGCCGCCAATATTGGCGGTAAGCCCAGCCGTACATCGCTGCCGCTTCTTCCGGTGCACGGCCTGAGGCTCCCGTGAGTTCGCGCGTCCTCCAGATCGCCGTCCCCCAGCCGTTCCGGCTCGATCTCACGGCGAACGTGCTGCGCCGGCTCTCGACCAACGTCGTCGACCGCTATGACGACGGACATTTCCAGCGGCTACTCGGTACCGCGGAGGGGCCGGTGCTCCTCGATGTGAGGCAACTCGAGCCGGACCGGCTCGCCGTGCAGATCAGCGGGCCGTTCGGCGGCGACGTCGAGGCGCTCGTTCGGCAAATGCTCGGCGTCGACGTCGACCTCGCGCCGTTCTACGCCGCATCGGCCGCGACGCCGTGGCTCGCCAATCTCGTCGCACGAGCGCGCGGCGTCAAGCCGCCGCGTTATCCGTCGCTCTGGGAGGCGATCGTCAACGCGGTCGTCTTCCAGCAGATTTCGATCCATGCCGCAAGCGCGATCTTACGCCGCGTCATCGAGTCGCTCACGCCGGCGCGCAACCCCGACGGCCTGTCACTCTTCCCCGAGCCCGAAGTTTTTGCAGGCGCGGATCCCGCGGCGCTCCGCGCGCGCGGACTCTCGCTCAACAAAGTCGTTGCGCTGCAGCGTCTCGCGCGGCTGCTGCTCGAAGGCGTGATCGATCCCGCGACACTCGAAGGCCAATCGACGCCCGCGCTGCTCGAATCGCTCGTTGCTCATCCCGGCATCGGTCCGTGGACGGCGGCACTGATCGCAATTCGCGGCTTCGGCCGTCTCGACGTCTTCCCGCTCCGCGATTCCGGCGTCGCCCGGGGCCTGCGCGATCTGACCGGCGAGGCAGACGTCGACGTGAATGCATTGCTCGCGACGCTTGGCACGTATCGTGGAATGCTCTACTATCATCTGCTGTTGGCTCGCTTGGACGCGAGGGGCGAGGTCTTGTTGTAAACGGCTGGCCGGTTATGATTTACCGCAGCTCGGCTCGACACGCTCAGGTCACACCATAAAACGGAGGATTTGCGGAGTATACGAGAAGGAAAAGCTCTCCGTGTACGATCGAGCGATTACCCTTGTGGGCCGTTCCGATTTCGGCGCTCTGGCAGTGATTTCGCAACAAGCCGAGTCGCTTGGATCAAACGCTCGGCTTGCTTCGCTTCGATCAGAACCGGTGATCTTCGACTAGCCCCAGTGGCCGTCGATCCAGATGTAGACTCCGCGGCGGTTTGCGTAGTGGCCGGGATGCCAGACGGCGCCGTAGTGCGGCGGATGGTCCCAGTGGCCGCCGACCCAGACGTACCGGCCGCCGTACCAGCGGTGATAGCCGCCGACCCAGACCGCGCCGCGGTCGGGCGCGCGCCCGTGATATTCATGATGCGGCGGCGGTGGGCCGTAGTGCGGCCAGGGTTGTGCCGACGCGACGGAACTGCCGAGACCAATGAATGCCGCCAGACCCAAGAGTGAAAGAAACCGACGTACCATGCTGATGAGTCCTCCTTCTGGGAGAGAGTCTACCCATGGTCCGGCGATTGTTCCGTGAGAAAGTCGTTAATTGTTTGGGCGAATTCGCTCGATTGATCGAGCATCACGAAGTGCTTTGCGGGGCGATGGAAACGACGCTGAGATCGCTCACTCCCGCGTACAAACCCGTGTAGCCGGGCGACGTATCCTCCCGACGGACGTTCGGTCGGCGGCATCGGTCTCCGATGTCGCCGACTCAATCGGCGAGACCTTCACGGCGGTTCGATCCGGAACGTCTGCAACTGCCCGCGTGTTATGGGGTGCATGAACGCCAACGTCGCGGCCGAGCCGGCCTTTCTCATCCAGCGTGCCGATCAGCGCGCCTATTTCGATCACGGCTGGCTGCAGACGTACCATAGCTTCGCCTTCGCCGACTATTTCGACCCGGCGAACCTGAACTGGGGCACGCTGCGCGTGTTCAACGACGATACGGTCGCCGCGGGGAAGGGCTTCGGCCGCCATCCGCACCGCGATATGGAGATCGTCACCTACGTTCTTTCAGGGCAGCTCGAACATCAGGATTCGCTGGGCCATCACGGCGTGGTCGACGCGGGCGGCGTGCAGTATATGAGCGCCGGCACGGGCGTTGCGCATAGCGAGTTCAACCATTCCGCGGAACGTCCGGTGCACTTCGTGCAGATGTGGGTGCTGCCGCGCTCGCAAGGCGAGGCGCCGGCGTACGGTCAGGCCGGCTTCGCGCAGGCGGAACGCACGAATCGCTGGCTCACGATCGCGAGTGGCGAGGCGACCGTCGCGGCGCCGATCGCTATCCGGTCGGACGCCACTTTACGTGTCGCGCGCCTCGAGGACACGGTCCTGGCCCATGAATTCGCGCCCGGCCGACTCGGATTTCTGTTCGTCGCCGAGGGCGCGCTCACGGCGAACGCCGCGCCGCTGAACGCCGGCGATGCGGTCCGGATGCGCGGGATCGACCGGCTCGAACTCCGCGGATCGGGTGAAGTCGTCCTCTGGGACGTGCCGGCGCTCGACGAAGCCGGCTAGGTCCGGAACCGCTGTCGATGACGTGTTCGCATCTCGCGACGATGCGTGACGTCGCGCCGCGGACGCCGAACGGGTGCGAGGAGTGTCTCGCGCTCGGCGATACGTGGGTGCATCTGCGGCTCTGCACCGAGTGCGGGCACGTAGGCTGTTGCGACTCGTCGCAGAACAAACATGCTACCAAGCATTTTCATGCGACGAAGCACCCCATCATCGCTTCGTTCGAGCGGGGCGAAAACTGGAAGTGGTGCTTTATCGACGAGGTCGTTTTCTCGTAGCATTCGCGCTGCTGCTGGCGACGGCGTGCACACGCGTCGGCGATCGCGAGCCCGGCGTCGCCGCAACCGGCGCGCGCCACCCCTGGACGATCCCCGATACGCTGCGGGTGGGGATCGGTCAGGTGCCGCGGACGCTCAACCCGCTGCTCGCAACGCAAGTCGTCGAGGTGAGCATCGACACGCTGTTCGCGGATAAACTCATCTCGATGGACAGCCAGGAGAACCTGGTCCCGATCCTCGCGCAGACGGTGCCGAGCCAAGCCAACGGCGATATCAGCGCCGACGGCCTCACGATCCGCTACCGGTTGCGCCACAACGTCAAATGGCACGACGGCGTCCCCTTCACGAGCAAGGACGTGCGATTTTCGTTCGACGCGATCATGAATCCGGACAACGACATCATCTCGCGCAACGGCTACGACGACGTCGCCTCGGTGGAGACGCCCGATGACTTCACGGTGATCTTTCACCTCAAGCGTCCATATGGTCCGTTCGTGGCGACGGTTTTCAGCGAGAGCGATAGCCCCTATGAGATCGTCCCCGAGCACGTTCTCGGCAAACTGCACGACATCAATAACGCCCCGTTCAACTCGGCGCCGATCGGCACCGGGCCCTTCAAGTTCGTGCGCTGGCTGCGCGGCGACCGGATCGAATTCGAGCGCAACGACGACTATTTCTTGGGCAAGCCCAAACTCAAGACGATCGTCGTGAAGCTCATTCCGGATGAGAATACCGAGGTCGAGCAGCTCAAGACGCACGAGCTCGATTGGATGTGGCAGGCATCGACCAACGCCTACAAGACGATCAAAGGCGATCCCGAGCTGCACATCTTGCTCAGCCCGCTCAACGGATATTACGCCATCATGTTCAACAACGCCCGGCCGCCGACCAGCGACATCCGCGTGCGCCGCGCGATCACCGATGCGATCGATAAGGCCGAGCTCGCGCGCGATCTCACCTTCGGCGAGGCCGTCCCCGCAACCGAGGATCTGCCGTCCTTCATGTGGGCGTACGACACGACGCTCCAGCCGACGCCGCACAACCTCATGGCTGCCAAGACGAACCTGGCCGAAGCGGGCTACGGGCCGACGCACCCGCTCTCGCTCGAACTCTATTACGAACAGAGTTCAGCGCTTTTGAAGAGCGCGGCGGTGATCGTGCAGAGTACGCTTGCGCCGCTCGGAATCGAGGTCCATATCCATCCGCAACTCAGCTCCGTGATCTACGGCGGGTACGGCGCCGGCGGCACGCTCTCGCGCGGCAAGTATCAACTCGCGCTCTATCAGTGGATTGCCGGCGTGGATCCCGACGATTCATCGCAGTTCATGTGCCGCAACCGCCCGCCGAACGGTTACGATCAATCCGCGTATTGTTCGCCGATCACCGATGCCGCCGAAGACGCGGCCCTGCACAACTACGATGAGCCGACGCGCAAGCGCGCCTACGCCCGCGTGCAGCAGCAACTCGCAAAAGATATCCCGCTCGACTTCCTGCTCTGGTACAAAAACGTCCAGCCGATCAACCCCGACCTCAAAGGCTTCGATCCGAATCCGGTGACGGACACCTGGGACGCCTACCGCTGGTCCATCTAACCGCTAGGAAGACGCGACGCGTCGTCATTCATGCGGCGCGTCTCGGTTGTCATCCTGAGCCTGTCCACGGATGGGCATGTGATCCTGGTGCCAGCCCTGGCCACCGGGGCCGCGGTAAGCGGCCTGGGTGGCGCGCCCATCCTTCGACACGCTCAGGATGACACGGTGGCGGCTCAGGATGACACCGTGGCGGCTCGGGATGACCGGGGTTGGGGGCGGGATTGGCGTGGTGCTAGGGGCGGTAGCGTTCGTAGAAGTAGCCGAGGGCTCCGACGAGAAGCCAAACGGCGGTTACGCAAACGGCGGCGACCAGCCAGACAAAATCACTCATCGTTGTAGCGCTCCAAACTTCAGATCGGCGATCGTCGCGGTTACGTCGGCTCGGAGCCGGATCAAGACCGCTTGCGGGATGATGAACCACGAGGCGATCCACCACGCCCCGAGGCCGTTGAGCGTCACGAGTGCGATCGCCGCGCGCCCGTAATCACCGAGATAGAGGTAGGCGCCGAGCGGGCCCGTGACCACGGAGAGGATCCAGGCGACGCCGACGTTTTTCGCGCGGTGCTTGAAGACCGGATAGAATTTCCGCGCGGCCGGCTCATCGAGTTCGAGGACCGCCTCGAAGAGGATATCGTCGGCCCGCGATGAGGCGACGATGAAGCGCTCGACGGCTGCGGCGAGCAGCGCCAGGATCAGAATCACCAGTGAGACCCAGGCGACGATAATCACCGAGCGAGCGACATCGATGAACGCGAAAAGTTCGGTGAACATCACCCCGCAGATATACGACAGGCGCCAAGGGTTCCATGCACCGTTTGACGGGATCGGCCGCCGTGCGCGGGGTCAGCCGCCTTGAACGACGATCCGCCGTTCCGCGGCCTGCCACACGAAAACGGCGAGTGCCGCGAAGCCGACGAACCAGGCGAACTGAATTGTGAACGCGGCGGGGTACTGGTCGGGGCGGATCGTTCCGACATAGATGAGCAGCGGCGTCGAATAGATCGCCGCGAACGGCAGCGAGAGCACGACCGTCTGGAGCGCGCCCGGGAAAAAGATCAACGGCACGATCTGTCCGGAGAGCAGATCGGAGATCCAGCGCACCGTGATCTGGATCGCGAATGTTTCGAGCGTCCAGAACGCGACCGCGTTCATCAGGAAGTTGACGACGAAATTCACCAGATACCCGAGCACGAAACTGAAGACGAACGCCACGAGCACCGGGAACGGCGGAACGTCGACGTGCACGATCAAGAGCGCGAGCAGCAGGCTCGGCAGAATCGTCGCCGCGTGAAACACGGTCTGACCGAATCCGTCGGAGAAATAATAGAGCGGCAGGCTGATCGGCTTCATCAGGTCGGTCGCGATCGTCCCTTCGCGAATGCGCTCGCGGATCAGCCGTGTGCCGTCGACCTCGAGGATCAGCGACATCAGGAGCGCGACCGTCGAGTAGGTGATGATGGCGTGGAGCGGGATGCCGGCCGGCGCGGCGTTTTGCGCGTAGAGCGCGGTCCACAGCATGCGCAAGAGGTAGACGCGGATCAGCAGCGAGCCGATGCTCGTGAAGACTTCCATCCGATAGGTCGCCTCACGCGAGAAGGCCTTGCGGGCGAACTCGATGTAGGGCGCCGCCGCTTCGCGCAGCGTCACGCTTTTGCGGCGGGCAGCGACGCCGCGTCGTCGTCGTAGCCTTCGACGTAGATGCGCCGGATGATCGATTCGAGTTCGGGTTCTTCGAGCCGGATGTCGTTGATGTCGTAGCGCTGCGTCACGCGACGGATGAGCGCCTCGGCGGTGATCGCCTTGCGATCGAAGCGCAAGCGCACGATGTTTCCTTCGCGGCCGGTGAGTTCGGCGCCGTCGATCGCGAAGCCCGGATAGGCGTCCGCGAGCTCGACGACCAGCACCCGGTGCGTGCCGTAGCGTTCGCGGATGCGCTCGAGCGGGCCATCGAAGATCACGGTGCCGTTGTCGATGAGCACGATCCGTTTGCAGAGCCGTTCCACATCGGCGAGATCGTGCGTCGTCAGGATGAACGTCGTTCCGCGGTCGGCGTTCACCTGGGCGATGAACGTGCGGATCGCCTCCTTGGCCACCACGTCGAGGCCGATCGTCGGTTCGTCGAGGAAGACGACGTGCGGGTCGTGCAGCATGGCGGCGGCAAAGTCGCCGCGCATCCGCTGGCCGAGCGAGAGCTGCCGAACCGGCGTCTTGAGGAACTCGCCCAGCTCGAGGATCTCGGTGAAATGCGCCATGTTGCGCCGGTACCGTTCGGGCGAGATGCCATAGATCGCGCGCAGCAACTCGAACGATTCGACCAGCGGCAAGTCCCAATAGAGCTGCGAGCGCTGCCCGAAGACGACGCCGATGTTACGCGCGTTCTGGCGCCGCTTCGCATACGGCACGATCCCGGCCACTTCGACGGTGCCGGACGTCGGCACCAAGATGCCGGTCATCATCTTGATCGTCGTCGATTTGCCCGCGCCGTTCGGCCCGATGTAACCGACGAGTTCGCCCGCGTCGACCGCCATCGTGATGCCTTCGACGGCGACCTTGTCTTCGTACGTGCGCGAGAAGAGTGTTCGCAGGGTTCCCGCGACCCCGGGCGTCCGCTTGACCGAACGGAACACTTTGCGCAGATCGCGCGTCTGGATGATCGGCATGGCTTTCGATTCTTCGGCGCACGGCCCGACGACCATTTGGGTCACCGGCGACCAGTGTTCGGTGGACAACTCGGCGCTCGCGGGGGTCGATCCGGCGGATGCGGTCGTGCTGATGGTCGAGTCGACGGCGCGCGCGCGACTCGTGCCGTACCACAAGCGCAAGCTCGTGCTGATTTACGCCGTGATGCGGCATTTCGCCGCCGATCTGCGTGCAGCCGGTTGGACGGTCGATTATCACGCCGAGGCCGGCGATTACCCCGCCGCACTCGCCGCACACGTCGAACGATTCCGCCCGCGCGTCTTGCGGATGATGGAGCAATCGGAGTACGGCCGGTCCGCACGCTATCGCGAAACCGTCGAGGGGCTCGGAGTCGCGGTCGAGATCACCCCGCATACGGGTTTTCTCTCGACGGCCGCGGAGTTCGATCGGCTCGCCGGTCCGGCCGGCAAACGCGTCACGATGGAAACGTTCTACCGCGCGATGCGCCGCAAGACCGGCTTGCTCATGGACGGTTCCGAGCCCGTCGGTGGTGCGTGGAACTACGATGCGGAGAATCGCGAACGGCCGCACGCGGGGCTACGGTTTCCCGATCCGCCACGGTTTGCGCCCGATGGGCTCACTCAATCGGCGATCGATTTCGTTGCGCGTACGTTTCCCGATCACCCGGGGGCGATCGGCGAGTTTACGCTGCCGGTCACGCGCCGCGATGCGCTCGCGTTGCTCGATCACTTCGTGCGCGAGCGACTCGACACGTTCGGACCCCATCAGGACGCGATGCTGCGCAGCAACGCCGAGATGTCGCATTCGCTGCTTTCGGCTGCGATCAATACGGGGCTGCTCGGGCCGCTCGAGGTCGTGCAGCGCGCGGAACTCGCCTATCGTTCGGGTCACGCGCGGCTCGCGTCGGTCGAAGGGTTCGTGCGCCAGATTATCGGCTGGCGCGAATTCGTCTGGCGCGTCTATTGGAAGCGCATGCCGGAGTACCGCGAGCTCAACGTGCTCCGCGCGACGCTCCCGCTGCCGGCGTTTTTCTGGAGCGCTGAGACCGACATGGCGTGTCTTGCCGAGACGCTCGGCGCGGTACGCGAAACGGCCTACGCGCACCATATCCAACGCCTGATGATCCTCGGGAATTTTGGACTCATCGCCGGGCTCGAGCCGCAGGCGCTCAACGACTGGTTCTGGGCGATGTTCATCGACGGCTACGAGTGGGTGATGATCCCCAACGTGATCGGCATGGCGCTGCACGCCGACGGCGGGTACGTCGGGACGAAACCCTACGCGGCATCGGCCGCCTATATCAATCGGATGTCCGATTATTGTCACGGCTGCCGCTACGACCGCAGCACGGCGGTCGGCTCCGATTCCTGTCCATTCAATGCGCTGTACTGGGATTTCGTCGCCCGCAACGAAGCGCGATTCGCGCAGAACGTCCGCATGCGCATGATCGTGCGAAACTGGCAGGGCCGTCCCGCGTCCGTTCAGGCGGCGATTCGGGCGCGAGCCGGCGAGATCGTGCGGCGCTTGCAGGCAAACGAGCGCCTCTAGCAAGACTTGGGCCGCTCCGGCCGAACGCCGCCGCGATGATCGTCGCGATCTCGCGCGCGTACGGTGCGAACGGCAAAGCCGTCGGTGCGGCCGTCGCCGCCGACCTCGGGTATCGGCTCGTCGATGAGGAGTTGCCGCGGCTCGCGGCGCTGCGTCTCGGTACGAGCACCGACGTCGTCCGTGGGATCGAGGATCGCGGGGTCGGCGTGGGTGAGCGCATCGCGCGCGCGCTGGCGACGGCGCATTCGGAAACGGGGAACGCGACCGTGCTTCCGCTCGACGATCCGCTCGTCGCCGACTACCGGCACGAAGTGGACCGGCTCGTGAAAGAGTCGGCGCAGGCCGGCGACGTTGTGATCGTCGGGCGCTTCGCGGGCGCGATCCTCGGGGCGCGGCCCGACCTCTTGCGCGTGTTCGTGCGCGCCGCGCTGCCGTGGCGCATCGCTGCCGTTCGCGCGGCGCTGGATTGCGACGAGGCATGCGCACGCACCGAGATCGCGAACGTCGACGCAGCTCGCCGCGCGTTCGCCCGCGACGCCTATCAGATCGCCTGGGGCGATCCCACCGCGTACGATCTGGTGCTCGACACGAGCCGCTTCGGGATTCCGGGAGCCGCGCAGGTCATCGTCGCCGCGGCGCGCGCGGCCGGCCGGTGAAGGTCGAACCCGGCGCCCCGATCGCCGAGGAAGCGGCGGCCCCGCCGCGCCCAGGTTTCCTCGGGGCGTTCCGGTTTCGCGATTTCCGGCTCTTGTGGTTCGGCCTTCTGATCAGCAACTTCGGTACCTGGTTGCAGTTCACGGGTCTTGGCTACGAGGTCGTTCACATCGCGCCGAACACGCACCTCGGCGCACTGTATCTCGGCCTGATCGGCGCCTCGCGTGCGGTGCCGGTCCTGCTGCTCTCGCCGATCGCCGGCGTCGTCGCCGACCGGTTTCCACGCCGCGCGGTGCTCGGCGCGACGAACTCTGTTACGGCGCTGCTCGCGTTCGTGCTTGCCCTCCTGATCGCGACCGGCCATGCCTCGATCGGCTGGCTGATGCTGCTGAGCGGTCTTGCGGCCGGAACGCAATCGTTCGATACCCCCGCGCGTCAGAGTTGGGTGCCGGGGCTCGTGCCGCGCGAGTACGTGAGCAACGCGATCGGCCTCAATTCGATCGCGTTCAATAGT
>Ga0209208_10013342_pt1 | contig 10275 bp, 6 predicted proteins | sample S1TSphfallax_3_FD_187694 | JGI IMG/M metagenome (GOLD analysis project Ga0209208, IMG submission 187694) | Host-associated microbial communities from peat moss isolated from Minnesota, USA - S1T2_Fd - Sphagnum fallax MG (SPAdes) (version 2) | ecosystem: Host-associated > Plants > Peat moss >... | reverse complement strand
GCTTTAATATATAGCCTCCTGGGAAGCAATGAATGAATATGGGATGTTACGGATGAATAGGAAGAAAATGCAGCCATCCACCACTTGACGTAGGTAACCAGCACGCGTTTCATGTTTGTGTCTACTCATGACAAGCAAGTACTAGAGAGGGGGCAGACTGTTCACTGTCGTACTCGCGTTGCTAAGCAGCACGTGTAGCTTGTTGTTAAAAGTGTTAATGTACAGCGGGGAGTCGCAACTCGGGAGGCTACCGTCGATTCTCACTACCTTAGAGTTCCTGGTTGAGCTCCTTAGGGGTCTGCAGGGTTTTTTCTTCTTTTCTTTTTTCAATTTTGTGATGTAGCCAGATTGGCCATCATCCCCAAAGACATCTAGCCAGTTTTGGCTATAGACCAGATCTGAACGTAAAACGGTTTATGAATAATTATAAATTTATGCTACCTTTCGGAACCTCTTGTACTCTGCAGAAACCATATTTTTCTCGTTGAGAACTGCCAAAAATTCCTGTTAGGGGAGCCTGTGGGGGCCAAGCTGGGTGCCATTATAGATGGCAGCCTGCCCTGTCACTGTTGAGGGTTTGCACTAATTGTGCAGCATCCGCATGGTGAATGAACCGACCACCCCTGGAGACAGAAATAGGGGAAGGAAATGTCACCTAATAAAATACCTGTGGCTTTTAAGGATGACTTTATGGGTGTTCCTTGTCGGATTATGGATCAAGCCTAGAGCATGCTTTGCTCGTGGGATCCTAAACCTGAGAAATGATGCGAGACTATCATGACCAGTTCTTTTTGTGGTGGTGGTGGTGAATTTTCATTATCTTGTGAATTTTTTTGAGAAATGTTTTGGGAAAACATGTATTAAAAATTTGTTTGACAATGTGTTTTCAAAACATATGAAAGTGTCACTTTTGTGAATTCAAATGAAATCGAAACAGAAATTCAAATAAACTCAGTTTTTCACGCTCTGCCTTTCTTGTAAACTAATCTCTTGAATGAAAGTATTCTGAATAGTAAGAAATTAAAAGATTGTGATTGACTCTGCCTAGGTCTCAGAATTTTTTTGATAAAACTTTCCTCACTGTTGCAATCTGTAAAGTTATCCTTAAACTAACCTTGTCTTTGGGCCTTAATTGCTTCAAATTCCCTCTTCATACTTCGTTGCTCAATGAAATCAAAAAGTGAACAAAATTGAGTTACTTGGAATGGCTGAAAGCATGATAAACCAAGGTGACATGGAGGTAGAAGAAAAAAAAGAAAAATCTTGTAAATTAAAATCAAGGATGGAACCCATCCATCAAAAGTACAAGGCAAATGAAAACATAAGTAAACACAACCCAAAGAAAAAAACAAAAGCAAACAATCAAATGGTCCTAAAAAAAATTCTTCAAAGAAAAAGTTATGTATATTGGGTGAAAACACAATCAAGGAGACAACAATAGTAGTATTCTCTAATCCGAAAGTAGTGATTTTCATATTTAAGCATAAAAGTTGTTCAAGAATTCCTCCTATCATAATGCAAAATCATGGAGGCTCAATTGACATCATAAGAATGAAAAACAATTACATCATAAAAGTGTGTAAATAATGCATTTGAAAATTAAAATTTTAAATTTCTAATCTTATTTCATTTCCAAAAACCAAATATAACATTTTTAAATTACATGTTTTCACAAAACCTATGGTATATTTTAAGGCTCACATTTTTAAAAAAAAATTTGAACATTGTTTTAATCTACTTGCACCTACTTTCATTCACAATAATCTTGTATTTAACTTTTGATTAAATATGTTTTTATCGATTTTTTTCACATAAAATCAAGAACCATAATAACTTCAATATTTATACCCAACCAAATTACATGTTTAATAATTTCATGATATACTTTAAAGTATTTGTAATTCAACCCACAAAAGTATAGTAATTAATTTATTTGACTATGCTTTCACTTTATTATTTGAAAAATATGGATATGTAAATCACAAGTGGGTTTAGGACTAAAACTATATATGTTTATTACATAATTATGGAAATCTATGTTCTTGTTTACACAAATATTCTCACCTTTCTATTTTCTATGTAAAACTAGTATGCTACACCATTCTCCTACCATGGATTTCACAGACATAAATTATGCCAAAACTTTTCAAGACTAAAATCTCAATTATTTTCACAATTATATTCCATGGAACTTTACACTCATACAAGAACTTGTTTTCATGAAGTGAAAATGTTTTCAAATGTCATAAACACTCACTTATATACCAAGCAAAAGAAAATCAAACAAAAAAGTTTCTAAAGTATACACATTATATGACTCCCCATGTGATTTAACATCCGCATTAATGTGGCAAAAGTTTTCCACAGGAATTATCATGTGTGAATCAATGCACATTAATGTGGCAAAGACTTTCCGCATAAATTATCATGTGTGAGTCAATGCACATTAATGTAACAAAAACTTTTCACATGAATTATCACATTTGATTCCATGCACAATAATGTGGCAAAGATTTTCCACATGACTTATCATATGAAAGTCATGCATATTAATTAAAATTATGACCAAATTACAATTAAATTATGAAATCCAATCACCAAGTAAATTACCAAACATAACCCATAGATAATTACATAAGTAATAATTTAATTACATCAAATTACACATCCACTAACTTTATGTCAATAACCATTGTAAGATAAAAAAATGCAAGTGTTATGCAAAATGAAACTTAAAAATAAAGGGTATGGTAATAATCTAGATTTGAAAACAATATTTAAAAAACTACATTTTGTCATGTGTTGAAAAGTATTAATTAACTTCAATAATCTCTCATAATAAACTTCCATTATTTCATTCTTCTCCTGCTTCATGTTCTTCAACTATAGATAGATTTGTTCATCATTTTGAACTATTATGTACCTTTTACAAAAAACTAACTACAGTTATGCAAAAATACAATCTAGGTAATCTCCCATGTAATTGTTACACTAGTTAGACATAGTATTTTAAAATCTAAAACTAAAAAAATAAACAATTTTTACATCTTTTGTTTCACCATTTGTTCTAATGGCAATTTTAAAATTATGACATGAACATCTAGGTTAGAATCCTTCACATATTTAGGGTATTTAAATGGTTGATGATAAGGCTTGTTTGGTGGTAATGGCGGCTTGCTTGGATTCACCGTTGGCAATCCTAAATATCTTGGATATCTTGGAGGTCATGGTGGGTTTAATGGGTCTAATCCACCTCCTCCTGGATCTAATTGTTGACCAGCAAAAACTTTGTTCACCTTTCTGGGCATCTTTGCATGCACACTCATAAGTTTTGTTCCCCTTGGAGTCTATGGTTTGTACCTCATACTAAGTACAATATGGGCTAGGGTTGTTAAAAATGGAGCTTTAGTAATTATAATCATAGACTAAGGCATTGCCACATAATATAACGATACAAATTGTACTTGTTCCATTTTGAAATTGGAATTCCTCCATAGGTAATTACAATATTGTTGTGATGTAATAAACTTGGTACATGAGCTACAAAATAGATACTACATTTGCCATAATCTAAACTCTCATTTCCACTTTGTTATCTCTCTAGGTCTATTTTCTAAGTCTATTTGGAATCTTGATTTTTTCATGGTACAGATCTTTTGATTCAACATGTCCATGGTTTTCTGTTTTTGTAGGTGCTAGATTTAGATTTTGGAAATGTTCAACAAATCTTTGCCTCACATTATCTTCAATAATGAGCATTCATTGATCTAATGTCCAATTTGATGGTAGTATGTGTAATGTGGAGAGTTAGGTTTTGGAACTCCTTGGTAGAAGTGGATTGAATTCCTGTGGAATTATTCCACATTATTGTAATAATATATTTGCATTATAATATGCACACATTCACAATTTTTGCCTTCATACGAAACACACCTGACTTTGTAGTTCATTAAAACACCAAATTCATGGTTATTTCATATAACCAAAATCTGCATCTCAGAATACAATGTAAAAAAATCCAGAAATTATGTGCATTCTATGACATTTGTTTCCCATCTCAAAAACATTCTATTGTATGCGAGGGACCTTGCATGTTTTTGCCCATGTCGAATGGACTACAATTCTGAGTTCTGCAACACCCAATCATGTGAAACCATGATGACTACTAAAATTGGAACCTCGCAATTTGACCAAGGTACCTCATTTGAATTTACAAATCATTCATTAGTTCTGTACAGGGCTTGCATGTTTGGCAGTGGCCTATTCCAATGTTTAAAAATGTGTTTTCAAACTCAATTACACATGTTACACTTAACTTTAGAAAAGTACTGATTTCTTATTTGTTCAACATCCAGGTATGTACTATCATGAATGAAATCGAGCCTGCTTTGGATTAGGAGGACGGTGGCGAGACAGATTTGTAGTTAATTACCAATTTTTAATTTCTTACTATTCAGAATACTTTCATTCAAGAGATTAGTTTACAAGAATGGTAGAGAGGGAAAAACTGAGTTTATTTGAATTTCTGTTTTGTTGAAATCAGAGTTTTCTGTTTCAATTTCATTTGATTTCACAAAAGTAACACTTTTAAAAATATTCAAAACACATTGTCAAACAATGTTTTAGTATGTGTTTTCTCAAAAACATTCACAAAATAATGAAAATTCACCACCACCACCACAAAAAGGACTGGTCATGATAGTCTCACATTATTTTTCTGGTGTGGCATCCCACGAGCAAAGCATGGTCCATGTTTGATCTATAATGAGATATTGAACATGCATAAAGGGAAATAAATTCATTCTTAAAAGCCACAGGTATTTTATGAGGTGACCTTTTCTCCCCCTATTTCTGTCTTCAGCAATGTTTTTTTTTCATTTTTGTGATGTGGCATGGGTGCGGATCATCACACAATAAATTTTGCTTGCGTGGCAATGATTCCACAGAAGATTTAGCTTTAATGGCGAAACCATTAGAGACAACTGTCAATACAGTAGAAAACTAGCAGAAAAAACTGCCCTAAAAAGTAAAAATTTCGCAGAACTTTTATCGTGACTGGATGCAACCTGGCACCCTAAACCTCATCCAGGAGTAGTGTCTGGCCAATCGGAGTTAAAAAATCCTGTTGAGGTGGTTGCCCCCAGTGTTGGACGGTTCTCACTTTTTGTGTGTCAGTTCGGGTATTTGGGGCAGGTTCTAAGAATTGCCTTGATTTTTTAAAATTGTTTTTCCCCATCCTGAGAATTGCCTCAGTTTTCAGAATTTGAAAAAAAATCCGGTTACACGGTTTTCAGGGTTAGCAGTTCTCAGAAAAATTTAAACCGTTAGTTTGCAGAGACAATTCTCACAAGGCAATTATCACAAATCATGGTTTTATATATATATAATTTTTCTTTTCTTTTCTTGCAATCATAGGTGATAAATTTTATTTTATTAAAAACTTAAACTTTCAATTATTTATTTATTAAAGTTATCGATAAAGTCAGACAAGATGGCACCGGAACCCCTGTTTGGTCACATAGGGCATGAGATTTCAAAGAACAGGAAAAGAAAGTACACTGGGCTTCAACGAGGAATGAAACTCAGTTTAGCAGCAAATTTGATGCTAAACTGAGTTTGCTCTGTCCTTTCCTTTCCTGAACGCTTTCAACCAATCACTACTGCTGCTATGTGTACTGTAGCTATAAATCTTCTTGAGCCTGGTGCATTTAATGCTGAGTCTCAGTATTTCATACCCTTATTTAATAAAATTTCATGACTTTGCGGACAACACCGGTCCGGTTCTCAGATTGAATGCCAGGTGAAAACCTAGGTGATTCTCGTTGAGCGGTTTTCACTGAGAACCGTACTGAAAACCGATGCTGGTTTTTAGTCGGCGAGTGAGAAAAGCTCAACATTGGTTGCACCTTCTCAGGCGAGGGCGAAATTCTGCCACAATTCGCCAGAAAAAAAAAACCACTGGTCTCCAGGGGCGGCCGCCACAGCCTCCTCCTGACAGGATTTTTTCATTTTGGGCGATTTTTTGCATTTCTCAACGAGGAAAACAGGGTTTCCGCACCGTACAAGATGTGGACTAGGGTAAGCACGCTGGTCACAAAACACCCACCTTTATCAACACAAATCTTAAAGTTATGCTGCATGAACATTGGGGCAATGATAGCCTATAGAGTAGCTGGGGCAAGCAAGTGAGTAGTTAAAGTAGCAATGGTAACATTGGTAATATTAGGCAGGGCGACAAGGTACCCAATGGTGAGATGAGAGCTAGGTAGAGGTTAGTTGTTTGAAGGATAGTACAAAATTGTGTACAAACCCATCGTCAAGTTTGAAGTGTAAAATATGATATTTGTGAAGTTGATTTTATTGTCTCTGGAGTATGGAGCTTCTCACAACAATGGAAGTCCCAATGTAAAACTTTTTCTCCTCCTGATGTCTTGTCAACTGTGAGACCATCTCTGTACACTTCGAGCTGCCAGTCCTAACGTCACGAAACCTTGACGAACTTACATCTAACTATTCCGACAAACACCACTCGCTTGCTACATTCCACAAGTAAAATAACAAGTATATTATCTTAGTGAAGATGTAGAACGCCAGAGCACGACCAATGCAAGCACGACCGCTCGAGGGAAAATCTCACATTTAGTTGATGATGATGGTCGCCCCGAGGAGGTTGTCATCGTCCTTGTGGTAATTAACCGCGATCTTGACTCCCGTAGAGGTAGACTTCTCGAGATGCGCCAACTGCTTCCACAACATCTGATATCTCGGGGAATCGGCGTTGTAGTATTGGGGGTGAATGTCCACGCAGGTATTGCCGGTAGGTGTGGCGTCGACGACAATATCGCACCACCTCTTGTAGTTGTGGACGCCGAGAGCAACCAAGAAGAAACTGTCGCCCTGAGAGCTCTTGAAACGCAGCATGCCAGAGACGCCACTGGCAGCCATAGTCAGGATCTGCTCGTTGCCGTCCTCACTCCAGGTTCCTTCGTGAAAGTTGGTTTTCTCCACGATGCTGTACAGGGGGGAGCATCTGGTCTGGATGATGTTCACACGGATCACGTAAGGAGCCATCTTGACAAACTCAAAAGGTGACTATACTGCCTGGATGCTATATGGAAAGTAAGTGAATACCGGCGGATGGCCTCGCCTCAGTGCTACAAACAAGGCAGATGAAGAGAGCTGAGTTTGGTACTGTCGGAAAGCTCCGAGGGAGTGAGACGTGGAGTGCCAACCTGAGAACGTCTGAAAGCCTTAGTAAGAAGAGTGGATTTGATGATGTCGAAAGGGTTCGCGGGGACCTTTATATAACCTCCTGGGAAGCAATGAATGAATAGGGAGAAAATTCAGTCATGCACCATTTGACTTACTTAATAAGCACGCGTTTCTTGTTTATGTCTACTCATAACAAGTACGTACTAGAGAACCATCAGGCACTGCACTTGTTTATCAGCACGTGTTTCTTGCTGGTATGTCTCTATCAATGACTATGTACTGGAGAGCGAGGAGGCTAATTTCGATTCTGCCTACTACAAGGACTCTTTTGTCCTGGCGAAAGTTCGCCGAACAGAGAAATGAAACATAGATTCAAATTGAAGTGATCATCCCCACTTAGGCTACATAAAACAAAGTCCTAAAGAAGCACTGGTTTCTTATGTTCACATTTCTGAACCCGCTTCGAAAGAACCCATACCTAGCAGTTGTGGAGAGTTAATGCGTTGAAGACCACGTCTGGATATTTTTGCACTTCTACAGCCGGTTTTCGAGGTCAGTCAGAGGCGACTGACATTTGTTGCTCTGTATGAATCTCCAGATGTGCGGCAGTTGGGAAGGACCCACGGGCTCCGTTGAACCAGCACCAAAGTTGATACATTCACCTTGCTGAGCGAGGCCTTTCAGTGGAAGTATTACATGCAAAAAATGTTGGATTTTAATTCAAAGACACCGATTTTGTCTAAAGCATGGTATATTTGTAATTTAATTATACTACTTTCAGAAATGTTGAAATTTTCAAATTTTGTAATTTGCGAAGAACAAGAAATTTTTTGTGAACGAAAATATTGAATCTTCAAGAATATTTTAGTAGTCAAATTGAAAATCTCAAAATTAATTATCTATTCAACACGTGTATGTCAAAGTTGCCAAGGTACTCTTGTAGTTTAAGCCAAAAATGGTGAGACAGCTGAACAAAATTGCATGTAGCGAATGAGACAACTGAACATGCACTCATGAGCGCTCATTGGGGTGGGGAGGGGGCAGTGTGGGCAAATAATTTTTTAATTTATGTGTTCCCACATAATGATGTTCCCCAAGTTCCCAATGTGTCTTTAAAGGGTGTGTTTCCCAAGCATCACACTTTGATCCCATATGGTTTGTTCGCAATTCTCCCCTTCTCACATATATAAATGGGCCAAATGGGAGACATTACATCTTCACATAACTTTTATTTTAAAAGCTGTCAAAGTTTCAGTTATATATATATATATGATGGGCCAATCAAAATGACTTATGACCTAAAAAACAAAAAATGGAAAGCACCCATCTAATTGGTGGATTAATGGTCCAGTGTCTCAACCTATTTTTTTTCAAGTTTGTGCTTTATCATCAATGGCGAGCATGGAGAACAATTCAACATCAAATTGCAACCAATCTTTAAGACTCGTTCAAAAAAATAACTTCTACAATTTAGTTTACTTTGGCAGTTGCAACTGGGAATAGAAATGCAGCAAACTCAAATTTGTTTCCTTTTTGACAGCTTTTTTTCAAAAAAAAGAGAATATTCTGACAAAATATTCCTTGTTTTGCAAAACATTTTCTGAGCAATGCCAAATTTCACAACAAAAAAAAAACCTGGTCTCAAAATTTTATTAAAAAAATCCCAAGTACCATTTGAATGCGACCAGCCTTTTTTCTAATTGAAAAATTTCGACAAAAAGAAAAATCAAAAATTGAAAAGAGAAATTCAAGTGATTTTGATATTTTCAACTCCAAAATTTCGATGGAAAAATAAATTAATGATCAGTATGTAGCCAAAGGATGATTAAACTTTTGTACTTCATATCTGGTTCATAGCCAGATTTGGCTAAATTTCCCAGGGATGATTGTCACTTTTTCTGCATCTTCCTGTGGATGGATGACAGCCACTTTTTGGTACAAGCAAAACTTCCTTAAAAAAACATTGGTGGGCACACGGTAGTACAAATAATGGGTGAGTGGGAGGTCATGGAAACCCATCCTTATCTTCTCCTTAAAAATCAGGAGCAGGTCTTTACTGCAGGCAGTGCAAAAGTGTGTCTGCTGTTGTTTTCCTTGTCTGCACTTGGCCCCATATATCTCCTCCTCAATATAGATGCATGATGCGGTGATGCCGGGCCCCACAAAGACTTTGCGTTCCTGCTATGCACGTTTTGAGCTCGCAATGGGCACGTACTGTGCATTATCTTGAAAGGTTTATCACACCCACCCTAAGGGTATCTGTCCAATGTCCATCACCAAGATGTGTGTATTCCCCGGCAGCGATAGACACATCTTTTTCGGACAGTGAGGGGAAAAAAAGACGCAGACACTACTTCTGTACTGCCTGCAATCAAGGTTAAACCTGATTTACTGTCTTCCCTTATCTGACCATGGATAGAGCATCCAGCACGCTTTGCTCAGGGGATCCCTGACTGTGGATCCAAGTCCAGACCAGTGTTGGGCGGTTCTTACTTTTTTGTGAAAACCAATGGTTCCGGTTTTTTGGGCAGATTTTAAGAACCGTCTCGATTCTTTAAATTTATTTATTTATCCCATTTTGAGAATCACCCCGGTTTTTCTGAGATAATTCTCACAAATCATGATTTTTGGTGTATACATAAAAATATATGTACAATTTTTAAAAAATAAAAATTGTGTTTCTTTTATTACAATCATAAACGGTAACTTTAATTTTTTTGAAACTTAAACTTTTTTACTTTTTATTTATGAAAGTTATCCGTAAAGTCAGACAACGACGGAGCCACAACCCCCTGTTTGGTCACATAGGGGACGAGATTTCCAAAAACAGGAAGAAAAAGTACACTGGGCTTAAAAGGGCATGAAACTCAATTTAACAGCAAATTTGGTGCTAAACTCAGTTTGCGCTGTCCTGTCTTTCCTGAACGCTTCCAATCAATCACTGTTGTGTGTGCTGTAGCTATAAATGTTCTCGAGCCTGCTGCATTTAATGCTAAGTCTCAGTATTTCATACCCTTATTTAATAAAATTCCAAGAGATGATGAAGCATCAAATGGGGGGGGG
>Ga0209208_10013341_pt1 | contig 10276 bp, 10 predicted proteins | sample S1TSphfallax_3_FD_187694 | JGI IMG/M metagenome (GOLD analysis project Ga0209208, IMG submission 187694) | Host-associated microbial communities from peat moss isolated from Minnesota, USA - S1T2_Fd - Sphagnum fallax MG (SPAdes) (version 2) | ecosystem: Host-associated > Plants > Peat moss >... | reverse complement strand
TGTCCTTCCCAATTTAACTAAGTAGCCAGGGAAGGTCAATATGGTTCCTCCTATTGAATACCCCAAGAAAGTCAAGCAAACTGACAAAAAGCAGACCCTTTCTGGTTCAGTGACACCTACTTTGCAAATCAGTAATCTCTTTCAACTGGTGCTACAGATGGCCACGAAACTCCAATTGAAGGCAGGCCTGGCTTTCACCCTACAAACCACAGGCAAAAAAGACAAGTGTAAGCTACCACTATGAGTTTTGACAGGCCTGAAACATTGCAGAATATACCAAAAAACAGCTCTCTTGCAGTGAAGTGTCCATAAAATTGAACTAAAGAACGGTAGTGGACTACAGTATGCTTTATTAATACTGGAAGACAGGAAGAAGTATATTACTCACCATTGAAGAGATTGTTCGAGTAAACATGGTTTAGGGGAACTTGGTGCTGGGGAAGGAAGAAGGGCTGATGACAAAAGCTGGGACTTTCATCTCCCCCATAACCAATACTAGATGATCCTGCTCCAATCACACTACTTTCATATCCCAAGCAAGTCTCAATCTGTGGAGATGATAAGAGCCCATCTGGAGAGTTGCACATAAGCTGCACCTTGATGGTTGCATGAGAACTTTGGGGAAGTGAAACTGGTGAGTTTGGTAAAAGACGATGGTCCAGGGACTGCTGGGAAGAGAGAAACTGCTGCTGTTGGGAGAAAAAACAGGTTGGAGTATGCTGAGTAACTAACCTCCCCAGGTGCATACCTCTGGCCCACAGGCCCCAGAGGGTGTTCCAAAGTTTGTTGACTACTGAAAGCTGTTGAAATGTTGAAAATTTTGAATATGGGTTCAAGGATGGTTAGGAGGACAGATATGAGGATGTTGCTGATACCAGTGTTGCAGATGTGCAGCTTGAGGTCCTTGTTTTTGCTGGCCTAATTGCTGGGAGTTTTGAGTTGAAGACAAAAGCCCAAGTTTTGCCATCACATTGCTATGCCAATAGCCTGATTTGAAACCCTCACTGGAGTTCTGGAGCAACATGTGGCCAACATCACCACTTTGGCAGTGCACTGTCCTGAAAAAGCCAATAGAAATATGGAATTTTTGACATGTGAGTGAATACCCAGTTCAGATTAGCCTTAAAGTTCCAAGCAAATATACTGCAAATGCATTTCAGTAGACAGGGCCATCATCTATAGGACACGACAGTACCTTGAAACAGTGTGGCTGCTGAGAATTACAGCTTCTAAAATGTGGTGTGGGTGCCCCATCAATGACCAGGACCAAAGCTGTGCCCTGAAGGCTCTGGATACAGGGCAGGGTCCTACCTGTGCACCCCCCAACCCAACACTCCATCTGGGGTCCCATCTTTGTTATAGAGCTTCCAAACCCAGAATCTAGCAACAAATCATCCTCCAGAAAATGCTCATCCTGTGTCCAACCAAGAACCACAGTAGTAGTACATAGATAAGATTCCATGGTCTTGTACTGGCTGAAGGTCTTCCTGCAATTGAGACAGACACTCTTGAAACCTTCCACTTCAAGTTCATCCCCTGCATGCCTCCCTTCACAGATCCTTCAAAATCAACTGAACCATTTCATAGGATCAGCATAAACCCAATTGGCAGGACCAGCTTCTGGCTCTTTCCTTTCATTAAGCAATTTTCTGAAGGGTTAACTTTAGCCACCTGCCAGCTGGAGGATTTTTAGCACATGCTAGCACCATGTGATGCTCAAAGCAATCACCGAGCTGCATAATAGACTCTGCTAGAATTTCTTTGCCTGAAATCTGCATCCCAATCAGGAGGCCCTGCAGCAAGAATTTCTGAATCTGCCCCATCCATTCTGCTAGCTGAGGAAGACAAAACTGAGCCCAATTTTTGATGATTCGCTGCATTGTCACCACTTCTTGTTGGCTGCCACTGAGGAGCCACTTGAACTCCACCTTGAGCATGCAAGAAACTATTGCCACTTCTGAGCTCCAAAGTTGCACCAGCATTACTCTGCTGGAGCCTTGCAGAGTGAACAGTGTCATGAGGAGACAAGCCAGATCCACCCAAAAGAGGAAGAATGGGGAAAGGCCCACGCCGCTTGTTGTACTGCCCGACTGCAGCAGCCTCCCTAACAGCATGAGCAGGTGAAGTGGGTCCATGTTGAGTAGGTGAGCCCTGTGAAGAGGAACTTGGGGACCGGAAGCTTGACCCTGCTGATGACTGGAAAAATTGCCCTGGAGATGTCTGGCACAGGTTACCTGCAGAGCATGAAAGGGTTTGACAGAGTTACAATCTGCACCCATCCTAACTTAAGTTGTACACAAACATTTCGAAAACAGTCACTGGTTTGGATCCTGCTAAACAGAAACCAAACAAAGCTAAACACTTGTGAAAAGGCTGTAGATTTAGAGGATTAAACTCCCTAAGCAGTACCCCATATGTACCCTCTAAAGATAAGCAAGAAAATAGCACCAAGAGTAAAAACTCTAGAAAGTAATCACAAGAAAGTATGGAACAAGAAAAAACAAAATAAAATTAAGGATTGCAGACAACAAGTGTGGAACAGTGGAATAGCCTGCCCCTCACACAAGAGGGTTTCTCCAATAAAGACAGACATACACTGCAAAGGAAATGACTGGGACCGTAACCTAGACAGTTTTAGTACATGCAGAAGCAAAAGATTGTGTGACCAACCATGGTTACTAAATTTTACCTGCCAGCAAACAAAAAGAAGTACAATTATACCTTAGGAAGTTTGGTACCTGGAGAAGTAGTATACTGAGAACCTGGAGATGCTTGAAAGTGAGATGCTGGAAATTGATGAGAGGGGCTACCACCTAAAGACAAGGAACAGGGTTGTCCTGATGGACTCATGCCAAGCTGAGAATGTCCAAAACCTTGCCCCAATCCTTGCATATGTGAAGCTGATAGCCACAGCCAATTGGCATCCAGGGATCCCCCAAGGAAAGACATTTGTCCGTTTGGTGCTGCCGGGTAAGTTACAGACATCCCTGTACCATCACTATAACTTCCAAAGCTACTGCCAAGGGCCCCATTTCCCCCATAGCTGCCAAAACTACCGCTATAGCTGCCTGCTAATGGGTATGGTGTTGCTTTGAGCTGTGGGCTACCATTGAAGGGTCCATACAAGCTCAAGTTTCCAACCTGCAAGGTCAAACAACTCATCTTGATTAGTGTCATCATTCACCATAAAAGATCAAGAGACTCAAGGGTCTTAGGGGTGCCATGCCCTAAGTGCAAGCTCAAGTATTGCTTGCTACAATCAATAAAAAGAGATGATCAGTTCTCAGGATATTGGCAGCATCAACCCCCATCCATAGGGCACACAATGTTTTGCAGATACTGGCAAATACAACTGAGACAACAGAAGCAATGACAATGCCAATGCACAGATCAAAACCTGAATGCCTGTTATGCAAGGCTTCCAGAGCAACTCTTAACACTAGTCCATCTCCACCATAAAAATTCTCAGAATTAGAACCAAAACATCACAATTGCCCCAAGCCATCACATATCCTAAGCACCAGCCATCCAGGAATGCTATAGGAGAAGATGTTAAAACTAAGGTTCAGTTGTCAAATAGAACCATAAAACTGACCAAAGATCACAGCAGAGCTTAATAAAGTCAGCCATTTCAAAAGCATAATCAAGAAGCAACATGCTTACTTGGGGAGAAAGACCTGCACCAAACCAGTGGCCAGAACCAACCCTGTGCTCCATGACCAGTCCCTCCCTTACTGGCTGTAGAACAGTAAGAACAACTGTGTCAATAGCACCCAAGAAAGGACAAGAAAATGTCCATATCACATCAACCTTTATTACGGTTCAACAGAGTGCATAATATCATGTGTCTAAGACTGATGCTGCTTATACAAAAAATCTCAACATAACCACTCAAACAGTTACATTCCTGCAGCATTTACCTTCTGCTTGTAGTCCCAGCAATCTGATGCTTAAACCTTGAGAGCGATACACAAGGCTATGAAAAATGAAAGCATTACCATGTGAGATTTTTCAGGCAGAGGCTTGAAAGGGCCATCAAACTGCTCCCCTGTGAGGAAAGGATGTTGGGCAGCCTGCAATTAGCAACAAGTATTAAAGTGCCAGTTAGTGTCTTGGTAGTTTGTCTTGGTCAAACTACCAAACCTTCCCCTTTGACATACATGTATTTCTTCACACAGCATGCATATAGCCCCACTTGACTAAAAGCCTAAACCATAGAAAGCAATCCTAGCATTGGAAAGTTATACAGCTAGAAAGTTCAGATAAATGGAGCAACAGAACCTTTCATTCCTTAGTCAGTTACATCTCAAGATTGCTGAATAGAACATTTTAAAGATGACAGTCAATATATGAGGATTAGAGGTGGAGTCTCTATACAGTAGTTCTAACCTGGGATGGAGTCCATCGCTTGTTTGGATCACATTCAATGAGGCCTCTAAGAAAATCAGCAAAGACCTTACGTGCCTCCAAATCTGGAAAGGCATTAAAACAGTCAATACATTCAGCTAACTGGAAAGCCAGAAAATGCTAAATCATGCCCTCATACTCAAACTGCCTTCGCAGAGAGGTCAACCCCCACTTAACATCAATTTAACTAATGTGAAGAGATTTGACATCCAACTGATCAGGTTGAGTGTATTTTGATCAAACTGCCACAAGGGCAATTTCCCAGAATTTTGACATTAAATGAAGCCCCCAACCACTCTCTCCGGTCATGCAGATTATCAGGGTCCATTCCAATTGATCATGAATAGTAAAGTTGGCCTGGAAATTTGTTGACAAAGTGCCTGCTGACAAAGATCATGGTAATGTTGATTGCATAATAATTCTTAACAAAAAAAATTCATCCCAAAAGTCTGGTGACCCCAAGTTTTCACTGTGGATGCTGAACCAATCCATATTACAATCATGAAGATAACCAGAAATCTAATGAAATATAAGCTGGAACAGGGTTGAGACTGGCATCTTCATCTCAGGGAAGATTGAGATGAAGTTGCCTTTCAAGGGCAGGTCAGGCTATCTGAAGAGTAGCCATGGCCTGAGATCAACACAGTCAATAAGGAGAGAATTTAGACCTTTATTCCTTTCTGCTATGGACATTTGCTTCTGATGGTAGTCCATGATCATCTCTTCAAGGGTCCCTGCAAAGTAGCGCTTTCCTATAGCTGGCTTCTTTCCTTCCCTCTGCAAATCAAAACAACAAATTTGCCTTGTGGGGACAGTACAAACTGATGACACATACAAATAAGAACCAATAAAAGAGAAAAATGTGAACATTTGAGAATCTTACAGCCTCATTTTCATAAGGTTTTAGAAGTTCAAAGGCTGATGGCTGTCCATTTGTGCAGCCATCTCCAGAATGTGGGGCAGCACTGGACAATCTGTAATACTTGCTTGTGTATTTGGCCTTCTGAAGTATATAGTCAGGAGGTTGACTCCTGCACAGACAAGGATAGAAGCTCTTCTCCATATACATCACAAATGAGATAACTGTACAACAAGCACAACTGTGATGTGAGACACTACAAGCATGAAAAGGATACTGTCCAATCCATTACCACAGGGTTCCTATTATATCAAGATTCTGTTTTAAAACTAGCTTTCTTTGACTTTGCAAAGGCCAAATTGAGCATTTTCTAGGTCTATCCCTCTATTGGAACACAATCATTCATAAGCCTAGACTCTAGGTTCTGCCTGTTCATGAAGAATGAAATATGAGATCTGTTTCAAGTATATCACAACACCAATTGGTCACAGCAATAGCATCTCATGCCTATAACCAGGGAAAACAGTGAGACTTGACAGTGTGCTGTGAAAATGCTCTATCAAGCTCTGCTGAATGGAAAAGTTCTTTCATGTATACAGAAGGCCTTGCATTGAAACCCTTGATGTAGAAGTATATGAAAGCTGCTGTAATAAATTACATCTGTAGCACTTTGGACAACAAGGATCCCTAGGAAAGGGGATTTTTAAGTCTGGAAAGCCAGGAACAAACCTTAGTTTCTCTTTGATGAACAGAAGAAGGTCATATGGACTTTGGGCAGGGAACAACGGCAAACCAAGGAAAAGCTCTGCTGCCACACATCCCAGAGACCACATATCGATGGCTGTTGTGTATCTATACTTCAAGTTAAGGTCAGCTGAGTTTCCTTGGGACAAAATTGCATAAATAGTGATTGAAAGTGATGACAACCAAGGACAAAAATGAAGAAAACAAAGCTATAAAGCAGGCCCCTTGCACGGTATTGGAATGAAGATACGTATGCCCAAGTAGGACTTCTGGCGATCGATAGAAGCGGCTCTGTACACACAAAAGCAAACTGGAGGTTAGGAGAAGACAGAAGAAAGAGAGGAACAACAACATCTAGCAAACCTCCAAGGGCTTTCTGAAACAGGAAATTTCACATCTGAAAACACAACATATCAGAAGGAAACTGATATGAAAGAAAAAGAACCTGTATATATGTGTAGACTGTGTTATGCTCCATGCATGCTGATCCAAAGTCAATCAGCTTAATGTTTGCAGACTGATTGCTAAGACACCTGGGGGTGCACATGCAGAACATTCACAATAATGAACATGTTTAGAGCAACCATTTCAGCACTGTACATCTTGCAATCAAACAGCCAGAGTACCATTGAGGTGTGACTCAGGAGTATGGTAGATACTTCTGTAGCTACTTTGGAATCCAAAAGTGATTCAGTGACTCCATAAGTTCAAGCTGCTTCAATTGCTGCACCTTGAACCACTGGATTATTAATAAAACTCTGAAAAATTTTAGGAAAGAGAGAAAATCATAGACTTTTGAAGTCATACCTTGTCAGTAGTATGTTTTCTGGCTTCAGGTCACAGTGTATCACATGGGCATCTCGTAAAAGTGTGAGAGCCTTCAACAACTGGAATACAACATTGTGTAAGTGTCAGACTACATAACTGCAGGAATATTTGTACTGAGACCAAATAGACTTCTCATTATCTGTTCTGAGAATGACAGGAATTGAAACTTCATTGGAAATTTTTCAAAAGTTGTTTTGTAGTTGTCACAACCACCCATCAGTCCAATTACAATTACAATTGAACTGATGGGTGGTTGTAACAACTTCATACACCAACTAGGAAACTACAATTGTCATCTTCTGCCAGATCTAGCAGAACCACAAAGTCAAGATGGCCAGAGTTGCCATTGTCCATCACAACACCTGTTCCTTAAACTACAACAACCATGTAAATGAGGAGCTACAACAATTCTGCACTTATTTTCACCTGTTTTGAGAAGATCCGGACCAGATTTAAGGGAATACCCTTCAGGTGATTTCTATCCAACAGCTGAAACCTGAAATTGCACAAGGATCATATTCACAGATTGCAAGACACCACAGAGCAAACTGCCAATTGATGACAGTGAATCATTGGCAAGAAGAGACAGGAATGTTCAAAAGCTATGGTGCTCACATCTGACACTCCCAACTCTTTAATCCCACCTAAAATGCTCCAGACATCAGGTTGGGATTTGCATTTCCTCTCCTCCAATCCTCTCCACAAAATTAGCAATGAGATCACACAACCAATCATTCTATTACAAGAAAGACTGAGTGAAAATTCACCAATGTATCAAGGGGAAACTATGTGTATGTATGCTATCAAGGGGAAGTTGTACTAATCCCAGGAGTGTCTGACTACTGCATTGCAATACAAACCTACAAAAGGTGAGCACCAAAGACCTGATGAGAATCACTATGCAATGCAGAAGATAAATCTAAGGTCATGCACCATAGTCTCCAGGATTTACATGTGTCATTCAGATCCATCATGTTAAGATAAGAATGAAACTCACAAGTTCTTGCCCAACAGCTCAAAGACAATGCACAGGTGCCCTTTAAAGCTGAAGTGATCAAAGCTCCGAACAACGTGATGCTCATCCTTTGGATCATGGTTCCTGTTGAGCTGTGACATTACGTAGACAGAATCGGAACACCCACAAGCATCTATTACGTGTCTCACTTGCTCATATGATATGTAATGGTGTGGATATGAAAATGGGATGCATTTAATTGAGACACAAAATGTTGCAAGACTAGAAAGATACACTAAATCCCATTCTGGGACACCTCCCCTGGTGCTGAAGCCAATGTGAAAGCAGTTTATTAAGACTTGTCAAATGCTTCACGGACTGTATTTTGGCCTAAGGGCATATAACTAACTATATCTATGAGATTACAGAGGAAACTCAAAAACAAAACTTTGAAGGTAACATAACAATGAGGGGTATAACTAGTTGCTTTAGGGAATGATTGAAATCTTTTGTTACAAAGAACCAGAGAGGGAGGGACCTGTGCAAAAAGCTTTCTTTGGCATCTCCTCTGTTGTTTCATTGCCCAGGTCATATGTCAATGGGAAAAGATTGGCAGTATTGAATCCTGAGAATTCTATGCCAGAATAAGCTTCAACACTTGACAAGCATCCAAGATATAAAGAGGGTCCACAAGAGCAGTCATACCACATGAAGGATGCCAATCTCAACTTTGGCTTGTGTGTAGTATGCCAGCTGATTCTTGATAATTTTCACAGCTACATTCGTATTTGTCTCGATTGTATAGCACCTTGCAACTTGTCCAAATGTTCCTTGACCAACCAACTCCTTCACAACATATCTGCACACAAAACAATCACCACATCAATTTAATGCAACTAACCATACTCACAAGACTGAGTTTCCCCTTGCCTTTCTGGCCACACCCTGCACCAGATTGGAAAGCAATAACCCTTGAGCTTTGATGCACTAAGACTGAAAAGAATGTGCTAAATTTTCTCCAAAAGAGAAGAAAAAAATCCCAGCAAACAGTCAATGAAATCTGTGATTGCACAAAAGACAATCCTGCATCCTAAGGCATTTCCAGTTGGAAAGTATCTCATGGATCTATCTTCATCTACTGTGGCTCCAGAGTAGGCCTACCGTCGAGTGGCATTCTCATTGACAAACACACAACCATAGTAGAGAATGAGATCATGATTTTCATTGTCACAGCCCCCATTGAACTTTGGTATTGATGGATTGGTCAGGTAGCGTTTAGGGTTTAAGTTCTCTGAATGTTGAAAGCTTGGGTTGCAGAGTTGGTAAGTTTCCACAATGTCCTTGGTAACCCTCACTGGCAACTGCACCCACAAGAACCACAGGAAACACAAGAGAGCTCAGAACAGACGATACAAATCCAGGCTAAAAAGGAAATGAACATATGGGTCACATCAACTGCAGCAATCTTCCTTTCTTCAAAACTGAAGAAACACAATTTTCACTGGACACTGTTAGAGCAGAATCCGTGTGCACTATCAACAACAGCCTATACTCCATTAATGCAGTGCATTACTAGGGTTTCCACAGGCGATCTTTCTTTCTGTAGGTTTCTCTCTCCCTGACATATATGAAGGCATCACTGTACAGAGTGCAACGGGGGTGAATGGAGAGAGACAAAATACGTGAAGAACGTGTCTGTTCAAGGTGTAGAAGAAGGAAGAATCGTACAGGGCGTGAGACTTGGATGCGGAGACGTCTTGGTAAGACTCCTCCACTCGGCTGCTGCTGCTGCTTCACCGCCCTAACTCTGTTCCAAGGTTTGAAGGAAAGAGACCGCGGAAACCAATGCGAGTGCGGAACAGGATACATTGCCATGCGATGTGACGGAGTTGGCTCTTCGTCATCACTACCCGAATCACCGTCATCCGAGGTCGATCGGATCGACTGCTGTTGATGATGATGATGATGAAGTGCCATCCTTGAACGCATCCCGAAACCCGCAATTCCTAATCGCCAACTATTCAGAGACTCGAAACCCTCTTTCAAGTACCACAATGATCCAGATGCAAATCAGAAAATACGAATATTACCGACAAAGAACCTCCCCACACCCTCTAAGCGACCAAGCCTTAACTCTCCATTTCTAAAACTTCAAAACGACCGAGCTCCGGTATCCAAATTCAATACAAGAACAACAACAACAACAACAAAGCGTCCTCCTCCAGCCAGTCCCAAAAGCCGCTCCTCCTCCTCCTCCTCCTCCACTACTGCTACAACTGCTGATCCCCCTCCTCCTCCTCATTATCATCACGACCCCCATTACGATGATCATGACCACAATAACCATCTTCATCACCAATCGTCGTCCACCTTCAGCCGATCTCTGAGCCCATAACGCTAAAGTCGGAAAGCGACTCCCATCCACGACCAACTGCCTTTCGCCCCCATCTCCCGTTCCCAAACAAAGAGCGAAACAACAAGTC
>Ga0209208_10013340_pt1 | contig 10276 bp, 8 predicted proteins | sample S1TSphfallax_3_FD_187694 | JGI IMG/M metagenome (GOLD analysis project Ga0209208, IMG submission 187694) | Host-associated microbial communities from peat moss isolated from Minnesota, USA - S1T2_Fd - Sphagnum fallax MG (SPAdes) (version 2) | ecosystem: Host-associated > Plants > Peat moss >... | reverse complement strand
TACCACCCAAAGGCAATAACCACATGCATCCAAACTCCAGCTACAACACAGAATTTTGTGGTTAATTGTGTGGTCCTTTGCATATTACTATTGCAATTTTCATTAGTCATGTGTCAAGGTTTTTCCTATTGTAACAACACAGCCACATTGAACCAGCAGCACCCACCAGTGCATTATGAAGGATGAATGGTAAGTGATCATGAAACAATTTTCTGTTGGGTTTCAGTTCCCTAGCTAACCATGGTGATTAGCTCAGTTGCTTCTTTTTTTTCCTACCTACTTACTAACAACCCACAAGCAGGTTGTTAGTAGGTAGGTAGTAAAAACAACCCTTACAAATGTATAAACCATTTACTTACCTAGTAGTTACCTACCTATTTTCATACCTAGATAGCTATATATGAGACCTATTTCCTACAGAATTGGTTACTAAGGTGAAACCAAATATTAACTCAGTTAAGGTATATTTTAGGGTTTTGGGGTTTATTTAAAACCCTCTTGTTATCAATTTATTTGTCAATATAATACCCTCATTAAAAATTTATTCAGTTATTATTTTCTATAATTACCTATTAGTATTCTATGCAAAGTAGGGTAGGTTTTAGGGTTTTAGGGTTTCTTTTTTCTTTTTTCTGTGACCTTATTTTTTCAAGAATAAAGTTGGTAGCATAACAACTAAGCTAACCACTATGATCAGCTAGGGGCAAGAGCTTTGGGTGAACCAGCACCTTCATTAGTATCATGCTAAAAACCTCAAATTTTTTTGGGTTGCTTTTGCTTTTAAACATTATGACTATCCACATTTAACATTTCCTCCATTGATTCTTAGCTCTAAGAGGCCTTACTCAAGAAGGTGAACCTACAAGTGTAGGTGCTAGTTCACCCTGGTTAGGAATTTGAATCCAAAAGAAAATTGTATTTGGCCACCAACCATCCACCCTGCACGGTTGGTGGTTCACTTCGGCCAATATTTTTCCCCCTTTCTTTGGGGAGTGGGGAGGCCACACCTTAATTTGTTTGAACACTTCAACCTACTCTCTCTAAGTTCCCCAAGCCCACCTTCTCAATTAGCAAGCACTAATTATGACCCCTCAACTTTGTGAAACATCAAGTATCATAGGTGTCATAAACAAGTTAAATAAGGTTTTAAAATTGATAACCTTACATTTAAATTAAATTCCAATGGTTGAAGTAGGTTATTAAAATTTTAATACTTAATCCATAAAGGTCATGTTGGTTCCTTGGATGGTACCTACCAAGCAAGTAGGTGTTTTACTCAATTTTAAAATAAATAAATAATTGTTAGGGAAGTTATTAATAACTTTATTGATAATTGGTTTGATAACTGGGCGTTTTTTCAATAATGGAGCAACATTGGTTAAGTGCTAGTGTTGTTTAGTTCTTTGTTTTTTAAAAAGCCTCTGATCCTATTTTAACGTTTAGAAATATGTTTTTTTTTTGTTGATTCTTTGGTCTAGGTTTGAGCTTACTTCTTCAATTTTCAAAATGTATGATTTCAGTTTTGGCACTATTTTTTATAGACCTTTGGGCCTAGTTCACAAATAAGATCTGGTTGCATGTACACATTTTACACTATCCAAGGCTTGAAATTGTGTAAATATTTGATTTTATAACAAATTAAAACTTGGATTTTGTGACAGTACCAAGTTTTATATCAAATTAAATTAGATTATCTACCTACAAAATTTAGCCTACGTGCGAATTTTTTTAAAATCAATTTCTTACTTAAAAGACCACCTTATTTTCAAGAATTTTTATTCATGCGTTTAGGTTTGGTTCTAGTTATTGCAAAAGGCTAATCTGTGGTCCAATCCTAGTCCTAGTTCCACCTAGACAAGAACCAATTCAAGTCCAAGCCACAAGAAACTAAACCTAAACCTCCAATTTTAACACTGAAAATTAAAGAACCTACCAACACTAGTAAATTGGCCTCCAATTAGAACCAAATCTAGACCTAGCTCCCAAACTTGTTTTGTACAAGTTTGATTTTTTTGTTTTTTTTTTGTTCTAATTTTTTTTTCTTAGTTGGGTTAAACATGTTAAGCAAAGAAAAATAAATCAAGTACACATTGGTTTTTGAAATAATAAATGTGAAGGTGTGAAGTGAGGAGGGGTTAAACATGTACACCGGTTTCCGTAATTAATGTTACTCACATTATTTGCGAACAATGTTTTTACACATTGCTTTCCATTATTAATGTTAATAACCTTAATAGCGCGTTAACATTAATATAGGCGTAATCTAAATAATGTTAAAAACATTATTTAAATCGATACCTAATTAATGTTAATAAGAGAAAACTGTATTTGGTTGCCAAATGATGTAATTGCGAATGGAGTGGCTTGCCACGCGGCTACGAAATTGCTACAGTTTTACATTAATATTTATTGTTGTGATGTTACAGAGGATGAAGCACCTGATCACGCAAAACACGGTGGAGGCAGTTTGCTAAGGTTTAATCGCGCAACGGGGTGTCGTCATCATGCGGATCCAGATATGGTACAGCAAGACCTTCGAAATGTTGACGATGTTTTTCAATGATGATTTGAAGATCGTGATTGAGTTGTTTTTCATGCCATTCTCCTGTGATGTCGAAGGACATCCCGCAGCAAATCATCGCCTTACGGGCGTAAGTCAGGCCGGTTTGATCGCGTTGCTCGTTTACCCGACGAACTGCTTTGGCAGCCATGCGCAAAAAAACGGTTTTCCGGGATTTTGCAGCGCGCCAGATCCTTCACGCCAGAGGCCATCCTTGATGGCTTTGAACTTATAGTCGTCCCAGATCTCCATCCAGGCATCCTTGATCTTCGAGATCACGAACGAATCGCACAGCTGAATCTTGTCGATCGTGGCAGCCACCAAGTAGCGAAGAGTGGCATTGCTCGACTCCAACGTTGCGTGCATGTTCCCATTACCGTCATCGTGATGGCTGTTGAAGTTGTCCACAAATATCACTCTCTGCTTGGATCGATCAACTGCATGTCCGCGGTAGTGAGCACGTGGTTCTTGGAGGTATTGTGCCCATAGCTTCTGCGTGATGAAACCCTTCTTGGCCGTCCTGTAGCAGACTCCAGGGACGTCATCGGGTACTCCGCGAATAGGATAGCTTTCGCTGCCGTTCTGGAAAATGACACATGGATTACAAATTCTTGCATGTGGCCCGCCCGTTAGCCGAATCATCAACGTCATTCCCATGCCGCCGGATACTACATTAGCGTACTTGACATCATTGTCACCGCGAAATCCCAGTGTCTTGTCATTGTCCAAGTTGACCTTGCAATGCATTTCATCGATGTTCTCAACTAGGTTTTCATTGAGCGTACCAGCGTGAAATTCTCTCGCAAGCTGTCCGAGATGGAATGCGATTTGCTTGTCGATATGTTGCTGACGAGTAGGGCTCATCATCAACTTGCCAGTTTGAGCTCGACCGACGATATTGTTGACCATTTGAAAACGCTGAATCCATCTTATATCGATGCGATCAATGATAGTGGTGCCCTTCTGCTGTAGGTTGGGAGGGAAATCAGGATGATTCATCTCTACCAGGATGTCCTTCGCGAGGCAAACCAGTAGCTTCGGACTGAACTTCACGCCCATTTTGCGATAGTGGTCAAATTCGTTGACAATGAGAGGATACAGCCAGTCGACCCATGGAGCCTACTTTGGTCCTCGACCAGGGGTAGCTTTTGTGAACACCTTCTTAGCTTTTGTGAACACCTTCTTGGCTTTTCCTGGCTGCGCAGAGTTGCAAGATACCATGTTGTCACGATCGTCACGGATCTGCAGAATAGTTTCGCGTTTTTCCCACCAGCGTGACAACTTCATGATCGTCGCAGATGTCGTCCCTCGAAAATGTTCGGGGAACGCCTTGACGGTTCATGCGTGCAGTCCTTTCTCCTCGTTCGTTTCGTTGTCATTAATCATCCACTCAACAACTCTAATGCGAGTTTGTTGAATTGTGACTGCGGTAGGACGCTTTCTCTTTCCCAGAGCACGAGGATTGTCGGCGAGCTATTCGCCAACGATGACGTGGTCATTGTTCGCAACAATTATCACGTCATTGGCTGCGCCATTTGGGTCCAATGGTTCGGGTGGCTCCTTTTCGTCATCAGCAGCCTGACGTTGACGAGCAAATGCACGAACAATGGGAGACGGGGAAAACACCGACAAACGGACTGTTCCACGTTGTATATCCCGTGAAGATTAAGAGTTCGACGGTGCAAACATGGCGAAGAGAATGCTTTCAGAGCGAGAAGGAGCTGGGGAAGCAACAGAGGTATGGGACTATCGTTGAAGAAGAAATGTTCGAAAATATTTTTCTCTCTAACGTTAAAAGAAGAATTCCGGAAACTTCATTAAAATCTCAGAACTCAACGCTATGAAAGAACTCATATATGTAAGGAGGGCACATGACTCCCTCTTGCGAATTGCAAGCAACGCCTAGCGTCAGAACACAAACACCCACCAGACGCGCTCGATCGCTCTCTCTCTCTCTCTCGCAGTCCCTTATTCCCTCCCTTGCTCCCTCGAGAGAAAAACCCTAACCCTAGAATTCAAAACCGGTTCTGTCGGCGAATTAAAACGCGGGACTGTTGCATCGGACAGACGCACGCACGGACAAAGTGAATTAATATATAAGATACGTCAGTGCCAGCTAGCACCACTCTGCAGTCTACAACCCTTACAACGAGCTGTAGCAGTGCAGCTGCCTTCTCGTCCCAAGATCCCCCATTCCTCCATTAATGTTAATAACATTAAATGAGAACTAACATTAATTTGGTATTAACATTAATTACGGAAACCGGTGTAATTATTAGTTTTGGAACATATTTCAAGTGTTTTTTAAATTTGGAATTATTTTTATTTAGACATGTGTTAAATGGGAAAAAGCTTTTGAATTTTGAAACCTTAGGAGAAGATTAAAAAAATTCCATTCCTTTTTGGTTGATAAAGTAGTTTTTAGATCAATGACCCCTTGAAAAGTCACTAGGAGATCAATAGGTCAAGTTTAGAGGTACAAACCAATTTATTGGTCGGCATTGCCTCTATTGGATTGTTTTTGGTGGCTTTGCACAATTGATGAATGACATGGATTTCTTTCAAGGATAAAGGCCCCATCATTATATCATGGAGAGAGATTTTTCAAGAGAAGTTTTGAAATTTTTGATTCTTTGGACTCAAAGGAAGTTTTGATGTTTTCACAATCTTTGTCTCATGAGTTTGGTTCATGAGTTAGGGTTGAAAAAAAGAACCAAACTCAATTTTTTTTTGGAATTTGTGAGTATTTATCATGGCCCACCAAAATGGATTCAATAAGAAGCCAATTGGGCTTCACGCTACAAAAAAATTCTTTGAAATTTTAAAGTTCCAACAATCTTACCTAGTTTTATTCATGTTTATAAAATATTTTTTTCTCCTTTATTCTATAATCTACAAATCTCTTTGGTAAACAAACTTAATTTCTCATTTTATTTCTAAGCTCCATTTAAACTTTTTTAATGGTCTTACAGCACATAGTTGAGTGAAGGTAGTCATTTTTTATCGGTTGTAACTATTATTAATAACTAGAAAAAAATCAATTTGGGCTATGTGTAGGTAGTTAAAACTAGGAATCTTGAAATATGAAAAATAAGGCCCAAAATTGAACTTGAAGGTCTATTATAAAAAATATAATTCCTAGGACCAAAATTAGGAGTTCTTTGAATTTTTTAAAAATATATGAAACGAGGACCTGCAAGTTTTTGAAAAATAAGATCCCAACAATGGTCACTATATTATTAGAAACCATTGTGTTTAACAATAAAATAGGAATAGAACAAGAGCATGTTTCTTGTCCACACACCATCCATCTTGCATGATAGGAATACAACAAAAACATGTTCTTTGTCTACACACCATCCATCTTGCATGGTGCAGTACTAGGCCGGTTCACTTTTGTCATTTGTACAAGGGCAAGACCATTCCATTGACATTACGATAGTCTATTGTGATAGATTCAACTATTTAAAAAACAAATTAATGTTGAACAAAGACATTTTGGTCAATCTTACAAGTGTATAAACATTACCAAATGACTATGTAGTGAATGCTCCTATGATAGAATTGTCCATCATTGAACATGTGCCTATCATTGCACATTTTCCAATATTTTTCTTCATTCTTTAACCAAATTGATTGATTTTTGTGTCATTGGACACACAAACTGGAAGGTCTACAAATGTTTTTAAACCATTAGGAGTACAAGAGCAACATAGAAAACACAAAAAGAAGATAAGTGATAGTTTGCTTCAAACTTTTTGAAAAGTAGTTCTAGACCCCTCTTTGGTTCTAGCCCCATATCTTCATCATTTTAAATCTATTTTGGGTTATTTAAAATTTTGATGGGTGCACCAATAAGGGCTTTACAAAACTTCTTGTATTCCAAAGGCAAAAATATAATGATAAAAAATTTTAAGTTTAAAATATTAATCTAATTTGATTTACCCATCATTAAACATTGAACATCCTTACACCAAACACCTCATATCTTTCGCATTCTTTTATTGAATTGAACATTTTTTGTGGCATTGGAAACACTAAGTGGAGGGTTATAAATGTTTTTTGAGCTTCAGAAGCATAAGAACAATGTGTGAGGATTCAACTTCCTTTGAGTTCCTATGTGTTCATTCACCAACCTATCTACCCTACCCATACCCTTGTTTAGGTTCATACTTTAAATATTATATTTGTGGTTTTATCATCATCTTACACATGGGAAGTCCACAAAAACAAGACTTCTTCAAGACTTTCTTATTTCTTTCTCTTTTGCTTTTACCTACTTAACAAAGATTTCAAAGTCATATTAAAATAGAACAAAAAATTGATTACCTATCACACCCTAGGAGTAATAAGTTGACTTGTGTCCGTTCACCTTTCAAAATCCTTAAACCAACAAAAATAGTCAATGATATATTTTGGCAAGTTCGCCTATTTTATTAGTTTTTATTTTGCATTTGAGTGTGACTAAAAATTTTAACAAATGCATTTCACATGGTTAGTTGACAAAACTTTGACCTCCCACACACAAAATTGTGAACACCAAAACATATCATATTAACCAAAGCAAAATAAAATTTTGAACAACTTATCATTAATCCAAACTAAGAATTCTTTGGATTTTATTTTTTTGTGTCACATTTCAAACATCACCCGCACTTTGAGTAATATCCAACCATAGGTACATATTGTCAAATTCAAGCTTATGTGTTTAAAGTAGGAATTTATGTCTTTCATTCTTCATCACATGCATTTTGATCTGATATAATATATATATGTTTTGCATGTCAATTGAAAATAATTAGAAAAAAAATTTACATGTCATTGTGAAAGGCAAAACAAAATGCTTGTCAAATGAAAGGAAAAAATGAAAATATTCATGTCACATGAAATTGCAATGTATAAAAATTAGACAAGAAGGCTACAATGTATGCACAATAATAAGGGAGAAATTCTTAGTTTCAAGTCTCAATAACTTTACACATGGCATCAAGAACTTTGGCCTTTGCATTGTTACTCCTTTTTTTGAAGGTTATTTAAGATGACAAAGAGGAGATTATAATACAATGCATTACATGCACCACACATTCATATTTGACCATCTTGACTCATTGGAGAAGATGAAAATAATGTTTCAAGAGATTGTGCAAATAGTTGTAGAAATGAAACAATTTCTCAACTTACCAATTTTCACTATTTCAAAGTTTTTCACTACTAAACATTACCTTGATGACAAATATAACTAATGACTAACATACCCTTTAGCCATTTTTTATGAACCTATGGTAGAAGATACTTGTTAAATTCCAATAAGCATAATCATATGTGAATGATGACCTTTCCAAAAAAATGTTATAGAAAGTCATCTTCAATCAAGTTTGAAATTGGACAAATTAGATGTTTTTATGCATGTGTCATTATGTGGGATTGAAGTGGACAATATGAACTAGATGGCACTTTTTGACATTTGGTGTAACAACAAAAATTGTTGAATTGTATTCTTGGATTAGAAGTGAACTTTATATTTGTTGAATATGATTATCAAGTTGTTCATTGCAATTTTAAATCATACATAAATATCTACATTGTCAAAATTCAATGTATACAATTTTGATTTTGCACTTCTTCTGGTCCATTACAACAATGTGAGTTGTCAATATTTCTTCACTTATAAAACCAATTGAAATATTTTCTTCGTAGGACAATGTGTTACCATTGAACAAATATAACAATGATGGATTTGGGGATGTTTGTAATAACATATAATATGCCTTTTGAAGCTTTATACCATGGCATCTTTTTGTTGAAATTGTGTTTGAATTTAATTCTTTGGGTTTTCCCTCGCAAATAATGGATAACATAATTTCATTTGTATACTTTTCATATGTAATTTTTTTTTAATGTAGCTTTTGATGTGAAATCCATTTTTGAAATTGTTTGTTAAATGAAAGACAAATGATCAAAGTTGCCTATCAAAGTTACTAGGTACTTGTCACTTTGAAAACAAGGGCCCCTATCAAATTCTTACATTCATTGTAAACTTCATTTCATAATAAAACTTGACTTTATTTGCTTAATTAATAAGGTTTTGGTTTCATTTTGAAGCATTTAAAAGGTTTTTTCTTATATAGGTTAAAGAATCATCTACTTGTTTTAGTTTTGGTTTTGCTAATTTAACTTGTTACCCTTTAGTTGACATTAACCCAAGAAAATTTTAATCCAAGAAATGGACGAGCCCCACAAACATGTTTAATAATTGTGCAACACGTTGAAATTAAAAAAGTTAAAATCAATAGAGTTGTAAAAGATTTGAAGCTAAATGTTTTGGTGAAAAAAAGAAATATTTGGATGACAATTGGAAAATTTCCAACATTGAAAGTTTAGTCTTTTTAGTTTTATGTAATTTTCAAAATTGTAAGTTTTTGGAGAAGTGTACCAAGATGAAATGCTCCATTTATCATAAAAAAATGGTAGGAGATACAAAGCATTGATATGAATTATGTGAGGAAAAAATGATAAAAAATGGAGTTGGAATGATAAAGAAATGGATGGTCAAAATTGTTGAGAGATACATAACCCATGTTGTGTATACCAGACACTTGGGTGGGGATATGGGGCAAACATAGTTTTGCTAATCATTTGTTAATGTGCTAGCCATAATAGCCATGGTAGTTGTTACCCTTCCTCTAATAGCCAAGGCACCTTTTCACAATAGCCAAGGGACTTATTTTTCTATTTTTTTCCCCACCCCAAGATGTATCCATAGTGGTGAAAAATAATGTTGGGTGTTTATTTGATTTTTCAAAAAAATGTTGATTTCAGGCAGTGGACAATTACGTAATCAGTAAAGTTCATTGATTTTGAACCTTGAAATTTTAGTTTTAAAAGGATTGGCTAATTTTAGTTGCTTGAATTTTTTATTTTTTAAATAATTGGTCGATTCCATTTGGTCACAAGATCTAGAATTTGATTTTCTAAGGCAAATTTTTGAAAGAAGACCAACTAGTTTTTAAAGTAAGTCTTGAAAGGAAAGCTTTTAATTTGGTTGCATTACCATGGGTATTAAACGAGTTGAGGCAACTTTTTAAATTGGATGCATTATCCTGGGTATTAAATTGGCCAATGCTAGTTTTTTGAATTGGATGCATTACCCTAGTTATCAGACCAACCAAGGTCAATTTTTTGAATTGCATCTAGAAATTGTTATTTGAATTATGCTTCAATGAAGGAATGACAATACAATTCAATGAGTTTTGTTTTTCAATGGAAGCACAAGTCACTTACAACTTGCACGTTATAGAGCTCATAGAGGCCAACCATGCAAAAAAATTCAGCTAAAAAAATCATAATCCATAATCCATGAAGTTGAAATAAAGCTAAAAAATGAACAAGATAATAATTTTAAGATATGTACCCATTTTTTTTTAGTGAGGAAGAAGGAACATCTAAAAACAATAAATGACAATTAGAAAGGGAAATCAGAAATCACAAAGATCCGGGAATTATTTTTGCTTCATTTCATCCTTAAACTTTGCATCCTTTTTAAACCTTTTAAGTAAATAGGCATGTTCTTGCTCCACATGTTTCATTAGGCTAATATGCCACGAACATTTATTGTAAGCAATGAGGCCTTTGTGACACCTTGTGCACAAAAGAAAAAATTTCAAGGTCCATTACTTCAATATGGTAAACAACACATTGCATAACTTGACTTTGTTG
>Ga0209208_10013339_pt1 | contig 10278 bp, 14 predicted proteins | sample S1TSphfallax_3_FD_187694 | JGI IMG/M metagenome (GOLD analysis project Ga0209208, IMG submission 187694) | Host-associated microbial communities from peat moss isolated from Minnesota, USA - S1T2_Fd - Sphagnum fallax MG (SPAdes) (version 2) | ecosystem: Host-associated > Plants > Peat moss >... | reverse complement strand
ACACAAACACCGCAAGTCACAACTCCTTCTGTATTTTCCATGGCAACAACACAGTGATGCAGATGAGCAAGTCTCTGCTCCTCGCATCATGCACTGACAACCTTCAACTTCAGCCAGCACTTTGTTCACATCCATTGCTGCTGCTAACAACTTCTTGTTCCCATGTATCTTAGCATCTACTACAGCAGTGCTGAGCCATGATTCCTTCTTCTTGTACTGCTGTGGTTTAATAAACTGTGCAGGCCGAATCCCTGCACATGATCCTCTTGTCAGTGACACTGCTGCTGCTGATTTCCTTGGCTTCCTTGCTGCTACTTCAAACCTTACAGTAGTAGCCATGGAAAAAGCTTAACTAACATCTACTACTGTCTTCTTCACACATGCCATGATGAAGATGACAATCCATCCACATGCGGCGAAGAAGAAAATACACATGTCACGAATGAACAAGAAATTTTCACATGATGTTATATTGCAAAAAGGCATGTGAAGCTTATTAAGGGGTGCAAGATGAATGCAGGCAGAGAGAGGGGAAAGGGGGGGGGTTCAGTAGTGCCCACTGCAATCTCGAGAAATTTTTCTAGCATGTCAAAATTTCTCACAATGAAGAGGAGAGCAAGGGAGCTCAAGAGCATATGTGTGAGCTTGTGTGGTTGCAAGCAAATTTCTGTGTTTTGTACCTAACCAAAGCTTTTTCTTTCAAAGAGATTAGGAGCTCCACAGATCATGATGTTGAGAGTTGGATCCATCTCCACCAGATCAAATAGGCAATTTCTTGCACTTTGGAGTTGAGATCCTTACCACCCACTAGACTTGTCAGCTTCCATAGCACTTGTATTCCTTGTGTTTGTGAAGTCCAATCCTAAAGTAGACAAATCTAATTTTGAAAAATTTCTTAAATATTAGGCAAATGGGTTTTAAAACTTTTCATCGAAAATTCAACATTTTTTCTAAAATTTTCAGGAATTGTAGACACATTTTTATTTTAATTAATTTATGCTGAATCAAGGTAATAAAACAAATGCCTTAATTTTAACTGATGTCATGTTTGTAGAACATGACTCCCTTAGAGCATCTCCAATGGTGCTCAGTATGTGACTCCAGACAGAAATTTGTTGCAACAAAGTCAAATGTGCTGGTTTAGCTCAGGAAATTGGTTTTTCTGCACCAAATTCGTGCAGCTTGCTGTGGCTGGTAAAAGGCACAACACAGTTGTGCACCTCCAAAAAAGAGTGTAATAAATTGAACTTGACTGCGGCTCAGTATTTCTGATTGGTCGATCATAATCATTGGTCCAGTTGGTTTGCTATTAGTAGTTCCCACATATATGCAGTTCCAGTTACAACTATTGGTGGGGTTGCCGAAAAAAAAAACAGCTAAACTTAGACATTTAATTTTATTTCCAGAGTTACATACTGAGCACCATTGGAGATGCTCTAAAAGTCACAACTACAATCAAACAATGTACTGTCTGCTCTTTTGCATCCAAATTTTGACACATTGAAAGTGTTATAACTCCAAGATTTGGCACAAAAGTTTACTATGTATATGAGTATATACCTTTCCTACTGATTTAGAGCTGATCAAACTTGTTGGGTCCTCAGATTGGCTTCAGAATAGTTCCATTCCAATGGGTAATACAAACTTAATTATAAAAAATTGAAATGGGTTTAAGTTTAAATGGGGTTTTACTTCAAATGCATTTAACAAAATTGACATCGGTCAAATGGGTTTATGCAAAATGGACATGGCCTTGGATGGGTTTTGCTTCAAATGGTTTTATACAAAATGGAGATGGGTTGAGATTTAATGTTGAATTTGGCATCAAGTTTGGCACAAACATCCACAATGTTACAGTATGAAACCATCATATGCCCTCAACAACAAAATTTGAAGGGTACTCCCACATGCATCAACAGCAATAATAACCTCCAGAACAAGTGCAGAATCAAAACATTCATATAATCCATTCATACACTCCAACAACAAAAGAAATCCATGGCTACACAACATGCATCACCACCACCAACAATAGATGGTAAGCTCCAATATAGTACCAAAGAGAAAACCATGTAATTCCATTCAAGAGTAAGATAGTAGCACATACTCAATTTACATCTCATAACATACATTACAAAATCGCAAGTCATGCTCAGTCTCCTTCCTGCCACACAGGATAATTTCCAAGGTGAAAGTTTTTTATTTATTTCAGAGCCAAATTGAGAAAGAAACAAGTTGCCCAGAGTGGGATGAGTTTTATCAAAGTTGACACTCTCCCACCATCCTGGCAATAGTGAAAGCCGTGTAACACCAGAGAGCAAATTAAGATAAAGCAGTTTCGGAAGTCTCCCCAATACATCATCAATTTGTAAAACCGAGCACCTTACACATTTCGCCAAATGTATGCAGGGTACCCCTTCTACACAGAATGCTGTCAGCAAAGAGGAAGTGCAACAGCATCATATGTAGCAGTAGCTGTCCAATACTTCCACAAGTGGCATGTCTGCATAATAATTTTTTCATGCACTGGACTTCCCACCAAACACAAACCTGAACTAGTCAAGATGAGAATGTCAATGCTAATAACAGGATCAGGGTGTGGAAATCAGATTGGCTCATTGCATGCTAGGATGCACCATGTTGCCCATGGCTGTCCAAACACATCCCACTGAGTTGTCAATGTTGAAAGTAACAAACTTTCAAGGAGGGGAGCACAGAGTTGTACTAGAGAGGGAGAGAGAGAAGAGCATGAGAAATGTCACCATTAGTGCTAATGAAAAATGGATGAATCACCTTGATCTGCCATTGTGAGAGTGTTGAATTTTGCTTTTCGAATGGTGTGGTGCATAGCTACTGCTTCTTGGCTCATCGTCTAACACTGAATCTACTAGCTGCCATCTGGTTACCTCTATGTTGTTAGCTGGTGGATGTGAAGATGATTTGGACTTGTGCTTGCGAGGCTTGACCTCCTGCAAGTCCCTTTCATCATCAACTCTCACATCTCTCTCCCTCTCCATGCTCTCTTCTTCATGATGCTTTCTATGATGTTTTTTCCTTTTCCGCTTTAACTCATCCGACTCATACTCTACAGGCTCAGACTCACCTTTCGACTTGGAGCGACTATGATGCCTCTTCCGTCGAGGCTTTTCTGTATCTTGCTCCCTTCTCTCAGCCTCACCATCTAGTTCATAGGCAGCAGCATACTGACTCCTATCCTGACGGCGCTCTTTTTGGTTACGAAGCAACTTTGATCGTAAGTCAATAGGCTCCTGAGAGGGTGGTACCAAGTGTCTGGGGGAATTTTCTGTCCTCACAGTCCTCTTACTACTCCTAGGGCGGCTTTCCTCAACAACAACATGATCAGGCCTACTGTAATCATCATCCACTTTCTTCCATCCTTTTCTTGAATGTGGGACCTCGTTTTCCCTCTTTTCAAACCCATCAATAGACAGTCTGACATCATCTTCCTGCTCAGAGTTGTACTCATGCTGGTAGCGCCTATGAATTTCTCGTTCTCTTTTAGCAGTAACCAAAACTTTGCCTTCACGGTCACTGTGGCGGGACAAGCGCTGACTCCGCAAGCCCTCAAATGAGGTAACATCCTCTTCAGAAATGCTAGGCTCTCGCCGCAGGCGGGCTTTGTCAATAACTAACCTCTCTGACACAGGCTTGCGCTCAATCTTGCCACCACTCTTGGGCTTCTGATAATTTGTGTCTTCAGAGTACTCACTAACAGAGTCACGTTCCACAGCATGCTTCCGTGACAGGCCTGGGTAGTCCTCCACCTCTATAAGCCTCTTCCTTGTCTCTTTTGGCCTGCGCTCTGACTCTGGTGTTTGATGGCGAAGGTGGCCTTCCCTCAAGTACGGTGCTTCTTGAGACCATTCCCTACATGAATGCAAATAAATGGGGCTTACCCATCACAAACTAAAATAATGCAAGTCCTTCAAGACTCTTCACAGTTCAAACCAAAAGAAGTGCAACATGCAAAAAGCTAACTTGGAAACATAGGACTTTTTTGGAAATGTGCAAAAAGTCCTATGTTTCCAAGTTCCACCAGATCAACATCTGGACATGAAGATAAGCAATTTGGACACCAGACCCTCACTCTTCCTACAACGGGTCATACATTTAAAACAATTTGCAATCTGGCAGAAAAGAACAGACCTCTCTGGATGCTCTTGCATAATTCTACGCCGGCGCTGTCGTTCCTGAAGTTCCATGAATTCCTCACGACTCAAAGGGGGTCTGTCCATGGGGCCCATCATTCCCCCAGGCATGCCGCTGCCTCCCATGTAGCCACCACTGAAGCATCCTACTTCATAGTTAGATATACACACCAATGTTCACATGCCCACAAGATCACACAAAACTTCACTGTCTACTCATTCTCCTTGCTTCCACACATAGCCATCCTCTTGTCAAACATTTACCCTCAACTTTCATCAAAACTTTATACATTATTGTCCAACAGAGTCTATTAGGATCTATTCAGTGCATGACCAAGCTTCAAAGTTACTGTCTAGTGATGCCAATGAGGTTGGGATCCATTAGTTGAGTTGCAAAATTGTAAAAGCATTGCACAATAGCATGGCACACTACTAGCAATAGAGACAAAACTGGATAAAAGAGCAAGAGACTCACCCATGCAAAGGACCACCATGGTACATCGGAGGCATGTATGGAGGCAACCCATATTGAGGACCTGGCATCATAGGTCCATCAAAATGAAAGGGTCCTGGACCTGGGCCATGCATGTTCTCCCCATAACCTCCAGGAAATGGGTGAACCTGCTGAGGCACAGGAGGTCCATGCCAGTACATGTCTCCTCCTCCTCCATATGGAGGCATCCCCATTGGTGGCATTGGCCCTCCTGCATAACAAATGCAACAAAATCAGACCCATATTCACTGCACCTGGTATTCCTGACCTCAAAACAGAGATTGCTTTTCTTGGCCAGTGCAAAAAACTGTTGTCATAAGACTTCTGAACTTGCACTAAACATATCCACCACAGTTTTACAGGAAGAATCTCCTTTTGTATATCAGTGACCTTAGAGCTGAGAATTCCAAATCCACTCTTCAAATACTTCCAAACCCTAAAATTTAAAGACATAGCCACAGCTCTAATTTGGTCACAGTAAGTGCAGAACAAACAAGTGGATGCAGCTATCAGCAAGAGAAAATAAGGAACTGTTTGAGACAATTACCAGGGCCACCAAACATGGCAGGATGTGGGGGATATGATGGCCCAGAATTCTCCATACAATCACGAGCCATATGGTCGGGAGACCCACAAATGAAACACATGCGCTCCACTGGCATCTGAATCTCCAACCCAATTTGTGATTTAGCCATACATCCACAGACACAGTTTTGAAGCAAGCAGAAGAAACTTAGGTCAGAGGAGAGAAAACTAACCTTCCTGATCTTTCCACCACCTGTGACTTCTGTAGCTCCATCTGCTACAAGGCACTTTGCTATTAGAAGGATTTGACTGAGTCAAGAAAAAACAACCATCATCCAACGTTCACATTAACCAAATCTAAGAACTATGAGGCTCACAATCTCCTGGATAGATTGATTTCCTCCTTTATGCTTCTCATTGACATGGGCCAATGGCGTTAGGTTCAGAACTGTTCAACCTTCCTGTGTGTCTTTTGAGAAAAGAGTCTCACAGAAGACTTCCTTACAGCTCCCAAAATGGGTCAAGGGCCTGCAAATCCCAGAGCTAGCTACAGAGGCAGCTAGCATCATCATGATACAGCTCAGACCCCACTCTATTGGGCAGAGTCAATCTAGAAAAGAATTCAGGGCCCGTACTCAGGAATGAGAGGGACAGAGAAATGAACACAATCCCCTACCTGCAGGTGCAGGACGTGCTCGTTTCTTCTTCTTTTTTCCTGAGAATTATGCAGCCAGAGCACAGTCAGGATGTAGTAAGATACTAACATTCTATACGCAACTATGCAATATGGGGTTTTTTGGTTCTTCCTGATTCATCTTCACAAATCCACCTGCTCCATCAACTAACATGCTGAGACCAGGACTTCAAAGACATTACACAGCCATGCAATCCCACAACAAGCAGCAAGTTAACTAGCATCCCAACCAATAAAAGCAATTAAATATGTATGTATGCAGACTGTTAACCAAACCAATCTGTCTACTCTACAGCACAACACAGAAGTTGAGCAAACACTAAAAAAATTGTTACATATAATGCCACAGAGCAAACTACGTATAGGTGGGGATAAGGAAAGAGAGTCATCTTGCTGCACCACAATGTCCAATAAGGGCGTCGTAGTACAAATAAATGTCTCAGTGTGTATGAGACCATCACAATCTATGTTACAGGAAAGTGTAGCTCTATTTTCCAGGCCGAGACCTGTGGAAAACTTTGTAACATTTCTCAATGCTCGAAACACACCTTTGCTAACCTCAGACTCCACTGCTACCCCATCCGCCTCCTTAAAAGAGGTAGGCTCCATATTCTTAGACATCATCTTGCCTGCCTCCCCCTCGTCAAATACAAAACCTGGTTTTTCTTCCTCATCTCTCCCCAATCCCCCAACATTCCCCACAACAGTCTCTGCCCCCACCACCTCATCCTTGGTGGACAGGGGCCCTTCAATGGCATCACCACTATCCTCTGCAGCATTGGCAGCTGCCACTGTCAACACTGCTGAGCCTTGAGCCTGATCTTCTTCCTTCTCCTTCAATCCTGTCTCAGGCTCTTTTATTGACTCCACAACTGAATCAGCTAAAACAGGCTCCATAGGAGCTGGTGGCTGCACTGCAGCTACCCCACCAGAGCTAGAAGGCTTCCGCAATTCTATTTGAAGCCGTGAAGCAGCTGGTGTTGGTACTTTCCGAGGACCTGACTCCACATCTGCAAACCACCAACAACACAGAAGATAAAGATAAACCCATTGTGCATTGAGACCAATATGTTGTTGTGGACCATAGAGGTTCCAAGAGACAAATGCTCAAGCCTCAGCATATTGAGCACATCCAGTAGTTGCAGTCACATTCATGGTCACAAAACTGCAATAAAAATAATATCCAGAACTGTGATGTGTTTACATTCAAAACAACCTACATCAAAACTGCTGAATTGGATGCTTGCAGCAGGCTGAGCCACATGAACAGGGCAAATTCTATAGAACATGGTCTACCTGGTGCTTGCTGTTGTCTCAGAAAACTGTCAGATGCACCACTAGTGGTTACTTGTGCCTCAAGGAAGCGATCGATAGCCTGACGGAGGTTGATGTTAGGAAGCAGATCATCATTCTTGAACTTGGTTGACCCACATTGAGGGCATTTACCCTTGGCAATTAACTCCTCCCTTATACCTGCCAGAGAATTTCCCAACAGTAAACAGTGTCAGAGTCCAACCACAGCTTCAAAAGGAGGGAGCAGCTAGAGAATTGGGTTTGAAGAACAAGGACTTACATTTATCGCAGAAGCTGTACTGGCAGCAAGGAATCATCACAGCATCTTTGAAGATGTTCTTGCACAGAGGACACCTGAGTTCTGGAGGTGGCTCTATCAGGATAGGCCTGATAGCTAGCAATGCATCTGCCTCCTTGGCAAAAACCGTTCTGTTCATAAACAAGGATGGTAACAAGTTAGAACAAGGAGATTGTTGGTGTAATAGATAAAAGATGTGGCTGTGGAACTTCAAGGGTTCAAGGGACATACTCATCTGGTTGCATGACTGCAACTGAGCCATCTGGCAGAATGTAGGAGCCCTCCTGGTCAGCTTTCAGCCTTGTTTTGGGGATGCCAACAGGTGGCTTCATTCTCCTCATATCATAGGTGGGGTCACCATTGGTTGGACAGTGCTGAATGAAATGACCTTCATGGACGAAACAAAAGGATTCAGTTGGACAACCATGACCGAATGGGAAGAAAGATACACACCCACAGAGAGAGCAAGAAGATTAGCACTTTACCTGGCTGGCCACACCGATGACAAACATAACCTTGAGGTGGGGTAGCTCTTCCAAATCCTCGACCTAAAACAGACCACCCATGCAGAAAGGATCATCAGAGTTCACATCATACTTGGAAGGAAGGGTCCTCTGATTTAATCTGCAGAATCCACATGCAACAATCCAAAAACAATCCTTCACAAAGAGAGTCAAAGATTTTCATAGGGTAAAGCTTAACAAACCTGCACTTCTGGCAACACTGCCTCTTCCATAGCCTCCACGTCCATAGCCACGGCCACCAGCAAATGCCTCCTGTGTTTGTCTGCTTCAAAACAAGGCCTTCATGTGCTCAATAGCCAAACACTAAAATGGTTGTTACAGTCAACAAATAAGGCAGTCTCTGCCAGTTAAAAGGTCACAGAGTTGAACCCTAACACAACATTGGAAATGATGTGAAAGAAGAAAGGTCATACGCACAGAGAGGAGACCTGGCATTCTGGAACTACAGACATTCAGATTCTTGTATCATGATTATTCCTAGCAAACAAATGACAGGGAGTGATTCCATTCTGAAAGCTAGCAATTTGCAAGAGAAGATAGAACTAAAAAGAAGGCTGGAGATGGGCAACACTCATGTTATAGAGATAGAGACGCTGAGAAGAAAAAGTAGCACAATATATACCTTTGCCATTCCGATGCTGTATTGTTCACCATAGCTGCAATACGGCTATTCTCATCAGCATCAATTCGGCTGCTGCTGTTGGGCATGGGTTCAGGTAGAGCATATAAATCAATACCAAAATCGTCCATGCCATCCATTACTGGATTCTGTAAGCACCCCCAAAAACACACTGATGAGAACAAACACACACATAAGAATACACTTCCTCAGAACTCATAACACATCATTGCTATACAGGTCTATCAATTTGGTTACTGAATGCCTGCATTCTGGCATGCAATGTAGGTTTCAGTTTAAGAACAAAAATCTTGAAGGAAGGAAGATGACTTGTAAATTTGAGTCAGTGTCTTACAGAGAACGCAGGTGGCTGTGATGCGGTGTCTGTTGCTTTACTATGCTCTGAAGGTGGTGCCTCTGCTGCAAGTGTCTTGGGTCTGCAAACACCACAATTTGCTGAATAGATTTAGCTTACATGACTAAGATGCACATGCACAAGAGGAACAAATCCAACACTCCATCCTTACCAAAACACAAACTTGACAGTAATCATTGAGCTTCAGGTACAGCAGAGAAAAACAAATTATGACTACTGGGTATACAACGACTACTAGGATTACTAGGTATACAATGCTACTGGAGAATCATTTACAGAAGACAGCAGGAAGTAATATACGGAGAAGACAAGCTGCTTTATTAGATTGAGCTGAGAGAGGGCAGGGCGGGGGGTGAGGGAGAAAGAAGAAACTTTACTGCTCATCGACACGAAGGATCGGCTTGGGTCCTGATGCTGGAACTCGCTTGATGATTACACTTGTGTTCTTTGGCACAAGAAAGGAGTCATCTGTGTATTCTATTGTAACCCCAGATGCCACCACACATACACACACATGCACACACACATCGGGTTTAGAAATGACTGAAACCCTACCATGCCATAACATACACTCCTTACACAACCAGAAAGAAACCACAATTGCACATTGCAGAACTTCACTTGCTGAAAGCATGAATGAAACAACCTGGAGAAGATAAGGAAAGACTTTCAGAACAAAGAAGCCTTCAACCCACAAAACCCAAAAATGAAAATGAAAAAGAAAAACTTGCTCACCTTCTCCGGTCTGCGCGTTGGTGATAAGAAGATCAATATCCGTAGCACTTCTGAGATTCTTGTGCTCCACAATCTTCTCCTTCAAACCCCCAATTGCGATAAAAGGCCCGTCGATGTCAATAGAGTCATACTCCATGGCACTCCTGAACTTGAAATGGACCGCCATAACTCCAACAAGCAAGACCCACCACCGCCACGACTCTCCAGAATCGAACTTTGAAAGAAAGAAAGACCAATCCGATGACAGGAACCAAAACCCAAACCAAAACAAAACCCTTCCCTTCAGCGGCAGCAGCGGCAGAGAGATCTGCCACAAAACACAGCAGTGGCAACAACAACAACAAGACCCACAAAACCAAAACCTCGCCAATCACTCCTCCCTGAACGGCAAAAGATGAACTGGAGATGGCAAGGAGTGAGAGATCAATCCCGGAGCACTCTTCTTCACCACCAGCACCATCCAGTGACAAAAGCCGTCAGGTGGGTATCAGGACCCAGGCTCCCGCCGATCATGAACAAGCTGCAGACCGAAACCCTAGCGCCACCTCCCTT
>Ga0209208_10013338_pt1 | contig 10279 bp, 4 predicted proteins | sample S1TSphfallax_3_FD_187694 | JGI IMG/M metagenome (GOLD analysis project Ga0209208, IMG submission 187694) | Host-associated microbial communities from peat moss isolated from Minnesota, USA - S1T2_Fd - Sphagnum fallax MG (SPAdes) (version 2) | ecosystem: Host-associated > Plants > Peat moss >... | reverse complement strand
TGACCCATTTGTAAACCCTAAAAAAAAAAACCCAACACCAACCACCCCCCCCAAAAAAAACAATCTACTAGTTTTTGTGACATTACCCATCATAGCTCACTAGGTAGGATATCTATTGTGGTTTAGGGTTTACCTAAATGGTATGTGAATTAGGGTTTACCTAAATGTAACCTGGGTTCACCTAAATTGTATGTGAATTAGGGTTTACCTAAATGTATGTGAATTAGGGTTTGTGGTTTACCAAAATGTAACCTGGGTTTACCTAAATGTATGTGAATTAGGGTTTGTGGTTTACCAAATTGTAACCTGGGTTTACCTAAATGTATGTGAATTAGGGTTTGTGGTTTACCAAATTGTAACCTGTTGTCACCTAAATGTATGTGAATTAGGGTTTGTGGTTTACCAAAATGTAACCTGTTTTCACCTAAATGTATGTGAATTAGGGTTTGTGGTTTACCAAAATGTAACCTGTTTTCACCTAAATGTATGTGAATTAGGGTTTGTGGTTTAGCAAAATGTAACCTGTTTTCACCTAAATGTATGTGAATTAGGGTTTAGGGTTTCGTATGTGATGATTGTATGCACACTTCACATAAGAATTTCTACAATTTGGGTTTATCATGAATAAAGTAAAATCCATCATAAATTTATTTATTGTTGTTCATGTTTCTTTGCTAAGAATAATACTATGATAATGTCAATACAACAAACACAAAACAAAAGAGATTAAGAATCAAAATAAAGTCAAAAAATCAAGAGTCTTTACTTCATGTTTAAGATTTTATGTTGCAAAATTTATGTGAAGATTTGTGGTTATCAAGACCATATAGACTTGTTGTGCTCAACCCATTTTGAAAAAGGACAAACCCTAGTTGATGTAAGGGTTGGATAAAACCTTGAATTGTGATCAAGAATCTTTACTTCATGTTTAAGATTTTATGTGCAAAATTTATGTGAAGATTTGTGGTTATCAAGACCATATAGACTTGTTGTGCTCAACCCATTTTGAAAAAGGACAAAACCCTAGTTGATGTAAAGGTTGGATAAAACCTTGAATTGTGTGTGATTCAAGGTGATGCAAAACAAACCCCAATTGAGTTGGGTGAAAGGAAGTAGAATCCTAATCAAGGTAGAGATGTAATCTAACCAAAGTTATGATACAAGGAAAATAACTCCTTATAGGGATGGGATTTTTTTTTGTGATCTTTGTCCTTTCTTTTCCTTTTCTTTTTGGGTCTTAATGGGCGGAATTTAGAACTTTCATGAATTTGCATATGTAGTATTAAGGATTTTTTTTTCAATTTTTTTTCCAATGGCATACAAATAAATATAGGCTACAACTTATGGACAAAAAAAATATATGTTTTGTAATTTGCTTAAACATAAATGGGGGGTTTAAAATTAATATGATCATATTTTAAAATTTTCAATTTCAATCAAATATGTTTCATATTATATTATTTCATAGAATAACTATAAATACCCCTTTTCCATAAAAATATATAAATAATAACTTCCCCTATATGTAAAAACAAGTTGTTCATGTCCCATTTTCTTGATTTGGAAACATAAAATGAAGCGAAGGTGTTGATGGACATGGGAGGACTCTAATTATGTTAGAATATGAAGGAAACAAAAATTAGGGCTAAATTAGGGTTAGGGCTAAAAAGGGGATCATCATGTCTAGGCAAATACAAAATAGGATTCTCATTAAGGTAGTTGTAGGAAGAGCTAGTGGCAATGACACAATAACCTTACAATAGGATGGAGAAAGAGAAAATGGTAAGCAATCATGTACTAAGGGATAGGAATTGAACCTTTGGAAGAAGGGCAAAGAAGGAAAGAAGCACCATATTGGGGTGGAAATTTGACCCATATTTGGGTAGGTCGTGTACTTTTGATTTGGGCACATAGAAGAGGTAACCCTTAAAGGCACCAAAATGGCAACCCTTTAAGAACATCTCTTGTGCACTACACAAAACATTCTTTCGATGGGAACCTAATGGTGTTGGGAAGAAAGTTAGAATGTAATTTTCCATCACAACCCTTTACATCTCAAAACCAAATTGACTCCATTAGCAAATGACATGTGTAATATTGTCATCACCAAAATATCCATTACCATGCATTTTTTTCATTCCTCCATTCTTTTTTCATTTCTAATTTGGAATAGCTTTGATGATCAACTCGTAGATACTTTCTAACTTGCATGAAGAAAGGTGAGGCAATGATAATAGGCAAAGGATTGGAAATGGGAGCTTTGGAGGAGTGATGTCTTTGTTCTTGTGCTTCTCCAATATCAACAACAACAAATTGGAATGGTTTGGCACTTACACAAAAAAATCAAATCATTTTTTTTAATTAATGTTTTTTTATGCTTGAAATTTCATTTTGCATTGGTTTTCGAAAGGTTTATTTGAAATTTTTATATGGGAAATTCTTAGAGTGGTGGTGTTTTGCTCAAGTGGCGATGTTTGTCATAGTTGTTGAAAGTAGGAGTGAAAACGTACAAAAGGGAAATTATCAAGATATTGCATGGTTGTAGTGGTGGGAAAAAGGATCATGGACCGATTGCCATTAGCAAATTCTTCAACACATTTGATTTTGAAAGACAAATTGACCATTTGCAATGGAGATGTTCTTAAAATAGTTCCACTCATACCTTTTATTTTGTTATTTAATAATTTTTTCATGTCCAAGATGACTTACTTATTGTTTCCCAACCCCCCAACCCCACCCATAAACATGAAAGTTCAAATAGTAAAAAGTGGGCGACCATTTAAATAAAATCATTTATACCAATCATTTTATTTCGTCACTCAAAAAAATTTATTATACAATGCACAAATATTGATCAAAAGCCAATCTATTACCCCAAACTAAATTAACATAAACTTGATTATACTTCATCCAAGATATATATATAAAGTGCCAATGGATGATTTTAGATTTTTGTGAAGGATGAAGCAATAATCCAAATAAAGATAATTAACATGTTCATTTTTCATTTAACAAAAATAATATCAATTATGCATTTCTTATTGTTATTCAAAAGGTGAAAAATCAACTAAATTTGAAGAATAAAATACATTTTTTATTTAAAATATTATGTATAAAGTTACATGAAGATTTTTTCTTCATTGAATGGGTTAAAGGAAACAATATGATCACATCAAATATTTATTTTTTCACATTTGATGGTTTCTATGTTCATGAATTATAAAATATTGAATTGAAAGATGAAAACTAGGTTGATTTGTTGCAAATGTATTTACATTAAATGTTATAGATGGTTAATGAAATAATGGTAACAAAGGTGTGCAAAGTTTAGTACATGTGAAAGAACTTTACAATGTCAACAAGCTATTATTCTACAAAAGCCAATTTGGTCAACAATTTGTAATGGTTTTTTAAATGCATGGATTCTCACAAACCATGGCACAAGTGAATGAACATAATAATATATTTTTTAAACCTACTACAAAATCCAATTCAAAACTACAAAATCTGATGTTTAACCCACAATTATTTTTCAAGCGCCATAGATTCCAATGATGTTTGTTATCGGCTTAATCACCTGACCAAATTTTTTTCAAGTGGCATTGGGTACCTCTTTCATGTTAATTGTAGTGAAAACTTCCAAAACTCAACCACTATCTTTAATTCCTTACAACCAAGTTCACTTGTATTAAAAAATTTCAATCAAAAACACCCTAAAACCTTTAGTTGCACAAAATAAACAAGGAAGATATAATGTGATTTGAAATCCATAGATTCATCATGGATCAACCATTGCAAAAAAAATATTTTCTTACATGTAAATCTATGTACCTCCTTAACAAACCATACATCATAACAGTTAAAATTTCATAATTGGGATTTCTTTTTAGTGAAATTCACTTTAAGCTAGGACATGCCACATTTGTAATTTTTGAAATTTATACAAATCCAAGACTCTTGAAATGTTTTATTATGTATAATTTTTATCCACCTTGCCCTTCATTGAATTTCAAGCTTCCATTTAACTTGATTCTTTAGCTCATTGTAATGTTAATTACAAGCCCAAGGTCAAAGTTGGAGACTTAATCTTTGACATTTCAAAAAGTTATGAAGCATTCATGTGGATTAGACATGCACAAATTTAGTGTATCCACTTTACACCACCAAATTTAACATAATAATTTTGGTCATGTAACATGCACAATCCAATTAGTTTAATTATGGCTTAACATTGTCGTTTTACAACTTAATCAAATTTTGTCAAATATCATTTTTTCATTGTTTGTGCAAATGAACATTACAATTCATGTGTTAGTTTTACACCATGATACGGGCAATAAATCATGTGACAACTCTAATACATGTAATTCCACCCACATATTTGTGTGCCAACAACTACCACATGTGAACCCATGAAATTGTGTGTTGATTCCCACACCACATGCAAGTCTAATAAATCATGCAAATCCACAAATACAACACAAACACATAGATTTGAGCTCAAATGTTGTTCATGGTATAGAGGGAAATTTTGTGAATCTATTGCATAATATGACAACAAGTGTTGGAATTAACAAGCATGGAGCTAGCACATGAACAAAAATCAAATTTGGAAAGATATGTGAATTCACTAAACAATGTGTACTTTGTTAAGGCAACAATCGAACATAGTAAAGCTTGCCTTTACCAAAAAAACAACAATGGAACCAAAGTCATGTTTAATTATGATTTTGGACTTTGCCACTTGAGGCATGGCTAAAACATCAAAGAGACATGCTTGTAGCATTTTAAGCAACATTGTTAAAAGCTAGAACTTTCAATAGTTATAGTTTTGAAAGTATTTTCTAAATTTTTCTAAATATGTCCAAGTTGAATTATTTTTGGATACACAAGTAGGTTTAAATGGTTATAATTTGATGTAATTGGTGTATTGTGCCTCTAATTATTAAAACATAGCTTATGTGTTTCTAAAATCTGAAAATCATTTATAAACATGTGGTACTTGGTCCACACATAAATACTTTTGTCAAAATTTTATTAAATTATTTGAAGATTATTGAGTCAATAAAATGTGTAAAATTTATTTCTTAAGAACACAACACGAGTCTAAAAATGTGGATCCAATGAAATGTTTGCATTTAAACTTTTTTTTAAATGAAGATGTGTAAATATAGATATCATGGACACAAATGTAATGCCCAAGTTCCAAATTGAACAAAGTCCCCCCTTCCCCCACTCCTTTCCCCTTTTATGTTCCCAATAATTCACTATTATTTATGCAAAATTTCAAAATTATTCATTTTCATGATCATTTCATCATTATAGGTTTGAAAAAGGTTACCTATTGTTAAATTATTTCAATATACATAACATGGACATGAAAAGACACATGTTTATTTCCCATTTCATATCATGTAAGTGGGTTGGGGGAAGGAACGAAACAATTAAACTTGGAAGAGGTAGGTTTGGATGGCACAAATAAACAAACATGATTAATTTTATTATACATTTTCAACATATGGAGATATTTTTAATAAAATTCTTTTAATGATATGAAATTTTGGGGCAATGTGAAATTATATTGTGAAAAAAGTTAAATTTAATTTTTAATGAAGATGATTGCCTTTACATCCTTTTTTCTTTAAAAATAATAGAAATCCATTGCACAAGAGGTTAAAAACAATAGACATGGGTCGAAGTGGCACCCACCCCTAACACCAAATAACAAGACACGTAGTTAATCAATCACATTAATTGAATTTTGATCTAAGTAATTGATAGTTCCATTTGACTTTTTGGTGGTGCCTAACATAGAGGGTGAAATGGGGGCAACATTTCTTATCAAACCCAACCAAGTAATCATTTTTAATGCATGACATTATCTTAATCAAAATTGAAATTTTTTTCCCCATTCAGATCTGCCATAAGCCATAATCCCATTAGAGTCATGTGTCCTAGTTTATGATATGATTAAACTTGATCACTAAAAATCTTCTCCTTGTTTTCAATCCACATATTTAAAATTGCAACACCTTTTTAAAAAAGTTCAATTCGAGTTAATTCCATATGAATTGTGTGAAGTTTATTGTTGAAAAAACATTACATATCATCTAATCTCTTCATTTTTGTTTCCACTTGTGGGGGATGCTCAAGCTTGAAAATTATGGTGTTGGTCAAATTTCAAACTAATTACCCTAAGCCTACTTATAAAATATGTGAATTAAGGCTTCAATTTGAGTAATTGGAAACACATATGGATAGCTCATTTCCACATCTTTGCACATTTGTGTTAATGACAACTACTTTGTGCTACACAATCCACACGAATTCAATAACTTTTTACAATTTATTCCTCTTACAAATTTCATGCCACTTAACATTATAGCTTGGGGATAGTACTTTTGACAACTACAAAAGGATTATTTCAAACAAAGTTTATTTTATATTATGTAATTTCCACCCTTTGCTAATAAAATAATCCAATAGTGGCAACCCATCAAACCAAATCCATTGTTTTCCATCAAATTCTAGCATATCCATCTTGTGAAAGAGGTAAAATGTGTTTCTTCTTGGTCATTTCATCATTGTAAACACATGAATTTTGTCTTACATCCTTTTTATTTTCAAATGATCTTTGGCTTTGGTTATCATTCTTTCCATAAGGATATTAGATCATGCACTCACATCATACACCAAAAGTTGTTACTTTCATGTTTTTCGATGATTAGCTTTTGTAATTATTGTTAGGTGCAAAACCAATGCAAATTGTCTTTATGTTGGCTAATAATGATGGTGCTTTGGAAACTTCAATGAGGCAATGGATGAATTGTCCTTCCATTCCAAAAGAGAAGGAAGGTTGCCTCCTAGAATATTCATACTTGAAATTTCCTTTGAAAAGTAAATATCACTTTCATAAAAAATGTGTGTGCACAAGAATTTTTTAAATGTGAAATTCACAAAGAAAAACAATTATACCTCAATACCTAAACAATTTGGGCATATATATATATATTTCAACTTTTTGAAAAAAATTTACTTATGTCAAAATTTAAATAAAATAAATTTTTTGCAAGATTTGAACTATTAGGTTTGAATTGCAAACCTTAAAGTACATGGACTTTATATTGAAATAGTCTAAACACACTAGACTATCCCATAATCTTGAAGAAAATGTGAATATTATTTTTTATAACCATAACCTGCCAAAATCGTTGAGAATTAAACAATCAAATCCCAAAGTTAAATATTAAAAACTAATTAATTATTTGACAGTTTATTGCTAAATCCAATCAAGGAATACAATATGTCATTCCAAATCCCGCCTCCTTTTGTTAAATTGCATATTTCAAAATTGTGAAAATAATTTATTTCCCACCATTTTTTTGACATGCAAGATGAACTTACTGCATCAAATATGAAACCCACATCAATGATTTAAATTTTAACAAAATTTCAAAGGCATGTTTCATAATTAAAAACAATTTTAGTCATTGTTGAAAAATGGCACCAATGCCATATTTCAAGGATGATTACTCCACCAAAAGCCTATCAAATGGTGTGGGTTTTCCAAACCCTTTCACCATGAGGAATTAATGAGTTTGAATGGCTAGCCATTATCATGAACAAATTAACTATTGTGCATTGCCCAACCACCATGATTAGTCCATGTGTTGTTTTGATTGTTAACAAATGAAAATAAAGTGTGAACTATGGTGTTTATGGGTAGGAGAAGGACAACACTTGTGTTAAAAAATGGGTTGTCATATTTAATCATACTAAATAGTTTCTAACCAAACTCTTGAAGTTGTTTTAAAATTTCAAAAACTTCAAAGCATGCTTTCAAAAAATTCTTCTAATATGTCTCATTCAACCTTGTTTATGGATAATATTGTAACACTACTTTTGATCAATTTCACAAATTCTTTATTTACTATTTAGGGGACATATTCATTCAAAATGCTCCTTTAATATCACAATAATGACAAGGAAAAATGTTCAATGCAAACTATTAAAAGCTATTGCAAATTAAGTGTTGAGAAACTTCAATTGTTTTAAACATTTTGTTTGGTTGAATAAAATACATGGACAATGGAGTGTGGTGTTTTCAAAGAAAGATAACCAAACCCTAAATGTCCAAAGTAAGCACTTACTATTTACCCCAAATGATGGACATAAATTTGTTGTTTTATTTTCCCCTTAACTTGCAAAAATTTGAACATAATTTTCAAAGTTGAATAAATTGCAAGTAAGAAGGCCTTGTCCAAATATTGAATAAGCCTTTTGAACAAATGGAGGGTTTTATCATTCAAGTGTGAAAATCAATTAACACCTTATGGTAAGAATCAAATTTTCAATAAATCAATCTTCTTCCTATTCCATCAATGAATTTAAATGGTCCCTTTCCCCATCTTGAAATGCACCAAATCTTATTAGAATTATATTGTTGCTAAAAACACCTTGGAACATGTGAAATGGGAGGAGGCACACAAAAGCTCCTTAAATTTGGTGACCACCATACTTACGACCAATAATTGGTAGATAGTGCCAAAATTCGTATAATTTTGGAAAATGGAGTTTAACAACCCAATTTTGAATATTTAGGATTACAACAATAGACATTAAGTATGTTAAGTCTACTTATAGATTTTGTTATGCCACCAAAACTTGATTCATGCACAAAGGGATAATAGGGGTCATTTTGTTCCATTTAACCCTTTATTGGTTAGGGGTTGAAATGATTAAAGTGTATTTAGTAAACTAATCATTTCACTATTCATATAACATAACAGATAAATAATAATAATATGAGATTAATTTATTTTTATATTGAGCAATTCATATGTAGAGTGAAAATTTTAGATGACACCTAAACGATAGGTAATTAAGGCAAAGATAGATATGGGGGGGGGCGGGGGTGTTGTATTCTATTCAAGTTGAAATTATGGGTTTGAACTAACCTCCTTATTCCACCCAAACTTGAAACCCAATCTAGAAAATATGGAGATTTTTATTCCTAGGGATAAGATATCTCAAAACATTTTCCCTTTAAACTCAATGACATGTCCATCACCAACATATGTTTTTGAGTTATTTTACTTCTATTTGTATGCTATTTGTATGAATGAGATAGAGTTATGCTTTGTTTATTTCTCTGAATTGATTCCCTTTACTGGCTCCATGTGAATCCAGCTGAAGTGACATTATAAGTGTGTGTTGGAGGTAATGTGGTTGTTGAAGGGTCTTTGCTCAATTCCCCCCAAAACACACACACACACATATACACATAGAGACACAAAACACACACATGAACATGCTTCATCAATTGTAGACCTACCCAATCAGGCACCTTGGCTGACAAGGCCATAATGGGTGGGTTGTAAGTTGTAACTCATAAGCCCTCCTACTACATGTGAAGGCTGCAAGTAAACCTGTCCCATTGACCCCCAAATTATATATATTAAAAAAAAAACAAAACAAAAAAAAAATCACAAAACAAGTACAATGCACACAAGTTCAACCAATTGGGTTTTTTTAAAAATGAAAATTCTAGTTAATTAATTAATCAATTAATTTGTTGGGTCCCTTTTCTTTCTTCTAGGCTTTCTTTTTGCCCACTCAATTGGAAGGTAAGGAAAAAAAAGAGGGAGAAAGGGGGGGGGGTGTTGAGGTTTTGTCTTCATCATAATGGCTTCATTTGTTATTGTCTCTTTTGGGTCAATTGCTTAGCTCCCTCTTTTGCAGATAACAACTTGTGACATTATAATATATACATAGACATAGTCTATATATATATACATACATATATATATATATCATAAGTGTCTAGATTTGGACTGATGCTGGTTTAGAGAGTATAGAAAAGGAACCAAAAGAAGCATATATCTATATATATATATGTATATATATTTGGGTTGGTAGAAAAAAAGGCTGTTTTGTTGTTGTTGTTGTTGTTGTGGTGGTGGTGGTGGTGGCGGTGGTGGTGGTGCTTGTTGTTGTTGATGATGATGCAGCACTGGAGTGTACCCCCCCTCCCCACTAGGCTAGGCTAGGCTCCAGCTGCTCATGCTTTGAACACAGCTCAATTGCAACTGGCTAGCCTTGTCATTCATTTAGCTGCTGCAGAGCAGCACACAACAAGATAATCAATCTTCTGGGGCTCTTCTTCTTTCTTGGCCTATGAGGATTTTCTTGCATAATTGGTTAGCTTTCTCACTACTCTTTTTCCCCATGCCAATAACCTCTCTCTCTCTCTCTCTAGGTACCCTAAACCCTAAACCCT
>Ga0209208_10013337_pt1 | contig 10279 bp, 3 predicted proteins | sample S1TSphfallax_3_FD_187694 | JGI IMG/M metagenome (GOLD analysis project Ga0209208, IMG submission 187694) | Host-associated microbial communities from peat moss isolated from Minnesota, USA - S1T2_Fd - Sphagnum fallax MG (SPAdes) (version 2) | ecosystem: Host-associated > Plants > Peat moss >... | reverse complement strand
ATAATGCGACTACCATAATCCCCCTCAAACCACCACTTCAAACCTTAACATTAACCAATCATGTTCCCATTGTAATACATATGGGTGTGATGTATATCATTGTTTCACATTCCATCTGGAATAATAGCAAAACCAATCACAAACCACCAATTAATGTTTGTTAAAATTAAGGTTTTGGGAAAGGCCAAAAAGGAAAAGGGAAACCAATAAGGGGTGTACCACCAAGCCAAACAACACCATGATGAAATATTTGCTGAATTAAAGGTTTTAGTTATGAACATGCTAACCCAAGGAAATCAAAGGAGCAACTACATTTTCTAGATCAGATATTGACCTTGGATACTTTTGTGGAACTAAATATTTAAACCATTTTGGTCTTAATGATAATATGTTTAGTATTTTGGGAAATTGTGTGTCCAAACTAGTGATTGAAACCCATGTTAAAGTTTCAAGTTTAATCAAGGTTTTTTTACAATTACACCAATGGTAAGAATGAATATTCACTATGAGAAAAAGGGGTGTTTTGCAACTGGCCTTGCAACTCAATTTTTGAATTGCACCAAACATTTGCAACTCATTATATTTATATTCGTGAATGTTAACAAACAAGTTGCATGAGTAGCAACATTGCAATTCATTGTATATACAATACAACCCATTACAACTCAATTATAATTGTGTCAAAACAACTGATTTTTAACTATTATGCACCTCCATTATAACTACACCCATGATGTCATGTTGACGTCAATAATTGTCATCCATCTATTAAAATATAACACATGGCATTATGAATATTTTTTAACATAAATTATTATTTTTTCAAAATATTGATCTCCATCATCCATTATGATTGTTAATGATGATTTGAGACTGTGACAAGTGGCACAAGTGAAAATTGTCACATGGCATATTAATTATATATTTGGAATAAATATATAAATGTATATATTTGTTTTAATAGATAAGTAGGTCATACATAACCTACATAGGTAGGTAAAAAATAGGACCTATTTGTTTACCCATGTAGGTAAATAGGTAGGAAAGCATAAGACTAAATGAACAAAAAAAAAACCATGAAATTATTATTTTTAATTTTATGTTTTACCTTTAGCTTAAGTTTTTTTGAGCTCATCCCAAAATGGCACATGTATTTTAATGTGAGAACATAAGAGAACAAGTCTTCTTTATATAGTTTATAGCATGGGATTTGAAGACAAATCATATGGATTAAATCTTTTAGTTGTTCATTAATTGCAATTATAAAGTAAACCAACCAATAACCAAACACTTAAGCACTCAAGGCAAGCCAGATCTAAGGGGAGGGGTCTAATGTTTGAAAAAAACTTGAACTCCTCTTATTGGTGCATCTAACACACTAAAAATCGCCAAAAATAGATTGGAATCGAAAAAGTTATGACCCCCCAGAGTAGAAGGGGTCAAAAACTTTTTTAAAAAAACCATTGAACACTATAAAAATATGTTTTTGAACACCCAAAAAATTCCTTGTATGTTGTTGTATTGCTATCAAAATTCCAAGATGATTTGTAGAACTTTAGGTGGCACTTTTTTAACACTTTAAATCCTTTAAAATGAATAAGAAATAAGAAAGTTATGAGGTTTGAAAATACGAGGGGTCCAAAGAGAAAAAAAAGAAAAAAAAGATCTTTTGTAAGTTGGAAAGTTTATTTTTCTTCTTGTTATTTTTTCATTATTCTTTCTCCTTTGCACTTCAAAGATGATTTCTAGAACTCAAGGGTTGTACATTGTACACTAGTTGTAACTTAATTGTTGTTTTAGTGGCACATTTATAATAACATGCAATTACAATGCAATTCTTGAAAAAATCAAACATGGTTGATTACATACATATGTACGATGGGTATAAATTACCATATGAAAAACCCATTTTCAATTCACTTGCAACTATAATATAATTAACTAATTTTTTAACATGATAATTTATTTATAAATACACCATATTTATAGGGGGATAATTGCACAATAGTTGTAATACCCAAAGGATAGTTGCATAATAGTTGTATATGTTTTATTTTATGAGTTTTAATTGCAAGGTAGTGTGGTTTCAATGGATGCAATTTTTCATGATGATTTAAACATCAAAACCTTGGGGTGTTAATAAGAAAGTGGATATTCAACATGAAGTGGTTCAATATTAAGTATATTTACCCCAATCATTTGTCTTGGAAAATATACTGCCTAAACTTATAGTGACATTTGAAGAAGACACTTAGTCCCACTTCTACAATAAAAACATCAAACATTTTGTTGGGGGGTGGCAATGGCAATGTACAAAACACCATTATTTTTTACTAAAACATTTTTTATCTTTAATATTCAACCAACAATGGTGTTCTCCCTCATGACCATATTATGTGAAAGTTGGGCAACACCACAAATTGTGGCCAAGTCAAATGAAGGTTCAGTTATGACCAAAGTTCACATTAATGATTCTAAGGCTAGCTAAAGGGCGATTCTTAAGAATGAATCTTGATGTCCAACTATTGTTAAGTTTCATGATCTTCTTGTGTGTCTTGCCATTGATTAGGCAATGATTATTCAACCCAATGTAATGTGTTGGTGGTGCATAAAAAATGGTATTTTTGTTGAGGGGGGTTTTGGGAAAACAATATTAACTTCAAAAGGTTATGTTAAACTTCGATAATCAACCTTTGATGTTGGGCAAAGTTGTAGTGGAAAGACTTGGATTGACCAATGGAAACCTTAAACCCTGCCCATACTAAATTTTCAAATCAATGGGCAAATTAGAAAAGGCCCATGGATTAATAAGCAAAAGATTGTGATCTAGGCTAATCCCAACAAACTAATGAATCATACCATAATGTGGGCATGAATGATCATAACAAATATTACATCCAGTGGCATATTGGTTAGAAAAATGGTGTTGTACCCTCTAAAGATCACTTTGGATTCTAGGAGGAAACTACATAGTACCAACCTAGATGGCAAACAAGACATAATTCTGAAGCTTTGTTGCCAATGTGATTTATTAGAAGGAAAAGATGGAAATCTAATAAATCAACTATGTTGGTTGGATTTTTGAACCTTCCACGTAACTTTGAATCATTGGAAAGTAACATCCATGATTAAAAAGGTGAATTTGCAATATTAACATCACATTGGATGCCACTCATCCAAGAATTACCCTTGGATCCTAAGCCACCATGGGGCATATTAACCAATTAAAATTTCCAAAAATTGGCTAATCATTTTATTCATTATGCTTGGCACACGCTACCATCGCTAAGCCCACATATCCTCATAAATCCATTAACATTGAACCAATAGAATATTATAATCATTCAATGGCCTATTCCAAGGGTGGGATATGCCTACTATAATTGTTTAAAGGCATTAATTTTGGGTTAGTTGCAATTTTACAATCTAACATCTAAGTTCCAAGATATCATTATGTCAAGGAGGATCCACAAGCTAAACAAACTTCCATGCATCATATCATGATGTCATAACAACATTCTTCCAACTTATTGCCAACATTAGTTGTACAAGCTTACCAATGTTCCTTATCAAATAACATCACCTTGCTAGGGGTGTTGAATTTCGCTAGGATCACAACAACAAATCTTCGGTTTTATGATTGGGCTTTGCAGTTATGTCCTAATAAAAAAGGACATATGCAACTAATAATTCATGAGTTGTTAAACCCATGTCGTTTCACCCATTTAGTCGCAAAGGACATTTAATTACAAAACCCAATCATCTTATTGATTAATTTTTTAATATTTTGGCTTAATATTGAAATTCCATGTCATCGATGACCTTAGTATGACATGTAAAATGCATGCCATATCAACTTAGTCATTTTATTTAACTAAATGTTACAAAAGATGCTTTGATGGATGGATGACATGTGTCAAAAATCTATAAACACATTATGGGTCATTACACATGACCAAAAATCAACCTAATTTAGCCCATGTAACTAGCATAACCAAAAGCCAACCTAGCTAGGTTAGGTAATCTAGTCTAGCTCACTTAGCCAAAAGTCAATTTAGCTTAACCTAGTTAGGCTAACTACCTATGTTAGGCAACCTAGGCTATTTAACATAGGCGAGGTGGCCTAGAATTTTTTAAAATGTGAAATTTTTAGCCCAAGAAGCCTAGATTAAGCTACCTAACCTAAGCCAAATGGCTTAGGTATCATAGGTTGTAAGAGTGAGCACTTGAACCCCTCATCTTCATTTTAGGGTTCAAGTCTTCATCCATTGCACTACCACACTTTTTCATACTAATTATATTTAACACAAAGTTATAAAGCTCAAGAATTTTAGCTTTGAATTAACCTTGGCCACCCTAGGTTGACCTAGGTCAACCTATCTACTACTTACCAACCTAACCTAGACCTAGACCTCCCCATGTTGACTTAAGATGAACTAATTTGTCAACCTATACTATTTACTAACCTAACCTAGGTTAACCTAGGCATTATTAGGCTAAAAAAAACTTAGGATAATTATGTTGCATCTAGTCGCATCATAGTTGCAATTAGTTGCACAAACTTGAGGTGGTTACACACGATAAAATATCTTGTAATGAGACTACCTAGGTTGACTTAATAGGTATGCTAACTGAAGTTAGTGTGTTAAATAGTTAAAAAATCAAAGAATTATGTGTCACCTTTTTCAAAATGACTATTAATATTGTAGTCATAATTATAATCAACAATAAATTATTTATTACACATACACATGCATTTGAATTCATGACTTCAAAAACCTCATGACACACAAAAAATATGGCATGCCATGACAAATATTGGTGCCATAAATTCATCACACACAAAAATTTATGGTGTCACAAAAAATCACGGATTATAATTAAAAAATTGTGACAAATTGTTGCCAAATGGCATGCCATGTCATCATCACATGGAAGATTGAATTGTTATTAATCGCAAAGGGCAAGAAAATTTTCAACTAGTTAATAAATGAGATTAATTCATCAAATCAATGACATGACTCATGATGGGAAATTAGTGTCAGAAGTCATGAGGTGTTATGACTACTAGTCAACCTTGTTGCCATGTGGCATGCCACATCAACATCACATGACCATAAGTTGTTATTATTCACCAAAAGTTGTATGAATGAATGAAATTTTGTTATTACCTAATGTTGGATGATTAAAAATACATTTTTGATATTTTGATATTTGTGTAAAAATCATCAAGTCAAGATATCGACTATAGTTGCAAAATGATAATGCCATGTGGCACCACAATGTCTTTTACAACTATGCAATCGTTAACATGAACATGTAGTTACAATTGTAGTAAGAAAAAACAATAGTTGTTTTATTAACCGATTATAAACCCCAAGATGTGTCATTGTGGATTGAGCCTATTGATTTAATTATTTCAAGATGCCCATGTTAAGGTCTTTCATAAATTAATATGGGCCAAGAACTTTCAAACCCCAAATTAAGATTCTTTTGGGAATTGATCTAGATTTTATAATATTTGTAAATTACACATTTTGGGTGCACACACAAATGGGTGGACCAATTTGGGTGTCACATAAACCAATTCTGCATTGTGGTTCCCATTGCAATGCCCATGTTATTTTATAAATCTTGAAATTTATTCAAATGAACTTGGTTTTAAAATCCTAATTTGAATATCTACATGATGCATAAAATCATGTTACAAATTTCAAAAAATCCTAAAAGCCATGGACTTTTGAACTCAAAGTTCATGGACTATACTTCTAACTGCCATTTCTTTGTGGATTATGATACATTCATTGATTGATGGGTGTGTGTTAAGGACTTAAATTAATAAGATATTATAATAAGGAAGCTAAAGGTCCAAAAAAAAATTGAATTCTAAAATTATACTTATGAACATTTGAATGGGCTAATTAAGAACATTTTTTTGTAAGTCCATATCATATTGGAGGAAGAGGTGTTTATGGTATTTTTGCTTACATGTTTTTTTTAAAAGAAACTCTAGATGAGACATTAATAACATAAAAAAAATATGGAGGAAATCAATGTAAACTAATTGTAATTTCCAAATTTTGATCAATATTTTGAATAAATAAGGATTTTGGATTTGTAACAAATTGGTCCACCCATTTGTGCACCTACCTAACTTGAGTTTTCCCTAGCTACATGCATTTTGGGATGGAGGCCCAAACATGATTTAGGACTCTAATTCATCTAGTATGGAAGAATTCAATGCGAATGAAAGGAATCGGCCATGGGGGTTTAACACTAATAGCACTACAATGTTAATGTTTTTTGAAAGAATTCATAGGTGAATTTTGGAATAAGTTATGGACCTTAATTGCCTCACATGAATTTTCAATTTGGCCTTGGTGGAATAATAACATTTTGTTGTATTACACCCACCTGCCCCATTTCTTCCCATGCTACACCTATAACTAAAACATCCATGTTAATGCAAATAGGGGGTGATGTTATGACAAGTTGGGTTACACGTCCTTGCCAATTATGGGATAAAGAACACCAAGGGGGATTTGTCGATGTTGAAAATGAAGTTGGTGATGTGAGGGCACCAAAAATAGTCGGCACCTCCCCATTTTACACATAACAATCACAAGCAATGTTTTTATATTTGGGCGTTGGGGATAATCCATCACCTTGACCCAAGATAAAGGTGATTGTGAAAACATGGGAGTCAAAGATTGGCCTAGTGGTTATAGGAAATGAGATGTGTAAAACAAAATGGATACTGCATGATCACATTGGAGTTTTTCCTTCAATTTGAAAAATTAGGGCGATTGAAAGGATAAGAGGTCTTAATCATATTGGAAAGATAATAATCAATTTTTCGAACAACCTTACAAACTCAATGAGGTGGAGAGAATCTTTGTTCAAACCTAAACAATAGTAGTTACTAGATGTTAGTTTGGTAGAATTGCTTAATGGTGAGGATCTTTTAACAATAGTGATGTTGGCCAAAGACATTTTTGGCAACTAGAGAAATCATTGCATGTGTGGATGGGTGAAGAGCATGGTTAAGTATACACAAAAAAATAGTGTAAGCAAGAAGATATTGGGGTTCCTAAATAAAAAGACTAATGAGTAGATGATTTTGTGGGGTTAATATATACATATTTTTTGGTACATTATTTTTTAACTCTTGTTTATAGGGACTTCAAAAGTTAAATTGCTATATACATGTTTTAAAAAACTACTTGCAAATATTTGAATTGGACCAAAAATTTATGGCAATTTGAAAATAAAATTCAAGTACTCAAAAATAGGTGAAATGTTTTTGTAAGTAATTTTTTTTTTTCAAGAACCTCAATATTAATGTGATGAACATTATAATATTATTTTTTTGGTTTATTGATTTTGTTTTCATAACTAAAATCATCCCTAATTTGTAAAAAATGATGTAATTGTTCAAGATACTTTTTAGGGTATTTTGTCAAATCTAAATGATATGACACAAATTGCTTTGAAAAGCTAGAAGGAGATTTGAGATACCCAAAAACAAATTAAAAATTTCATTTGTTTTGAAATGTTGGAAGAAGGTTAGAGGTTTGAAGGACTATTTCTTTCATGTTTTCAAGTAAAAAACAAGGTAACAAGTATGTACAATTTTTTTTGCTTGCACCTAAATGTGTTTTGACAAATTGCCATGACCATACCAAAGAAAATCTTTGATGCCTTTGAGCAAGCCAAAATGTTCAACACCTTGGACTTATAATTTGGCTACCATTAATTGCCATTGAAGGAGGGTGACAAAGTCAAACAACATTTTGAAGGACAGACCCTTATGGGAAAGATAATTTGTACCAATGGTAATTCTTGTTGTTTGGTTTGATGAACGCCCCTATAAATTTTTTAAAGGTCATGGATTGGGTGTTGGCAAGTCTTAGTTTTGTTAAGTGTTACATAATAAATTTTGTTAACCTATTGAATTTGATAGTGTGATAAAACCAATATGTTTTTGTTATGATTGAACATTTTTCAAAATGGCTAAAGTTGGTGCCATTGTTGGGTTGCAACAATGAAGGTGTTGTTTATGCGTTTTTAAATAGGGTATTTAGTAGGATTGGGGTTCTAATTGAAATATTCATCGACTAAGTTACAAAATTTCATGGAAAGTTCCAAGTATTACACAACTTCATGACACCATCCTAAGTTAGACATGTTAGTTAAGCATGTGGTGTAGACAATGGATTGAGGTTTGGGGAAATATGGGCTCCAAAAGGGCCATAATAGTTCAATTGTGATTTGTAACTACCATGGTTAAATATAAAGTATAAGTTCAATTAGTGAACTTCTTTTACATCCTTTTCAATATATCTTTTATTGTTTGGCCATGAACCCAAACTACGAGCTTCAATTCAATAAGATGCAATGGTGATAATCATTTTAAATGATCTAAATGTGTGGCTTCAATTATGTGAACATAAAGTAGCCTTGTTATGATGTGTAATGCTAATGGTTATGGAAAATCTAACAATTGTTCAACATCAAAATACACTCTGTTACACCACTATTTGTGGAGGTGATTATGTGTATTTTAATAGACAACATGGACTATGTTTGATGTGATTGCATGCCATGTTATTTTGCATGTCCAGAAGGTTTTGCCTTTTGAAGTGTTGTTGGAGGGTTGAAATGTCAAACATGGAAGGAGCACATGCATAATTGCATATCATGTCATCTCTTAATGTAGATGGCCGGATTAATATGTCCTTAGTAATGGTTGTTATTGGCCTATGGTGTATCTTGTGCATGCAATTTTCAAGGGCTACCATTATGTTGATTTGTGATAAGTGTTTTGAAAGGTATCATATGGATGTCATACGCTACCATTAAAGAATGTATCAGTTGGAAAATGGTTTTGTCCTTCATGCACATAAACCTAAGTAACTATTCATATGGTTAGATAGTAAAACTATCTTATGTTTTTCTTTCATGATGATTCACACTTAAATAAAAATTCAGAGAGATTACAAATAGGTGATTAACAATGGGACTCACATTTGCACTTGGTTTATTCATCCTTTCAACTTAGAATTGAGATGGTCATTCAAGTTGGATTTCACAAAAAAATGTTGTTTGCATTATTATCTAACTAATGGGGACCTTTTCTCAAAATAGAAAGGTGATTTAGGTATGATGTGTCAATTAAAGTAGTTTTTATGTTATTTTTTTGTGACATGTGAACATTGATAGGTGTAAGCATCAACATGCTATCACATGACAAGGATTTAATGTGGGATTTAAATACCTTTTAACATATACCCCCTAACATATATAGGTATATATAGATGTTGTAGTTAAATAACGAAAAAAATGTTTACATGTCGAAATTTTTCAAATGATTTAAAAACCTCAAATCCAATTGCCGCTTTTTGCACCTAGGAAGAAACTTAGAAATATACTTGAACCAATGTTGTCCAGTTTTCATTCATATCATTGTAATGTTCTCCCCACTTTTGATCCACATTACAAGTGAAACTAGTGGAACCAAAAGTGAAACAAACAATATGACCACCTATCCCACCTAGGAAAACAAAACACTTAAAAATATTAGAGCTAAATAAACCAGCCAAAATAATTATGTGCAGCCAAGCTGACTCATAGATTTTTCCTACAAGGTTGGTGACCAATGGATGTAATCAAACAGAATATCCTTTGGCTAGTTCATGCTTGACTATTGGTTATTTCCATACTGAAGTTTAATTTAACTTCTTAAAGTTATAGGTTATAATCCAAGTAATAGTCAGGTTATATAAGCATAGCTCTTATTTATTCAAAACCCTATTTAATCACATCCTCAATTATATTTGTCCCTAATTTTGCATAATACCCTATGCATGCAAAACAGTTTGCATAGGTTATAAAAATGCCGTATATGCAAAAAAAAGAAAAGAAGGGTATACATTATTTAAAGGTATATCATTTCAAAGAAAATAAATTAGGTAAAATGATATATCCTTGATATATCCAGGTGAATTAGATTTTCTAGAAACTTTCTGTTAGGGTTTCACTAAGAATTTAATTTTTTTTTAAAAACAGATTTTTAATAACCGGCGGATACTTGATCCACTTGATCGCCAGGAGACCGGCGGGTAGTTAGCGAGTAGGAAGCCACAGGTAATAAAACAAATGTTGGTAACCGGGGAGGAGGGGGGGATATTTAAACACGTCCGTCAGATGACTGTGTGGTGGGATGGATGTGCGCCGTAGGATGATGGGCTAGCCTAAATGTGGGTCCGAATTTGGTGTA
>Ga0209208_10013336_pt1 | contig 10279 bp, 12 predicted proteins | sample S1TSphfallax_3_FD_187694 | JGI IMG/M metagenome (GOLD analysis project Ga0209208, IMG submission 187694) | Host-associated microbial communities from peat moss isolated from Minnesota, USA - S1T2_Fd - Sphagnum fallax MG (SPAdes) (version 2) | ecosystem: Host-associated > Plants > Peat moss >... | reverse complement strand
ACTTTTAGTAAAATCTCGTATTGTGCGTCATGCTTCATGCACCTCATTTCTTATAATTGTTAGGCCAATTTTTGGGGTCCTATGTTTTTATAATCACTTATACCTTGGTTAGGATGATCTAACATTCCCAACACCCGAGGTTAAAGGCATGGCATGTAATCATTATGCAAAACATTAAAAGTTGCCATCATGTCTTGACACCCCCACATCACCAATTTTATGTTCCGCATCCATAAATGTCCCTTAGCATCATTGATCCCATAATTGCCAAAAATGTAATTGTTTTGTTGTAACATCACCCCCGCCCCCCCCTCCCCTTGCATCAACATAGTTAACCTAATAAAAGGTGCAACAAATGAAAGATGGGGTGGAATGGGTGGGTGTGATTGGCCAAAATGTAACTGTTTTGCCAAGACCAAACTAAAACTCCATGTGAAGTAAATGAGATCCATAACTTGCCCCAAACTCCACCTACATGCTCTTTCAAAAATACCTTGCACAATTGTGGTGCTAATGAGGAACCCCATGGCCTATTCCCTTTCTTCTACATTGGGTTTTTGCATACTTGATGAATGAGAATCCCAAATCATCCCTGGGCCCCCATTCACACATTATGAGGGTGGAAATACCCTACACAGTAGCTGATGTAATGCGAACTGTTTTGCAGACAATGGATTCAAGACTCTCAGGTACACACTCAACTGAGAAAATTGATATAAAATTATATACTTGTATATACCTGCTCGCATCGCTCCTCAATGCCTTTCTTGTCACCCCCACCATCAAGTATGATTGTGTCATCCTTTGAGACTGTGACCCTCTTTGCAGATCCAAGCATATCTGCTTGCACATTCTCAAGCTTAAGACCTAAATCTCCACTGATGAGCTGCAACCATACAACCCACATGACAGTTCAGGTATTGACAGACCAAGTAGGTTGTAAGTTGCAATCCAGACTGCAACATCTCTCAATAGCCCCAGATTCTTCTCACTGTCACCTAACTAAACATTGGATAATCCAAGCCAAGCCAGGAACCTTAAATCATTTAAACCTATCAACATCAAAGTTTGCAACCTGAGGTTCTGAATTAATAAGAGTCCTTAAACTCTTATGGTGCATTTGAAAAAAAATTCTGGAATACATAATAAAGAGATATCCAGGGTAAAGCTTTTCAAAATACCTGACCCCCAGTCACAACTGCAAGATCCTGCAAGTTGGCCTTTCTGTTCTCGCCAAAACCGGGTGCCTTGAAGGCGCACACCTAAATCACAACCAAAGCTACAGAGATGGGAAAACATAGACTGATTTTTTTAGAGGGATGTCGAGCATAACGGGAAATACTTGAATTATCATCACTCCTGATTATTTTGCAAGCAAATCCAAAACCCTGCACAGCAATAGCCACAGTATAAAACTTTGAAAATCTAGTCTCTTGATAATGGGTGTCATTTGACCCTCACAGAAGTTAAGTCACCAAAGTTACAACAATGAACTTTCTTGCTCTAAACATACCTTAACACCACCATGAAGTTTGTTTACTATTAGCTTTGCCAGTGCTTTGCTCTCCACATCTTCTGCAACAATCAGCAATGGCCTTTGATCCTGTCAAAATACAAGAGGCTACTTACAGACTGCAAACTTCAGGAAATCGGCATGAAAGTTACGATACAACTAAAATTTCTTTGACACTTATGGTTTGAGTTTAACATGAGAAGGAAACCCAATAGATCACCTGAGAATTAAGGTTTATAAGTATTTCAGATCTGACAACATAGCAGTAACCTATCAAGATAATGTCAAAAACATTAACCAACATACTTGTAAGTTTCTGTCACAAGAGCAGCAGTAAGGGGAAAGCCTTGACCATGGGGTGCTGGCTAGCTTGACAGAATTAAAAAAACAGAAAGAGAAGAACAAAAAGAACCTCAAGAAGAAAGAGCAACAAGAAAAAGAAAAAAAAGCAAAGAGAAAAAGAGAAGGGGCAAAGATCAACAGAAATCGAAAGACCCAACAAGGAAAGGAGGAAGAAAAAGAGAGAAATGAAAGAATGAGAACAATTGCAATAGCAAGTTACTTTAGCAGAGACTTTAAAAAGAGCATAGAATTGGATGACTCACTCATACAACCAATTCCAGAACTGGGAGGATGCTGGTTATGCTCAAAATTTTCTTCTCATGAACAAGAATCACCGCATTCTCTAGTTCCTGAATCATGTGTTGACAGAAAAAGAGTGAATCACACACAGTTGGCAACCAAAAAACATGGGATTGGTAAAAAAATTAGGGTTTCAAGAACTACTGGATTCTCAAGTTCCTGAATCATGTGTTGAGAGAAAAAGAGTAAATCATGCACAGTTAACAACCAAAATAACACTGGATCAGTACACAGTTTAGGGTTTCAAGAATCACTGGATTCTCAAGTTCCTGAATAATATGTTGACAGAAAAAGAGTAAATCATGCATGGTTGGCAACCAAAATAACACTGGATAGGTAAATTTTTAGGCTTGAAAGTGCCTGGTGCTAATTTGTACTCACCACTTTTTGTGTCTTGGCATTGGTGACGAAGTATGGGGATATGTAACCTCTGTCAAGCTTCATGCCTTCCACCACCTCAAGTTCATTAAACAGAGTCTTTCCTCCTGCATGCAAAAAGAACCCATACCTGTCAATGCATGTTCAGAAGCACTCCAAACTCAGAACAAAAAAAACATTCACAGGGAGACATGAAAACCACTGACAGAGTGAACAAAAACAAGCTGATACAAATGAATGCAGATGAAACAAACTTACAGAGACAGTAATGACACCATCCTTGCCCACTTTTTCCATACCCTGCGCAATCAGATCACCAATCTCATGGTCACCATTTGTAGATATTGTTCCAACCTGCACTTGTTAATGACAATCAAAACTTTTTACCAGAGGGCGTGGAATTGTTAATGTGGATTGTTTGTTGAGAAATTGGGAATTTGCCAAACAAGAACTAGGGCTAACAATTGCAAGAACTAGCCACTACATTTTCCAACAGCAAAATACTGACTTGGGCTATCTCCTCAAATGAGCTTATCATTCTTGGTCTACTCTTCAACTGGCTAACCACTGAATCTACAGCAAGGTTGATACCTCGTTGCAGATCCATGGCATTCATTCCAGCTGCCACTGACTTGCAGCCTTCGGAAAAAATGGCTCATGTACGGACTGTTGCTGCTGTTGTACCTGCATGCAGACCAAACAAGGGAAGGCTGTCTAAAATAATCCTGACAAGGTTTGAGGATTTTCACAGTTTCTTCATCATACATAATGCATGCCGAGCTGATTTTTTGCATAGCATGATGTGATGTTCTACAGTGGGGAGTCTCTCACAACTAAGAGACAAATACCATGATGATTTACCAAAGATGTAAACATGGAAGCTACACTCATGATCAGCAGCAGGAGTTACCATCTCCAGCCACATCATTTGTGGCATTCACAACCTGCTTCACAAGACTTGCCCCCAGGTTTTTCAGCTTGTCTTTGAACTCTATGCTCTTGGCAACCGTGACACCATCCTTTGTGACCTTTGGACTCCCATAGCTTTGCTCAATCACAAAATTTCACCCCTGGAATAATACCACAAGAAGAAAAATGAGCAGACTGAAATACCTGACTCAAACCATACACACATTGGCTGAGACTGTCTGTCTCTGTCTGTCTCTCTCTCAACGATACATTTTCTGAGTGCAACAGAGAAAACAGACATAACAGTTGTCAAACATACTGTTATGTACCTTGGGGGTCACATTGCAACCTGGACGGCATCTGCAAGTTGCTCCACACCTTGCAGCATAAGAGCACATGCCTCTGCACCAAACCTGATGTCCTTGGAAGCATATCTGCGCACCCATTGCACCTGGCTGATTTGCTGCAGCTTCACAATAACAATTGGCAGTAAGGCCTGAGAAACCCTTGATACTCTAAATACACATCTATCTATACAGGTAATGAAATATCCCTTCACAAATTCTAGTTACAATAAAACACATCACTTAGAAGATCAGCGGTCTTTTATCAAAGGCAAAAAATCCATCCCTCCTCCTCCATTTCTACATATGTAAATTATCACGCAAAGAATGAAAAGAAATTGAACAATTTCGAAGCCAAATGAGCAAGGATGATGTGTGAGAGAGATGGATGGAGCAGTGACAAACATACTTGCACCTGAACAGATTGCCTTTTGTCATTGATAAAACAATTTACACATGCAAACCAAGAAGAAGATGTTAGTCACAATCATGATGAGAAGAAGAAAGTTTGAAACCATGTCATTGACTAACCAGTTTCACTCGACAATCTCTAGAGATGGCAGAAAAAATCTTCTGCAGTGATGCTAACTTCCATGATGATCAACATCCAATCACATCTGCAAGCCAAAAGCAATAGAAATCCTCATAGTTTTTTCTTCCCAAGTTTCGCAATAGAAATATAATCTTCCCTTCCTCAGCTTTTTTTTACTTCCCAAGTTTGTGATAGAAAGAAGATCAATCTTCCTTCAGCTCTTTTTTCTTCCCAAGTTTAGCAATGGAAAGAAAATCTTCCCTCGGCTTTTTTCCCTTCCCAACTTTTGCAATAGAAAGAAGATCTTATTCTTGTTTTGAGCCTTTTCTCAAAAAAACCAAAATGGAACACAGAATGCAGCAGCAGCAGCAAATGAGCTAAAGCTCCACACCAAAGACTTCGTACCTGACTCCACATACCCGTGTTGTCAATGCACGAAACATGATTGATTCTTCTTCCTTAGTAGTGTAAGTAGAGAGATCAACACACCCAATGCGTCGTCTCTGGGTTCTTGTTTCTTTTTTTTTCCTGCTGCAAAAACCACAAAGAAGCTATGATGATCGATCATAAATGAATAAGCTGTGACAAAAAGCTTCGAGAAATATTTCAGGAAAATTTCTGCGACACAACAAGCAAGCAACAAGCAAGCAAGAAGCTGCGAGAGAGAGAGAGAGCTGGAGATCCCAAAAAAACACCCAACCACGGCTCGTAAACAATGGATACGACATCAAGGAGTACCTCAAAGACAAAGTGTGTAGCTGCGAACAATAATGTCGATCGATCTTCTTGTTGGGTTGTCGAGCCTTGTTCATCCAGGTCGTGGTTCTAGGCTGGAGAAGAAGAAGAAGACGACGAAGGGCTTAGGGTTTTAGGGCTAACCGTCTCTCTTTCTATCTGTCTCTTTCCTGCTTCTGGAACTGCGAGCTGGATTTTGCTGAATTGCTCTCAGGCCCAAATGGCTTATCCTGCTTCTTCTGAAACTGCGAGCTGCATTTGTGATGATGGAATTTTTGTGAAGATCAGAAGCTGTGGCATTATCTGCCAAACTGCAGATTGAGGTTGCATACCCATCAGTCGTATCTTCATCACTAGTGCAGCCACCATCATGGTGAGAGCAACAGCAGAAGGCATGTTGTAAGCCACTTTGTTGTCCTTTCTAGAGTTGAGGTGATTAGTGATGATCCAAAGCTCTTCTCTACTGCAAGCTAGCATCAGCATTTGTCTGTGTAGCAGATTACTGCCTGCAACCCCCCACAGCAGGCAGCAATCTCATCAGCAGGTTTTGAGAAGGTTGAATGTGCATGCTCATTGCTCAAACAATCTGCATCACCCAAGGAAACAGAGTTTGCAGGCTGCAGTAAGCACTACAATTTCCTTCTGGCAATACACTTGAAGCTGATGAGAACGATCCGCCTGCGACCTTGAAAACAAAAAAAATAGCTCACCAAGAGCATCAAACACCATTATGGAATAGAGTGGAAGAGCACAATGCCAGTAGTAGGTTTGTAAGCTACACTTTCCCCATGGGTACCTTTCTAGAACTCCCCAGGACTTATCAAGCAACCATGTTAGAAATCTCAAGTTCCCAACTCAAAGCATGCTCGTTCATTACACAGAATCTGCACAAGTCAGTATGTCAGGATTAGGGTTTAGGGTTCCATAAACTCTACATAGATATCAGCTAGGAGTTCTCTACACCCACCAGAGCAGATGAAGTCACTGCTGTTTGTGGTGTTGGTCTGATCACTTTCTGACCAACTCTCATGAGGTTATGCCAGAACCCATTGTTATTTTACCATCAAATTGTTGTTGTGGAGATTTCTCTGCAATTTCATAGATCTATCAATGAACTAGTTGGTGTCCATAGATCTGTTTTCCAGTCCCCACTCTGGAAATTGATGCAGGGACGAAAATTGGGAAATCATGGGTTTGGTTTCCTGGTACCTGTGCATCATCTGTGTGGAAGAACCAAATGAGATTTTATGCTGTAAAACTGCTCAATCAAAGAGCCAAAATGGTGCTTTTGAGCTTTTTTTTACCATCAGAAGTTTCCATAATTTCTTTTCTTGGATTTGTAGGTATTCCCCCAGCATTAGAGAGATTGAGATCCTTGACAAGAGATAGAATGAGGAGGGCAGAAGCATTATTGCTTGCAGTGGTAAAAATCACTTGACTCACATTGTGCTGAGAAGATAGATGTGTGCAGGTCTTTATCCTGAGTCTCAACCTGAATGCATCAGCCCAAGAGTGCTGGGGTGATATGTTTTCACAATGGCACCTTCATGGCAGCGGCTTTTTCTTCAATTTCGTTGATGTAGCAAAAGTGGGGATCATCCTGAAGAAAACTTGGCTGGAATTTTTTACTAAAAACCAGACAATGACGTTTTTTCAAAAATGTGAGGATTCTTCTATATTCTTGACTACCTACTGGAACCCATTATAGTGATTTGAAAATTATTTTTCCTGAAGTTTGGGCCATTTTTTGGTTCATGAAAAGTCCTTTGTATAAATCAGGTTTTTCAGGTCAAAATTTGACAAAAATTTGTCAAAAGAAAACTCTGCTTGATGGGTAACATTAAGGAGTGTGGACATAGCTCATAACCTTATGAGAAGAGGCAGCAAAGCACAACATAAAATTGGTCCATGGATTGGATAGAGGAAGAATGGATTGAATGGAGTAATCACATAGAAAGACAAATACAGAGTCCATTCATTTATCATGGCACACAAATGTACAAAGTCTTCAAATAGTGTCAAAGAGTGGGTCCTTAACTAAAATTTTGTCATCTTTGCAGACAAACTCAAGTGGTAAAATTTGTAAATCTACTCTGTAAGATTGTAGGCTTGGCCCCAGTATCTCTCACTCTTTTGCCAAAAAATTAGTTTGTTTCTCCAAGCGGCTTCTTCCTTGATACCAAGCTTGCAGTCTATGCAGTTTTTCTTCTGCCTCAGTTCAACACAAACTTAAAGATCCAGTTTTTTCTCATGTCTCAGTTCAACAAAAACTTAAAAGATCAAATTCTGAATAACAACACTCTAGGGCCGTGACACAAGTTCTGGTGCTACCCTTCTTCTTGTGTGTCTTAAAATCAATTGAATTTGACTAATTGAGAATATGAATGGACTAAATAGTACCTTAATAATAAACAACAGAAATACCCAAATCAAAGACGCAAGTATTTCATAAATCACAAGCCCACTTCTGATGCTTGTCATCGCTGCCACTTCAAGTTCTGACCACTTGCCTTGCCCAAGCAGAGTCTCTGCTTTACGCTCCTTCCCCCAAAATGGATCACAGCACTCACATCCACAGGTCACCAGAAACAATTCATGCCATCCATGGGCAACTGAAAATGATCTGACATCCATGGGTGGGTGACCAGAAATGATTCATGCTGTCCATGGGAGATTGAAAATGATCTCACATCCATGGACAACCAGAAATGATTCATGCAATTCATCCGCATAGTTGATGTCTTTTTTCCTTAGATGACTGAAATTGATCTCTCCAGCCCATTGTGGTTGGAAGCCAGAACTTTTGAAATGGGTGTAATTAAAATGTACAAAAAGTACTCCATCCCAGCTGCAGCTAGAGCCCAAGAGAGTGAGTGTTCTTCCCTTGGAGTGGGAAAAAGTGGGCAGTTGAAGAAAAGGGTCACGGAAATAAATCATGGCTGAGCAAAGCTCTTTCTGAAAGGTGGAGAGGCATGTCTACTAACCACTGGCAAATCTGTGAGAGAGAATGACCTAGAAGGTATGGTTTTGGTCCAATGACTTCTTGAGGCTCCTGGAAGAGCTGCAACATAATCCTTATTTTCTTCAGTCAGACCTCCAAGTTTTATTGCAACTGTGAGAGTGCTTCTGTTGGTAGTTTTCTTTGAGATGCCAGCAAGAGATGCCCGTGAAAGGCGAGGATAGGATCTTTGGCGATCAAGTGGACCTCCATTGACACCCATCCTTCTCCGCTTTGCATATGGATTGTTGGGTTTTTCCAAATCTGAGGTAGTTGACACATCTGCCAGAGAGGAGAATGAGCGTGCCTTGCCACCAAAGAATTTTGAGAGCCCAGGTCTCCTGCAAAATCAGCAGAAAAAAAGGTCATCAGAATGTCCATTCACATCAAGCATAGGAGAAGGGTCTATCTTTCAAACCTTCCAAGATTTGAGGTACCATCCTAAAAGAGGCTGAGCCATGATTTATTTCTTTTGAAACTCGACAAAAGACTCAGCCATAATCTAGTCTTTTGAAACTCGACAAAAGGTCATTCCAATGGCTTAGCTTCTGAAAAAACCATGAACAAAACCCTTAATCTAGTCGCTTGAAAAGTTGACAAAAGGTAGGTTTAATGGCATGCATTTTGGGAAAGCTGAGCACAAACCCTAAAATCTTTGACAAAGGCATGGTTGCTTGTCTTGTGAGAAAGCTATGAACAAAGCCCTTAGTCTAGTCTTTTGAAAACTTGACAAAAGGTCAAGGTTCAATGACATGGATTTTGAGGAAAAAATGAACAAACCCTAAAATCTCTGGCAAAAAGGTAGTTGCTTTGTCTTGTGAGAAAACTATGAACAAACCCATGATAACCTAGTCATTTGAAAACCTGACAAAACAAAAGCTAGGTTGAATGGCAATACATTTTGAGAAAACTAAGAACCAAATCCTTAATCAGCTAGGGCTACTCTTTCGAGAGCTTGTCTCTGAAAAAAATAACCCTCTCTACTGATGATCTAAAAACAAAAAAATCAAAACACAAACCAAAAAAAAAAAGACTGGAAGTCACAAGACCATAGGTGGTGTTCTTACTTGATGGGCAGTGAGCTCTCAAGAGCGCTCATGTGGTCCAAAGGCCCACTGTACGCCGACTGCGCTTCTTCCTCTTCTTCTTGCTGCTGCTTCTGGCCGTCTCCATCAGCTGCTGTATCCGATGACCAGGCGGAACTGTCATCAAAGATCGAAGAAGAACAAGAAGAAGAACAAGAAGCTGCAGAACATGATCCTGGTGAGAATCCAACAGTACCCATGTTGGCATCTGTCTGCCCTTCCACCCAGTTGAAGGCACACACTGGTGCACTTGAGATGCAGCTTCCCGCCTTCATCTTGAAGCCAATAGTATCGTGGGTACCAGTAGCTCCAAGCTGATCCCATCTTCTGTAAGCCAGGGACATCGTGATCTTTCTCGTAACCCCGAGTGTTCAGCAGCTCCCGGTGTTCTGTCTAAACAAACAACACCAACCCGATTTCTGTAGAGGATATAAGACGTAGCTACTACGTTACTTGCTGCTGCAATTCAAGCTTGCTCTTCTTCTGCTTCCGCTGGTTATATAACACTTTCCGGTAGTCAAAGCTGGCGGGAATAGAAATACTACTCGTCAGGCTCATCGACGACATCTTTCCTTCATACCCATATCTCCTGCTGATCAAGCTGCTGCACCTGCTCCTCGTGTTTGCTCTCGCTCCGCCTCGGAAGCTGACCATATGCATCAAGAAGCTTTAAAGCTTTAAAGGTTCGACAACCTCAAACAACAGTTTGTTGCTTGCTCTCTGTCTCTCTGTCTCTGTCTCTGTCTCTGTCTCTCTCTCTTTTCTTGGTTTTCCACTACCCAACAGTCCAAAGTCCTGCAGGGAAACAACAACAATCAAACTACAGCTTCCTGAGATATGTGCAAAAGAAATGCTGCAACAAAGGATGATGATCACGTCTACACAACTCCACAAAGAAAAAAAAACAAATTGTTTCTTCTTCTAACAACAGAACCCAGTGAGGAGAAATCAAAGTGTGTGTCGCAGAAGCTTGCGTCTTCTTCTTAAACTTCTTTGTGCTGCTTGTCGATTAAGAAGCAGATTGCGGATGAGGCAGCCACCCACCCAGCGACCACTGCGCGCTCGATCCGGAAGCGTAGCGTGAGCTCCACTCCCACCTGTCGTTTCCTGGGGTCGCCTTGACCGGGTCCACCTGTGCTGCAC
>Ga0209208_10013335_pt1 | contig 10280 bp, 11 predicted proteins | sample S1TSphfallax_3_FD_187694 | JGI IMG/M metagenome (GOLD analysis project Ga0209208, IMG submission 187694) | Host-associated microbial communities from peat moss isolated from Minnesota, USA - S1T2_Fd - Sphagnum fallax MG (SPAdes) (version 2) | ecosystem: Host-associated > Plants > Peat moss >... | reverse complement strand
CACCTAAGTCGAGTGATTAATTCATAGTTGTATGGGTGGCAAAGACTAGCCAACTAGCTCGCAAAAGCCTTCCAAAAGTTCAGCTACATTAATCTTGCCTACAATAGGTGCCCTTGGCTGATATTTTTTCCAAAATAAGAGCACATCCACTTTGGCAAGCACACACATATGTTGAGCTCTTGTAGTTTCCCAAAAAAATCATTTATTTTTTAATATTTTTTAAAAGTTTACTTTCCTGATGTTTAGCAACGTGCAAATTGGGGTTGGCTTTCAGCTAAAGCCTTAACTCACGTTTTGTTGTATAGCAGTCAATGTCAAACTAGGGTTTATGGCAATGTTTCTATCTGTAGCTCCTTCCCAAAGGCTTACTACCAAAAGTAAACTCTATTGCAACACCCATGCATTGTTGCAAAAGGTCAACTAACCTGTCTACCCCCAGATGCCCAATTGAATCAATAACCCATAGGTTTCCAAGACTCGCCACTACGACAAGTTAATACTCTTTAGCTTTTGATTTATCATATTTGAACCGAGGTAAAAAAATAATTATTTCAATTGTATGTTGCGGCTCAACAAAGTTGCAATTGATGTTCAACCATAGGCATAATGGCTTATGATCAGAGTCTCCCCCCACCGCGCAATAGCAGGTGTCATTTATTATCACTTCAAAGTGTGTAGTAGCTTGCCAAACTATAAGTGAGCCAACAATATAATCGACAATGTTGCACCCCCCATTTGCTAAACAAGTGAACTCCTTTAATTTATCACCAGGCATCTGACCATTGAAGATGAACAACCCAACATCACAGTAGAAGTCTAAAAGGTCGCGGCCCCAACCGCCAATAATGGCGTCACGGTCTTATCGTTTAGCCACAGTGCTTAATTACTTAGTCTCAACAAGCTCAAGCACCTGTAACAATTCACAAAGGTTGCTAGTGTCAATGGTATCTAGTAGCATTGCAGTACATGCATTAAAATCCCCTCCCAATAGTACTATGCCCCCTAGAGTTTGAACTTCAATAATATTTGTTGCCAGGTTTTGGAACAAGGATTCATTCTTATGTTTGGAGCCAATAGGGGTAGTGTACACCACATAGAAAAACAAGTCGAGGGCAGCACCCATGTTGACTCGTACCCATAGATAAGAATCGTGGCTTCCTTCCTTCCACTATGACAAGTTTGGGTTCAGGTGGCTGCAAAAGTAAACAACAACCCCCTCGCTATGTTTTATCATTTTTGTTTTTCCCAACTGCACAGTGCACCCTATTGCAAGTGAGTCAAAGCCTTCAACATTTGGCAAAATGTTGGCTTGGGAAATGTCAGGTTTCGGTTAATAAGACGAGGTCAGCACCTTGAAACAATTCTAATATTTGCACCCCCATTTCTAGTTTATTTACACCACCCCCATGCATGTTCCATAATACCATGCATAAGTCTCTTTGGTCCCCACGCCCCTAGATAGAGGAGGGCGGGCAAATTTTAGTGCCATCGACGAAGAGTTTGATTGCACGCCAAAATGTGCGCTTGCTCGCTACTTTGGCTTCCTTGAATAGCGGCCACATCTCCAACTTGTGCGCTTTGTTGCACAGGCATGAAGTTTTCATCCAGGCCCAACTTGGTCCCCACCATGCCCTTGCGCCCTCGTAGCGTAACATGGCAGTCCTTGCTCGTTGCGAACTTGAACATCACTACATTGGGGCGTGCGCCCATCATCGGGCAGAGGCCCACGCAGTAGTAGGCCATTGCTACGTGGTGGTGAAGACCTTGGCGTGCAACTTCATCTAGCCCTATAACAACTTTGTGTTGAACCACTACACTAGCTCCTTCTCAGTCTTGCCCTGATGGCATGTATTGGGGATTTTTTTAAAGGCCAATCCTTTTAATGGACAATTTTTTTCTATGGAAAATTGTAATATATTGACAAATTTTTTAAATTATAATAAAAACATGTTATCACATATTGTTTATTAATTCACGAAGTTTTTAGGATTTTTTCAGAAATTTTGTTATTTATTACTTTTTAAATATATAATCAAAAGTTATGATTATTATTTGTTTCTCTTTTTTCCTACACAAGAAAATTGTGTCTACCAAGGAAAGATTATAAATTGATGTAGTTTTCAAAACCATGATGACGTACCTTTTTTTGTATTGATAAATGAAGTAATTCTTAGTTAGTTATATATAATGAGAGTTGGTTTTGCAAAGTTTTGACTACCTATATTATATATATATATATATATACATTCTATCACTTGTAGAAGTAAATATAATGTAATTTGCATTTTTTTCAAAAAATAAAATCAATAGCATTATATTTATATTTGCATAGAAACCTTGTTAAAATGAATTTTGTTTTTCCTTTCTTGACACTGATTATTTTTTATTGATAAGTTACATAATTGATTGATTTATATTTACAATGTTTTTTATTTTATGTGGTTGGCATGACAAACATCCAATCATTAAAGAGTTCAATATTCCTAAACATAATCAATCAAATTTTCTTCATATTAAATGCCACATTTTGGCTCACATTTTGTGTGGGACACAAAGAAAAAGACTTGTTCCCAAAAAAAGAGTAATTGGTTTTGTTCTTTTCCATGTGTTTATAACAATTTAATTATTTTGAATGAAAATAACTAACTTTTTTATTACTATTTACGTGAATAGTATCCCAAATTATGAAATATTTGATAACTATATATGGTAGTACCTTTTCAGGTTCGGCATTAATGTGCCGAATAATGAATATAATTTAAAGATTTTGATTTGTGCTTGAGTTTTTTTATTTTGAAATTTTTGACATATAAGGAATAAGTTCAATAAATATTGTTAATATTTTCATGAGTTTCTTGCTATGCTTTTGGTTAGACTGATGAAAGGCTTTCATTATTTGGTTGAATTGGTGGTGGATTTGAATGTAGTCGCCTTGATTGAATTTTTCAAAAGTCAATTTATTTTTATTTTTTGGGAAAATTTTGGCAAAAATGAAAATAATAATTTAATTTATGCGGAACCTGAAAAGGTACTAGGGGAGTAGAGTTGTGGGTAAAGTAAGGAAAGCACGGCACCAGAACCCTGAGTTTGGTCATACACAAGGTGAGATATTTTTTGTAAAAAACCTGCAAAAGAGTACATTAGCATGCATTGGCTCCATCACTCACAGAGAGCATTTTTTGTCAGAAACTTGTGGAAATTTTTTTAAACGTGAGATTTCTTGGGCGGCGTGGGCGGCGGAAGCCTTTCCTTTCAAGGTGAAATTTGGCCAAATAGAAAAAAAAAATTTAATTAAATGAAAAATGAAGCTATTTTTTTTGCAGTGGAAATATCGCCAGAAGTGAACCAAAAAAAAAAGTAAATATATAGGCGGATTTATATGTTTGGTTTTCAGTGTATAGCCATGAATATAAAAGGTTTATTAAAAAAATTTACTCCACATCTGGTTTATAGCCATATTTGGCTAAATCTTCCTTAAGATGATTGCCATTTGTTAACATCTTCCTATGGATGATAGCCACTTAGGCTACATTAAAAAAAATCCTACAAAGCACGTGGGGTGGGTGATGGGGGAGGTTTCAACTTCCCCGAACGTCTTGGATTCTGTACATAAAACCAATTTCCTGAGCTAAACCAGCATGTGTTTTGACTTTCTTCATCCAATTTTACTCTGCAGGATCACATACTGGAGATGCTCTTAGTAGGCATTTGTAACTACTGGAGCCGCCGCTTTAGCACAAGGCAATTTGCTCCTAGTCAGGGGTGGGCATTGCTTTTGGATTCAAATGTAATCTCCTATTTTGAACCACATACCCTATGGCTAGGTTGATTCCGAAGTAAAGCTTACCGAGTCAAAACAAATGATTTGTCTTGGAGATCATCCTGGAGGGAAACCAATGAAGAAGAGAAAAGATGTGTCGGAGGGAAGGTTGGTGTGGTAGTGGAGATCCCGAGGCCCAAGAGCTTCTCCTCGAACACACTCAGTATGGGACCCCATCACTGAAAAGCTTTGATGAGCTTCTTCATGAGTAGGAGTCAAGTGGAAGACTTGCTGGGACACTGCAAAAAATGCACCACTTTCAGAGCCCGTGGAGGAGACCTGGAAATGTCTATCTAGTAAACACATTCAAATTGTGTTTATTGACTCCTCCGTGTGTTTCTGATTGGGTAGATAGTTTGATTGGTCCAAGTGGGTGGCTATTAGGTAGTAGTCTCTCATACCCATTTGCAATCCCAGTTTCATTTTTATAGGTGGGGTTGCAGAGAAGTCAGGCTAATAACTAAAAACTTGGATGTGAGAAATATCTTTGCAGGGTTCAATACTAAACATTGGTACCTTACTTTGGCTTAACCTTACAAAGAGCCTATGGAGATGCTTACAAAGAGTCTATGGAGATGCTCTCAATCCTGACTAAGTTGACCAAAAGGACAACTTGACAAGATGGGAACTTGAAATAAAAGTAGATGTGTGTAAGGGAAGAAGGGTTGTTATGGACATTGGTCCTCACTAGGTTCATGGGGGGAAGGGAAACTTGGGTAGCCTTGGAACTTGGTCCTTGTGAGGGGCCAAGGCAATGGGCCTTCCACGAGGACCATAAAGCACTTGTAAATTTTCATGATGCAAAATTTCTTTTTATCTGACAAATATTTGGGCATTGAAGTCTCTGAGAAATGTGAAGTAGGTTTCATGCCAGAAGGTGAATGAAATGGAATTTTAAATTTTCTAAAAAAATTTAGAAGACTAGAAGCCAGAAAATTGCATCATAGAATGCCTCAAATGAAATAACCCATATTTGGGGGAAGTGCATTGCCTATAGTTTTGGCATTAATTATTAAAAAAAACTTGACAAATTTTTTGCCTTGTCAAACCCTAGGCACTTTGCAGCAAATGTAACTGCAGAGTGCCTTACATTCCATAATGGAGTGTCAGCAGCAAGCAGGCATTTTGAAAACCAAAAATGCCTCCAGAGGCAAGTGGCTATCTTTTCAAAATGTTCACATTACTTTTTACTAAAAATTACCCTGATACTCAATGGGTACCATCCAGATGATACCCGCGGGGTATCACAGGAATTAAAAAAAAGTGAAAACTGAGTTGAATTTTACATAAGAATTTTCTTAACTTCCAAATATCTGAATTTGTACACAACAGTCTTATGCTTTTATATAAGTGTAGTGTTGTGTATAAAGTGTTTAGGTTTCACCCATATATGTGTTTAGGTTTTGGTGTGTTCAATGGTTGAAGAAGACAAATATTGTTTAATTGAAAGTGTGGATGGAGTTGATGAAGATGCATACTAATTGCCCTTTGATGTGATCCTTATCAATTTCAGATGTTAAAAATGTGCATCTATAATTTAACAACATGTCAAATGTCAATGGTTTCCAACTTGTGGTTGTAAAAGCACAAGTTATAGCTTGGAGATTTCATAGTCAAATGTCTGTCTATTGAAGATTTTTTTATCGTCAACAATGACCTACCTAGTAATTTGGTAAACTCACAAATGTTGTGATGCATAAATTATAAATATGAGTAAACATTCAATGATGATTTGACAAAAATATTTTCCTTTTGCTAGGATTTAATTATATATAACACAAAATTAATGATAAAATTCTCATGAATATTCATGTGCAAAACACACATTGTAAGCTGTTTGTTAAAAACAAAATAGTTCAATGAAAAGGTGGTAAAATGAACTCATACTTGGCAACTAGTGAAAAAAGTTTGATGAGTTCATTTAATCATGCAATCATTGTATTTTTTAGTACCACAAACCCCTACAAAAAAAATGATGATGTTTATTTATAATTTTTGAAAGATTTCGTGTTTTATATTTGCAAGGGTTATAGCCCTTGTTCACTTGCAAAAGCATTTAGCTTCAAAGGTTAGTTCTACACTTTGATGCCCTTGTTTTTAATTTCCTTCTGGTTTTCTCTTGTGTAAAAAATGTTGTTCACCATGATTGTCATAACCTTAGCCTTGGGTTCGTAATTAAAGCAAAAGTTTGCAAGGGTGCGAGCCAAGAATGAAGCTTAGGAGTCACATCTCATGCTCCCAAGAGTGTAGGAGAATGTGGTTGAATGAACTCTCAAACTCCCAAATGAGCCCCCACTTTGAGAGTTAGTCCCAATAAACTCATGAATCTTCATAGAGCAATTGCAAGGGTCAAAACCCATTGAATTGTGGAGTTCTTTATATCATTGAAAAGCTCTTGGAACATACATGTATGAAATGGGTTCACATGACCCATTTGGGTGATTAAAACACAAGTTATGGCCAAAAGAAAGGCTAAAATTCAAATTGATTCTTAACCATTAAAAGTCGAGAATTGCCATGACTTCCTTGTGTGCAGGTGGTGTGTCATATATCATTAGAAAGCTTTTGACGACGGTTACAACTTTGTTTTGGACTTCATCTCAATCGAAGGTCTGCACACAAGGAATTTTGGGAATTCCAATGGGAAAAAAATATATGGGGAAAATATGTATCAAAATGAACAAATGAACTTTTATGAAGAAAGAAAGAAAAAGCACAAGAGGATATCATGAAATAATTTTGATGTGAATAATGTGTGGGTGCATAAAAAGATTGGCTGAAGTTAAAAAGATCATAATTTTCACACCTCCATTTCAACATTTAACATTTCAAAAATTGGAGGGTTAAATTTCTTGAAACTTTTCCAAAATTGGCTACTTAAAGTTGAGTTTAAATATGAACACTATGACATAAAGCTAAACAACTCATTTTCCACACCCAAAAAAAGGGGGGGGGATTGTGAGAAAATTGTTAACCAAAAAATTTAGTGAAACAAATCCTTCTTCAACACCAAAAATGGCCAAGAAAAGCCTAAGTCTAATAATTACTCTTGGACACCAGTTTTTTAAATTAAAAGAAAACAGAGAAAGAGGGAAATGAAAAGGTTTAAGCAAACCAATCAATCCCTTGTCAATTTTCAAAATTAAATTAAAATTTGACATCAAGAGGCTGAATTTGACATATGAGTACCAAAGTAACATTATGGGAAAAAATAGGGGAAAAAAATATTACTACAATGATGATAATAAACTTTCAGCTATATATTGACACAAACAAGACACAAAAGGGATAGTAACATCCTGCGGTTTTTACTATTCCTATACTGAATCTGTACAAAATCTTGGAGGCTGTTGGATTTTCCATCTTCACATCCAGACCATTCAAACCATATTACTTCATGATTTTAGCATCCTGGGTTGTTGCTTTGAAATGTTGGTTTGGAGTGTGAAATCTGGCCTTTGGGATTTGGACTTGGAGCAATCTGTGGGCAATCTTTTTCCATTTGTTTTGGGATGGATGTGGAGGCTCCAAGTGTGAGCCCATCTCATTGAGCATCTGAAATAGGGGCTTCAATTAAAAAAGTTCATAGACCACCTGGTGGAATTGGCCATCTATGGTTTGTTCTCTAGTTCATAATTAACCATCTCCCCCAAAGTTTTTGCACATGCATCCAGCTTCAGCTATGCCATGGAGAAGGAAAAGAAGGCCTTCAGACATGTTTGCATCAACATCAGCTTTCCATTCGGTTTCTCTATCTAGCTTAGCTATACTCACAGTCATCTCACAACTCTATTGGTCAAGCATTGATCCATTGTAGAAGCGCTAAGATTATTAGTCACTGTAAAATGAGATCTGTCCTTTTTTTAATGAGAACTTGTGTTTCCAGAGTTCCTTACATGATTAACTACATAGTTTCAAGGCATTTGAAACTCTCCAATGGAAAGTGACTGTCCCTACAGCAAGAAATGATTAGGCTCTATATCAATGGCTTTCCATCAGGCTGTTGTGATTACAAGAGACTGTGACCCTAACTGTGACCACAAGAGACTACGAAGAAAGTGAAAAATAAGGGATATTAGTTTTCCATCTTGATGTTTTTTAATAATAGGAACTTGTTTAAGTGAAAGGATATCATGCAAAGGTTTGCTTATTGAAACCAACCATAACGTATCCAGGTGTACATTCCTCCATCCATATCCTATTTTGATGCTCGGTGCTACTTAAGTAGTCCCATGCTTTTGCAAAAGGTATAGTAAATTAACAAGAGGATGCAGAATCCCCCTAAATGGGGTTCTGGTGCAAAGGCAGGTTCACTCTGACTCAGAAGGCACGGCCACAGTGAACCAGCACCCACCAATGCACCATCCACTGGATGCCTATTATGACTCAGTTGTGAATGATCCTCAACCGAGTTACCATTCGGTTTCATCTTGGTAACCCAGTCTGTAAGAAGTAGGTCTAACATATAGACAGGTAAGTAACAAAATAGGGGACTACTAGATACGTAGATAGTTTATACATAGTGTGTAGGCGATGCGTTTACTACCTACCTAGTTGGTAGGTAGTAAGTAAATAAACCAACTGAGCTAACCACCATGGTTAGCTAGGGAACTGGAACCCAACAAAAAACTGTTTCCTGATCACATGTCATCCATCCTTGATGGTGTACTGGTGGGTGCTGGTTCACTGTGGCCCAGAAGACAAGACTTGGAATCGGAGCCCCATTCCACCTCACAAGGTCTGTGACATAACAAAGTCCTTTCCTCACTCCACCTCAAGAGAGGTCTGTGACAACAAAGGCGAAAACTCAAAAAGTGCGTGGCACAAACCCTTGTTTTTATCTATTTGTTGAGGTCCTGATTCTGATGCTAGGTACTACTTATGTACTCTCTTATGAATGGGTATTAGGGTTATCTGTAGAGTCATGCGATTAGGGGGCGAGAACAGCTAGTTTTGGCACAATAGGACATCAAAGGTGTAACTAGAATTATACAAACTAAATAAATGGGGCCCAAACTAGTTTTTCCACCAATTTTGGTCGGAATCTGAGTTTCATCCTGTCTTTCCTTTTTCCTGAGCGCCTCCACTGCTGCTACATATATATTTTTTCCCTGCTGCTTCATGTATAAGTAGGATAATTACTCTCGAACCTTGTGCATTAAATGCTGAGTTCAGCATTCCATACTGAGATTTAATAAAATTTCCATACTTTGCGGGTACCACTGAAAGAGAGGATAGAGGGTGAAAGAGAGGATGACTTTATGGATAACTTTATCAGCCTACGTAAAAAAGGGTGCTGAACAGAGTTAGGCTTTAAAATGAAAAAGATGAAAACCACTGTTTAGACAGGTATGGGAGCCCATATACGAGAAGTACAAGGCAAATAAAAGCACAAGAATACATGTCACCAAAGAACATAATAATCAAGACATCATTAATACATTAATAAAACAGAAGATAGTAAGCTAAACAGGCGTCATCTGCCACAGGAACATCCAACTACTTTCAAGGATTAGCTTTCAAAGCTGCTATAATAATCCCCCACTTTGAATCATCACTTGCTTACCCATTGGCAATACATAGCAGTTACCCAATATAAACAAGTTACCCAAGTATAAACAAGTTGGTTATTGTCATGGGTAGCATTTGGCATAACCTAAATTTTTAATGTAGCATGGGTTCATACTAATAGAAGCCACAACCACACTTAGAATGACCTTTCTCATCGTGATCCTATATATTAAAGCAAATGTGGTGTCTGTCTGTTTGTGTGTTCGTCACAGATTCTGCAAACATGCGTCAGCGTGCCAGGCAGGGGCAAGCAGTGCATGTGTGCAAGGACCAGTTACCACTCCGTCTTCACTTATGTTTGCACCATCATTGAATGGCATGCCTATGCTTGACGTGCAGGGGCCACCTCCGCACTGGCGCGCGCCGTGGCTGTCTAGCATGGCGATGCGGCTGTCCACCGACCTGACGCTGCCAGGGACAACAGTCGCCTGTGTCAGCGCCAACGACGGGCTTGGCAAACAACTGAACAACAGTAGGCAGCTCGCGGTGCCAGCGCAGCTCGCATGCGTGCTACCTGGGCGGCACAGCTTGCCGAACCGCAACAAGCAGCCAGGCAAATGAATGTTGTTGCCATGCGCGCTGCCAGGGCAGCCCAGTCCGTTGAACTGCAGCAAGCAGCCAGGGAACGGGATGCCTTTGCCAGGCGTGCTGCCAGGGCAACCCAACCTGCTGAACAACTGCTGAACAACAGCAAGCAGTCAGGGAACGGGATGCTTCTGCCAGGCGTGTTGCCAGGGCAGCTTAGCCTGCTGACCAGCGGCAAGCAGCCAGGCGAAGGGCTCACGCCCGGCGAGCTGGGAAGCAAGCCCTGGACACTGCGATGAGGTGGAGGGGTTGGTGGTACACTCATGGGGTGCCATGTCACATAAGTGCACACACTGCAATGCAC
>Ga0209208_10013334_pt1 | contig 10280 bp, 10 predicted proteins | sample S1TSphfallax_3_FD_187694 | JGI IMG/M metagenome (GOLD analysis project Ga0209208, IMG submission 187694) | Host-associated microbial communities from peat moss isolated from Minnesota, USA - S1T2_Fd - Sphagnum fallax MG (SPAdes) (version 2) | ecosystem: Host-associated > Plants > Peat moss >... | reverse complement strand
TGTCCATCAATGACCACATTGTGTCAATTCCACCTGGAATCCTGCCAGCCCCACCAGTGAAGCTTGAAAGTTTGCATAGCAGCCGGGTGGTCATGTTTCTCCAGTAGGCATTGAAGTTCCTAACATCAAGTCTATTGAGGATCTCAAAGACCACTTAAGCATTGGCTCCATTTTTAGAATGAAGTGTGATTGGCTTTGGAGGTATGTAGCAACAAGATGTTCAATATTATTATGTTGAAAGTGGATTTTTGTGTTGTAGTTTTTGGAGGTCAAGTTGTTAGCAATCAGGCACTGATCAATGCCCACGCTTTTTATTCAACATGACCCTAGTTCCAATAGAAGTGAAAAGGTGTTGCTTAACAGTAAAAATGTTAAGTAGCAGGAAAAATGGAAAAGGGATATGAACCAAAGTAGCAGGGGCAAGTATTATGCAGAGGAAGAAAAAAGAATGTTGAGAGATCAAGGTGTCTATTCAGGGTTTTATACTTAACAATTAGAACTCAATGTAGGAATTTTGCTTTACACTTATTTGCTGAATTTCCCACTATAGTGTGAATGAAGGTTATGACAGTAGACAAAATCATCTTTTTTCATTGAGTATAGCAAGGTTGTGTGTGGCTTTGGCAGAGCTTGGATATGAGGGATGGTAGCAGTTGGATGCTAATAACTTCAAATGGCCATCTCAGTATGAAGAAATTTGACCTTTGTTCAGTTTTTAATGTACCAATCTCAGACCTTCCAATGTTCTCATGCTCCCTAAGCTTCTCTAATAAGTCTTCTTGCTCAATCTTTTCTAGTTAGCTTTACATTACTTGATGCTTGTCTTCTAGATTTATCTTTTACAAGTTAGGGTTTATGTTTTAGAGTTTCATAGTTGCACCCTCAACCTAAACCCTAACCTGCTACATGTATAAATGCATGTTGTATTCTAAGACTAGACATGCACAAATGTAATTGCAACTGAATGTATAGTTTTTAAACATGGAATCCATCCACAAGTAATGGTGGAAGGTTGATGTTGTGTGGGTTTCCTATATTGGGTTTCCATTTGCTGAACCTCTTAGTCTAACTCCTTGTTGTTTTGAATTGTGTTTGTTTCTCAAGGTACAATGAACTCAAGGCATATGGAAAACTTCTAGTATTGTTGAATTGTTAGTAAAGGTAGTCCCTTCCCTACAGCCTTCTAGCACTGTAATAGTCTGCTTAATTTTTATGGAGGAAGTCTCCTTTTAGTGTATTTTATGGATGTATGATTTTGGCATGAACTGCCAAACAATGGGTGTTCAAATGCATGTTGATCTTCCTTCTTGCTTTTGGTTAGTTTGCTTATTTTGTGAAGCAAGTGCTCTAACCTTAGTCCCCAGTGTATGAGGATATGTCTAAAGTCAAGTCAAGCCATGGTAGCACAAGCAAGAACCCTATATTAATTATTAATTATGGGCAATTCTCCTCTACCACTCCAACCCCACTCAAGTGAGTGACAATATGTCTAAAGTTAAGTCAAGGTAGTAGCACAAGTGAAAACCCTATACTAATTACTAGTTATGGGTAATTCTCTTTTGCCATTTTGCTTTAGATATGCTAACACATCAAGTCTTAGACGTGGGAAAATGACATTGTTGCTTAGGAGGATATATGGAAGGAGAATTTGACCCCTTGTTTCACTAATTTTCGTGTGGTATGTTGCACCAGTCTCTGTTGATACTAGTATGCAGTTTAGTAGGAAGTAAAAAAACCTGAGTTAATAATAGTTTTCTTTTATTGTCATAACTAGTGTTTTGAAAAATTGATCTTCTATGACATTCTTCATATATAGATGATTGCCACTTGAGCAATTCTTCATAGAATTGCAAGAGAAGCACTTGGGTTTGTCTCTTTCTATTTATCATTGTGAAGAATTTTATTTCTAATTCCCCTCTTTCTTTGTGTGAAGGCAATCATTCCTGATTTTGGTCAATTTTGCTTGGCCATGGGGAATAATGGTAGTGTAGCCAATACTATTTCTAATGAAGGTGATTGCCTAGTATTTTGTGAGTGACCTTCACAAGGTATAACCTTACTCATTGTGTCATTTTTGTTATGTTGTGGCTGGAATTGATGATAATTTTGTGAGCAAGGCTTCAGTTTTGCAATTATGGAATCCAAGGAGAGCACAAGCCATGAAGGGCAACAACATAAAGCTAAACGAAAGCAACAAAGAAGAGCCTTGTGTCCTTGTGCACACTGTAAAGGGTTACATCTTCGCAATGAAAGTATCATCCGTAACCACATGATCAAATAGGGACCATCAATTGTAGTTGATGATGTAAGTTTAATTTAACATTTGTTTGAATTGAAGCAATGAAATCTGATTGTGTAAGGGTGAGAAATGGCAATGTTATAAGTTCAGGGTTTAGGGTTAGGGTTAGGGTTATAAGTTGATCAAATGGGGACCATCAATTGTAATTGATGATGTAAGTTTAATCTAACATTTGTTTGAATCGAAGCAATGAAATCTAATTGTGTGCAAGGGTGAGAAATGGCAGTGTTATAAGCTTAAGTTTTAGGGTTTAGGGTTAGGGTTATAAGTTGGGATAGGTTTATAATGCAAGATACACCTACAAGCCAGGATAGTCCACCATCGCCTTGTGAAGGTGTTTCACCAACAATGGACACTAGCATTAATGACACAGATGATGATACACACAAGGAAGAAGAAGAATATGCAAATGTAATTGAAGATTTCCTTCATTTGCCACAAGGAGATGTTGAAGACAATCCAATTCAAAGAATGGCACAAACAAAGTTCTATGACAATAGTGATGTTAGCACCTTGTCAACACTTCTTTTGCTACTCAATTTGCAAGCCAAATATGGTTGGAGTGACACAAGCGTCGATACTTTACTCAAGTGAGTGACAAGTTGAATTTTGTGGACCAAAGGGTTTAGGGTTTAGGGTTTTGCATCATTGTTATTAAAGATGCCTTCTAACTCCTTAGTTGCATGACTGGGCTTTGTGTGCAGGCTATTAAAGGATAAAATGTTACCCCCTAGAAACACCCTCCTTGGATCCCACAGAGATGCAAAGAAGATTTTGACAATTGTTGGGTTGTCGTGTGAGTTCATCCACTCCTGCAAGAACGATTGTGTTTTGTTTAAAGGCGAGGCAAAAAAATTGGTCAATTGTCCCAAGTGTGGGGAGGCTTGATATAGGCAAGATCTTCAAGGAGCTAGCACACCCCAAAAGGTAAACATAAGTTATCCAAGCATCAAAGCTTGGAATTTGATGTTAATCTAGACTCATGGTTCTATTTCTTCTATCAAGCTAAACAATTGTATGTTGCCATTCCTTGAAGACTTTTCCATTTTGGCAAAATCCAACTTTAAGCCAATAAACTTTGTGTAATTTTTGGTGTATGTGTTAGATGATGCACTACATGCCTATTATACCATGCATCAAACAACTTTTTTTTACAAAGAACAAAGCCATGTCGATGGATTAGCATGTTGCAAACAAGAGTGAAGATGGAGTGATGAGAAGTCCTGTTGATTCAAAAACTTGGCAAATTATGGAGGATCAATGGCCATAATTTAAAGAGGAGCTTAGGAATTTGAGGCTAGGTCTAGCAAGAGACGGAGCCAACCCATATTCTTTACAACAATCAAAATATTTAATGTGGCCAATTATGGTGCTAAATTATAACTTACCACCTCAATTGACAATGAGCAATGCATTTATGTGGCTCGCATTTATCATCCCTGGGAGAAGGCAGGTTCATAACATGGATATCTATTTACAACCACTCATTGATGAGTTGAAACTTTATGGACACAAGGAATTCAAGTGACTGATGTTTCAAAACCTATAACTGACCAATTACTGATTTTATTATGGACACTGCATGACTACCTTGGTCTTGGGTTCATGTCAGGTATCTCTTCATCATGTACTTTCTAAGTTTTTTGTACAAAATGCATTTGTATCAACCCATGTCTATAAGCTGTATCTTTTTAGATACAAAAAGTAGAAAAACTTATGAGAGTGTTATTGAGACAAATCCTTCAATACAAAGTGGTTGCAAATGCTAAGATTCAAAATGTCTTGTTGTCAATAGAATGTCATTACCTAGTCAAGAGATGTCAAGTCTGTGAACATTAGCTATTGTTATTGCTAGTGTTTTAGGGTTGAATTTTTTAGAGGAGAGTTTTATTGTCATTACTTTTTCAGAGTTGCAAGGATTATTTAGCTATTACAATTGGTCAAGAAAGTAAAATATCTTGTTAGGAATAGATTGTACCAACCCATTACTATAAACTATAAATATAATTTTATTATATTAGACTATTACAAGGTTTGCATGTTCTAAATTAATTAGGGTTGATGGTTTCTTCAGGTTTGAAAACCAAAGGGCATTATGCTTGCCCATGGTGCATGGAACAGCTCGATGCCCAATGGTCAACAACATCAAGAAAGATGATCTATGGTTATTATAGGCGAGAGTTGCCACTTGACCATCCATTTTGAACCTCTTTGAAGATGTACTTTGACAACACAGTGGAAAGCAGGCCGTTGGAGATGCACAACATATGATTGGATGAATTTGTGGGTCATGACCATTGATAGTTTGCATACTCCAGGATTGAATAGGTTGTTAGCCTTGAATTCATAGCTTGAATACTGGAAAGAGTTGCCCATCTAGCATTTGCTTGATCTGATGCACATAATGAAGAATGTGTGCCATTTTCTCTCCTCCATCTGCAAAGAACCAAAGATATAGATTCTGAAAGGGATGACTTAGAGGTATCAAACACCAAACATATGTTGTGGCAATCAATAGAACATGGAGTTGCTCCTTATGTCATGCCTAAGGTAGATTAGAATGTATTTTCCATACAATGCAGTCCCTACAAACACCGACTGGGTTTGGGGCAACTTTAAAGAATAGCTTAAGTCGAAAGGATAGATTTTCAAGCCTTAAATCACATGATTACATTAATCTAATTTGTTTTATGCTTCCCATTGCCATACGTGGATTTATAACAGAAGGGGTTCATCAAGCTATGTTTAGATTGGCTAGATTTTTTTGTTGGGTTTGCTCCAAGAATGTGGACGTTAGGGATTTGGATCTCAGGAGGATTGAGTCTGCCATAGTGATGATTCTTTTGGAAATGCAGTTTCCAACATCTTTTTTTGATAACCAAATCCATCTCAGCTCTCATTTAGTTGAGGAGGTGACCACGAGAGATTGGATGTTCCCCATAGAACGATATCTAAAGACCTTAAAGGGATTTGTGAGACAAAAGTCTCGACCAGAGGGGAGTATGGGTGAAGGCTATCTTGTGCAGGAGGTTATGGGAGTTTGCCACAACATTATTGGAGACATGGACAAATATGCACCTCGGGTGTGGAAAGAAGAAGACGATGAACGGAAAATAGGTTTGGACTATTGCTTTTTCACATTACATTTATTGTGTCTTTTTCCTCTTTTTTCCTAGATTTGTTACATCATTTTTGATGTTCCAGAAGACTTTTAGAATGTTGTGTTTTGTATCTTGGATCCTTCTTTTCAACATACTAGCTTGATTTCATTACTTTGCTAGCCATTGTTTGGATTCTATATAAACTTCCAAAAACTAAAGTGTATGAAATCAAATTGAAACTGAGTGTATGGACCTAGCGGAAAACTAAAGGCTAAAATCAAATTCAAGAATACTATGAAGGTCATACACATGCCAATTAAAATTATAGCTAGCTAGAATTCACATTCAAGAATCCTTAAAACTACTTTGTGTTCTATATATGTGTGAGTGGTTATAATGGAACTTTCATTTTAGTTTTGAAGCAACTTATTAAATTTGTTGTTGATGTGTATGTTTGGTTTTAACCAACGGAAGTAGTTGTTGGCAAGGGGAGAAGGCGACTATTTCAAGATGGTTATGAAGACATAACCTACAAACAAATCAACAACTATGTTATCCAACAATCTATGTTGATGACAGAATGGACTAAAGAGTATAAAAGACAAAATCAATTATACCTGCATGTTGTTGAATTGTGGAACAAGGATAGAAAATCATCCCGGGGACAACGTCCTGAAAAGCTGAAAGATTGTGTTGCATGGATTCATCAAGAAGTTGTTGCAAGAAAGGAAAGTGGGGGATGTGTCTAAAAAAGAATATGACATTGCAGGTAGTATATTAACATAACTATTGATATGTAAAACATGCTAGACCAAAAATAAATTCAAGGATATGACCTAGTGGTCTCTATTTCATTTGATCTAGTTGCAAGACAGGGGTAATGGTAGGGGCAGCAACAATGGTAGTGGGAACAATTGTAATAGTAATAATGTTAGCAAGGGCAATAGCAATAAGGGCAGCATTGAAGCAATGTAAGGGGAACAATTGTTGCTAATTTTTTTATTGAAAAGCTAGCATTTATGGGTTGTTTCAATCTTAACTCACAAAGTATGAGGTTTTGATTAAGTTAATATCTAAGTTTTATATTTTCTTACACTCTTATGTGGACTTGTGACATTGCAGTTGGATGTAGCTTTGTTGCACAGAGCTACACTGCAATGTGGTCATATGGGCGGCATTTTCGAGTGCGTCATGTTGATGAACAGCGAACCACATGTGATTCTTGCATTGCTTGTCGGTTTAAAAAAGAGCCTGATGGCTTAGAGGTTGATTATGTTGGAATAATTGAGGAGATTTTGGAGGTGGATTTTAAAAGCTTCAAGACCTTACTTTTAGAGGTGCAATGGTTTTGCAACATCGGTCGATTGGAAGATTGCTTGTTTTGCTCAATTGCCACCTCCAAAATTTTTGGGGATGGCCACATGAGTGACCAACCTTTTGTATTTCCAAATGAGGTTGAACAAGTCTTTCTTGCAAAAGATAAACTTAACCCCAAAAGGAATTTTATTTTGCAAAACAATCCAAAATGCCATATAATCTTTGACAAGCTTTTGAAAGCTCCTAAGGCATGGACTAATGGCAGTGAAGTGGTCGCCCTTCTTGTTGGTGATCAAGCCCCCAAATCCCCACCAACCAATGAAGGGCTTGGATGTGCATAATAATAAGAAGAAGAAGATGTTAGTGATGACGCCTTAGAGGATGAGGATGAGGATGAAAGGGAAATAGAAGGGGCATTAACATTGAGTCGAAATGAAATTGAAGATCTAATGTAGGATGAATGTGAAGATTCAAATGATGAAAAAGTCCAAAGAACAAGGTATGTGCTTCATGTGCATTGTGGTTTAATGGTGTCTAAAAATCAATTGTCCACTCTTTTTATTAATCTAAACTATTTTTTGGTTGCTCTGCCATAGGGCTTTGGATACATTATATTGAACAATGAAACTGTGAAGTGCAAGATGTAACTTTACACCTTGTGTGTGTTTGATACTAAAAAAGAAGCACATATTAGGTTACAACCAAGCCCAGCTGAACTTCCTAGGATTTGCCAAGGATTTGGGAACTTATTTTGGCAATGTGGCAAGACTTACAATCAACCAAATTAGCCATTTGGGGATCCTTGAGCTTGAACTCCATCCAAAGTCTTGTGGGCTATGGTGTGTTCTAGCTGGTTATTAGTGGCAGAATTATAGCACCATCATATTGGTTGTTGAGCAAAAAAAAAGAGAAACTTGAAAAAAATTGCTCACATATATGTTGTGCAACAGCAATAGTAACTACTTCTCTTTTTGTTTTAAACCTTAATCCATCAACTCTGGAACTCTTTGATTTTCTTGTGCTTGTAATGATCTATCGCAATTAGGCAGCTTTCTACATTGATTTGTAATAATGGGTGGTTGTTTTTTTTGGTTTTTTTGTAGCTTTCTTTCTAGGTTGAGTATGCATAGTTACATCATAACTCAATGAAAAAGGCATTGTAAGCCACATTTAGCTGTGTGGAATTTTCCCTCCTTCATATATAGGTTGTAATTAGTACTTCAACAACATATTTAATGTTTGTTGATTAATTAATTAATTATGAAATTTTCATTTTAATAAATAGATTTTTTTTGACATTTAATATTTTCCTTTAAAGAAAATTCTTTGAAAAAAATAATTTCCGAAAATTTCAAAGCTCCCAAGGTACCATGGTAGTAGGGAAATGAAAATTTTCCAAATATTGCAAAATTACTATTTGAACTTATTGGACTTTTATTTCAACGTTAAGATTTCCCTCTAACCAAATGTTAAAATTTTTAAGATATTGGAGAAGACAAGCAACGATCCCGTTACTTTGGTTCTTAATACTCCAAACAACCCAACAACTTCGAATATGATCACTACTCTATTAGCACTGAACCCGGAATGTAAATTTGGGGTGTAGGGTTCAATTCCCTGCACACCCAGGTTATACCACGTTATTAGTCTAGCTAAACTTTCTCTTCCTACCCCTCCCTTAGTTTTTTTCATTTTTTTTTAAAGACTTTGTATTGAGACATCTGACGGCTCTTTCACTATGAGATTCATCCGAACACGCAGAACGCCGCTTTGATGTCCTGCCAGTTCGATGCCCCGGGGAGTGTAAGCTAGTGCCGGAATGCCCAGTGTTTTTCTGACAGCATAATTTGTAGTTCTGAGGTTTCTCAACTTGGATCCGAGCGGGGATTTGAGAAACAGCATTGATGCGATTCTTTGTAGGTCATGTCATGAGTTAGATCCAATCGCTGCTTTTCAATCTGAAGTTGTGAGGGTTTGGAATTTTTTTTTTGCGTTGGCTCAAGGTGTGTACACATACGTGCACATTTGCATAGTTGTCGACGAGCATGCCGCTTCTTGCCAAACGTGGGATGTGGAGAAATTCGGAGTAAGTGCAGCTGTGGTTTGAAATGCGGAGCTTCTGGAAGTACTAGATAAACTTTTTCCACTATGAGGTCCGGATGCATGCTCCCTATCATTCTCCTGTCTCTCTTGCTGCTCCCGGTGCTGGGGTCTGTGTACCAGATTGGCGACTCGGATCCGTTGGCAAGAATGGAACAGTTCCATGGTGTATGTTTTCTGCTTGTTCCTTATCTTTTCTAAGTAGTGCGGTGCAGACGGATCTTATCAAGTTTATTTTGCTTCTTCTGCTCAAAATCGTCGATAGGCGAACGAAGGTGTTAAATCCTGTTAGTGAGAGGGAAAGAAAATATAAGACAAGAACCATAAAGATTCGCTTGCTTCTTAGTTATGTGATTATGCCGTGCAACAAGTTGCCGCTGCGGAGGGAAACCCTAAAATTTTCGAAGAAGAGGATACATGGCTTTGGTTTGCCACAAAAAGCATGCAATCTAGCCCCGCGTATAATTGAGGAAAGTTGTTGGAAAGGCAGATTTTGTGACTGCATTTAGTGCTGGCAGCGTTTGAGCAAATTGTATTGCCGAAGTTTTGTACCGTTATAATTACGGCTAAGAATGGTGAGGTTGCATCAGAGATGGTGAATTTGTCAATGCTGATCGTCCTTAATATTTTGGTGTGAAGTACAAGCAGATCTATTACAAAAATGGTGATTGCTTTTCTCAAATGGAAGAATGTTCTTTAGACTAACTAGATCTAACCTTAGAACTGCTGTAATGCAGTTGACTATGACAAATTTTATGGACAAACTGATGTGTGGTTTTCTTGTATTTGTCTTTCTCTCTCATGATGGAACAGCAACGGACATCTTGGCTTCATCAGCTGGGCCGGCATAGTCCACACTTTGGGGTTGATACTGAGGTACCTTCTTCTCTTGTTTCAGGGAATTGCAAAGAGTACAGACCCCTTTTGAATTATTGATAGTCATGGCAAAGTGTGCTGTTGGAGGATGTGAGCAGAGTTGACACACCATGATTAGTTTTGCATCAGTAAACATAACACATGACTGTCTTGTCCTTCCTTTCAATCACGTCAACCTTATACACATTCTGATTTATTCGCAGTAACTGGAAGTGGTCTTATCTGTACAATAGAAAATGATGTCTCATATTGGTATTTTGTTCTCTGGGAATACAGACAAGTTTAGATTGCAGGTTAGCATTGACTTGGTTGTTCTACTATTGGCACAGGTTGACATGCCTATCCCCAAGCCTTCAGGCTTCTCAGATGATGATGCCTTCAAAATGTGAGTTATTTGTACTGGTATCTTCACCCCTCTCTTTTGATAAGGTGAGCATTGTATTTCTCTGTGTATATCTGTTTTCCTGAGTTTGTGGATACAGTACTGCAATACCCTATTCCAGGACTGGAGAAAACTCTACAGTGGGTGGATGTTTTACAGGGCAAATATTTTTACTCACTGTTATTTGATGTCTGTTGGCAAAATG
>Ga0209208_10013333_pt1 | contig 10280 bp, 9 predicted proteins | sample S1TSphfallax_3_FD_187694 | JGI IMG/M metagenome (GOLD analysis project Ga0209208, IMG submission 187694) | Host-associated microbial communities from peat moss isolated from Minnesota, USA - S1T2_Fd - Sphagnum fallax MG (SPAdes) (version 2) | ecosystem: Host-associated > Plants > Peat moss >... | reverse complement strand
AAATAAAGAATTGCCTAAAACTTGCCTTGCGTATTAGCTCGTGTGCCACAAGGCAAAAAGCTCGTTTCCTTCTATCGCTAGTCTAATATGGTTGTGTGCAAGCTATGTTGCCCATAGCACTTAAAACATTTTAGATTTTCACTTTTACAATGCTTTTGCATTTTACGGTGTTGTCAACTTGTGACCATCCATTTAGGTAGATTGTTCAATCTCAACCATTCAAATTGGTATTTCATTGGAAGATCTTCCTTTTCCCAACTAGTAGTTAGGGTAACTATGCCTATCATTGAACACTTAGTGACATTGAGGAGGTCAAATACCCACACATTTGGAATTTGATTTTTGGGTTCAAAGAACAAAACCTTCCACCTAGCGTTTCCAATGTCAATCCAATGTCAAAAAAATTGTTCAATTCGGTAAAGGATTGAGAAGATATGGGGGTGTTTAGTGTAAAGGGGTTTAGTGTTTGGTGATGGGTGAATTAAAACATATTAAAATTTCCAGTTTAAAATCTTTGATAGTTGAATCTTTGGTTTTTACAATACAAATAATTTTTTTAAACCCCTAGTAGGTGCACCCTCTAGGCTTTAAATCACTCAAAACACATTCAAAATGAAAAAGATGTGGGGTTGGAACTAAAGAAAGGTCTAGAGCAATTCTTTCAAAAGATTTGAAACATACTATCACTTGTCCTCTTTTGTGTTTCCTGCATTGCTCTTTTGCTTTTGACATTCAAAGAACATTTGTAGCCCTCCAATTTGCACATCCCATGACACAAAAATCTCTCAATTCGGTTGAGGTATGACTTAAATATTGAAAAGTGTTCGAAAATAGGTATATGTTTGGTGGTAGGGGTAGTTACCTTAACACGTGTTTACCTTTCAAGTCTCATATGTTTCTACTTTGAAAGCTTGGAGATGGTGGAAATAAATGGTTGTTGCACCTTCAATGTCTTGGAAAGTTTGAGCCTTATTCATTGTTCAATAAGTGGATCCTCAAATCATTGTGAACTTCGTAGCAAAACTTTGTTGTTGTAACTTGTTATTTACAACAATCAAGGGAATCACTTATGAAGGAAAGGTTGGAGTTTCTATTGGCCTTGTTGACAACACAATTTCAAGTTTCAACCATTTCAACATTCATGTATATAAAAATGAACCTACAAAATTTTCTTAAATATGTTTTTTTTTTTGCATTTTGATTTTTTAGTTTTTTATTTGAGTTTGCAATTTTGTTTGATTTGCATCTATGAATTTTATAGAGTTGATTGTGTTACAATGGCATCATTAAAAGTTCCAAAAAACTTTGGCTTTAAACTTTTCTTTTCTAGTCAATTTCTGGGCTATGAGTTTATCCACACCATGTGGAGATCTTAGATTGTTGATTGTTTATGTTCAGCTTGTACTTATAGTGCACAAAATTGGCCATGCAAGAAATAGAAAAAATCTTATGACAAGGTTCATGTGTTGTGGGTGTAATCACAATATCACATATCATAACAAGTGTAACATTTGCTTGGTTTTTTCATGTTTTAAAGTTGTAATTTAATTTATGTTGAAATTGTAAATTTTTTATATATAGTTGTATTTTTAATATATCATGGGAACATGTGAATTAATTTGAAATTAATCCAATGAGTAAAAATTTAATAAAAACATTCATCAAATATTATAACACTTGTTTTTAAGCAATAAAAGGACTTGTAAAAATATTTAATTTTTTTAAATGACGTTTTTTGCCAAATTTTTAATATAAACCTTAATAAAATAATATGATTTTTTAATTTAGGATTTTTAAAAAACTTTTTCAAGAATATTCCATGATTATTTTATGAATATTTCCTCAAACAATCACAAAAGCAATTAAAAAGCAAGTGAGTGTGGTTCATGTCATCCCATTTGCATGTTTGTAAAATTCTTGGGCAACCAAATTTCCTTGGGCCAAATCTATTATTGGGAAAAATTGTTTGGTTTCCCAAATGGGATGCTTGGTATGTTCAATTCTTGAAAGGAAAAAATATCTTCAAAATTGGATACTTTGCATAAACATGTTGGGTAAAAAAAAATTATTGCTTTTCCTTGTATTGTTGTTGGGGTATGATATTTTTTGCATGCCAAAAACTATAGGATTTATGTTGGCAAGCATATTAATACAATTTTGAATTTGATGTAGTTTATTGTTCATCTCAATTCCCAAAAACATGGTTCAATTTATAACCATTTTCCATCTTATAAATGAAGGTTGGCTAATGTTTAAATTTGAATCAATCAAGGAATTGTTTTGCATTTTGATAATAAAAAACATTGGACAAATGGTAATGGATTGTCAACAACTAAAAAATGCATATTATTGTTTTTCATTCTATCAAGGTTGTTATGCAAGGGGTTAATGTTTTATCAATGATGAATTTGGTTCAAAGTGGGTGTACTTTGGTTGTCATGAAGATTATGTATTTTAAGAACATCACATTAAAGTAATTTCATAGCTCAAATCCAAAGTTACTCATTTTTTTATCAACATGCATTGCATGACACACCAAACTAATTTAACAATTGTTATGTTATCCAAGCTACCCTTGGTTTCCCACATTGAATTAATGTTGTAGTCTTTTTATTTTTTATAGTCCTAAAAAATTTATGGAGTTTAAAAAACTTATTGAAATTTTAGAAATCCAAGGGTCTTAAATTATTGAGGAATGTGAATACCTATTAAATCTCCATGTGGAGCCCATTGAAACGTATCATGGTTGAATACAGGGCTTTGATTGTGAGAATGTATTTTGATCATGACAAGTCTAGATTTGTTTGTGAAAAGTTGGAACCACATATTATGTATGTAGTTCCAATTTTTCATACTATGTGACTTGGAATTGATCTTGGGTTTGCCATGTTTCATGGCTATGTTGGAGGTAGTTCATACCTTCATAAAATATGTTTAGCATTGAAATGTCTTTATTATTACTTTTGTAAATGTGATGAATCTTATAGAAGTTGAATTTTTCCGCCTTTCTATGATCCCATGTTTGATGACTTCAACAAATTATTGCAACAATCCCATGATGCTTTGTCTTTGCCTTGGTGCTTTAACCATGTTGGATTTAAGTGTTGGATTTAAGGAGCATCTAGGTTTTTAACTTATAAGACAAAATTATGTTATCCACATTTTTAACCTTACATATGGATCTTGGATCAAGGTTAGTGAACTTGTTTTCTTAGGTGAATCGTTGTTCATGTATCCCAAATTCTAATTTTAAAGTTACAAAAGCAATTTCACGAGCATGAAGTAATGATGGTTGTTGGTCTTGTATACCTTCAACATTGGTTGAACCCTAATGTAGTATAACCTATAGAAGATTCATTCCTTCTACATTTGAATGTTATCAAGCTTGCCTTTTGCATTACTCACAAGACTATAAAGGAATTATGGTTCCCCTTCTTATGTTTGATGTGTAAAACTTCATTTTTTTAGCCTCAATGTGATGTGCAATGTAGAGGTGGTAATGGCTAAACAATTTGATCTAAATCCAATTTCTAGATTACGAAAGAAGATTTTCTTTTCATCTTGAATGAAAAGGTTAGTGAATACATCAAATTGGAAAAAAAATGCCATGGTTCAAGTTATCGAATTTGTTGAAGATGAAAGAACATTCATCAATATGTCATTCATGAATAACAAACTATGGAATGGATTCATTCTTCACCTTGATTTTAATTTTGTTCGTATGTTACAAAATTTTGTATGTGAAATTTGCTCACATGGGTCGGGTGTTGGGATTCAATGTTGGAAAGTTGGATGGAGGTTATGTTTGTTATATGGGTTGGGTGCAAGACTCCCTTGTTGCAATGGAGAAAACCTTGCATATGATCTCTCGTTTTTGAGGTGCCTGTGGTTGTGTTTTCGTTGTTGTTTTTGTTGTTGAGGAGGGAGAAGGAAAGGTGGGTGAGGTTTGCGCTGATGGTTTAGGGTTGCCGGATGAAAACATGAGCAACTGAGTGTAGGGACTTAGGGTTTTGGACACCTCAGAGAAGAATTGAGCAACTGAGTTGCCCCCGATTGCTATAGAGAATTCTCTGTCTTGAATCAGGAGGTCATAGCTCCAAGGATGTAGAGGCACTTAGTCATGCTTGTTGGCAGCTATGTCGTCAGTCAGTTGGTCTTTTTTGACAATGCAGGCTGAGTGAGTTAAGGGGTTTTCTTCTCAGTAGTGCAGAGGGTGAGACAGTCACCAGCCTTTCTGTGGAGGCTTCAAAGAAGACTCTAGAGATGGCCAATGTGGATCCTCAGGACATTGATTTGCTGTTGCTCTGCACGTCTACTCCAGACGATCTCTTTGGCAGTGCATCCCAGGTAACAGATCTCTGAGATAGCCATGCCAGAGAGAAGTGGATCAGAGAAGAATGCAGAATTCATGCTCAGATGCGTCATGTAGAGCATTGCACGGGGACTTTTGTACAGTAAACTCATCGTGCATGTTGCTGATGATGCTCTTGGTCTATTGTGTGTTAACTTTTGTGTCGCTGTATGTCTCTGTGTGTGTTGATATTGTAGGTGCAGAAGGAGCTGGGATGCTCTAATGCTCTGGCATTTGATTTGACCACTGCATGCAGTGGATTTGTGTTGGGACTTGTGACAGCATCTTGTTTTATCAAAGCTCCAATCTTTAAGTCCTGTGACAGTCATTGTCAACATCTTGAAAACTGCACATTGAAACTCTTTGTTAAGACTGGTCTCTCCTTGTACATGGATCATGATGACAGGTCAATTATGTGTGTGGATGCAGGTGGAGGGTATGAGAATGTGCTTGTGGTTGGTGCAGATGCACTTTCAAGATATGTGGATTGGATGGACAGAGGGACTTGCATCAAGAATACTCAGTCACCATAGTATTCTCACCAAGCTCAAATGGTGAGATTACTATAGTGACTGAGTAATCTTGAGGAGCATATGATGAGCTTGGCAGAACAAGCATGATATGAGATGTTATTTCTGTGTAGGCAGTGGGTGATCACCAGGACAGCTTGCTTGGATTCAACTTACAAAGTGATGGTGGTGGACAGAAGTGGGTCTGGTGTCTTTTCTCTCCTCTCAACACTCAGTGCAAGCATATCAGCTTCTGGTGGCCTTCATACAGATTGCTACTACATTAGGTTTTGCATTGGTTTTCGGATGAATCAGTAGTTGTAGCTGTATCCTCTACATGCAATCAACATGGTGTAGGGTGATTGCGAAAGAGCAAAGATGGAGAGAGTCATACTGACAAGGATTGAGGATGGGTGTTGCAGGCATTTGCATGTGCAAGTAGATAATGCCATCTGCACCTTTCATAATGGGACCACAACCAGTGGAATTGGGATCAAGCTTCCAGCCAGGGCATCCTATGCCTGCCTTCAGATGAAGGGAAGGAAGAATTCAGGTTCACTGTAAGAGCAGTGCCTCAGGTTATAGAAGCAGCAGGGAGGCTGGCCTTAGAGGAACAGATTTGGACTGGTTACTTCTGCACCAGGTAAAAAAATTGGGATTGGGTGGTTTTTTTTTTTGCAAGATTGTGAGGCAGAGGTTCTCTTTGGTGGGAAACAATGGGATGGGGAGCTGAGAATCAGTCTGTATGGCTTACCATGTTGGGAAGATAAAGGAGCAGACATGAAAACTTGTTACTTCTCTGGCTGCAGGCTAATCAAAGAATTATTGACTCTGTTTCACAGCCACTTGAGATACCGACATCCAAAGTGATCTCTAATCTTTGCAATTATGGCAACACAAGTGCTGCTTCCATACCTCTAGCACTTGATGAAGCTGTTAGAAGTGGCTTTGTGCAGCCAGGTCATATTGTGGCCACAGATGGCTTTGGTGCTGGGCTCACATGGGGCTCTGCAATTGTGCGATGGGCTTAGAATCACTTAGAATCAACCTGATGTCTTTTTTTTGTTCACAATCTTCTTCTGTGCCCCCTTTTTTACAGACTTCACTGTGGACAGTTACTCAGTATAGTACTGAATGCAGAGAAGATCAATTACTGGGAAGGTTTTTAACAGGGAAGCATCTGCTGGACACAGCTTGGAGAAATGAGGGGCAAACTGTCTTGGCAGGAGGGGGAGGCTGAGGTACAAAGCCATGGTAAGCTAGCAGGGGTATGGAGCAACAAAATGGTTGGGTAGTCACAAATCCTTCTATTCCACAGACAGGCTGACAGACTTTGATTTTTTGTACAAGAATTTTGATCTCCTGATTGCAGAAGTCAGGCCTTGTTGGTTTTGGGATGAGCAGTGAGGTTCTTGAAAGGAACCACAGATGGTTTACACTCAAGTTTATACTTTGCTATGGAGTTAAGTGAAGGTGCCTGTGGACTTAGTTTCAGCCTCCAAGGTCTCCAAGGATTGCACAACAATCTGACAGGAGGGTTGATGCTGTGACACAGCCCATGGCTACATTGTTTGCTTCTTCCGGCATCTCCACATTATTGTTGCAAAGTGTTTCTAGTCAAGGATTTGCCTTCACTGTGCTTCAGTTCTTTTTCTCAACTATGCTGGCATCTTGGGAAGTGCGTTAGTGATATGCGATGGCTAATGCTGTACCTGGATATGGAGCAAACTCATGGAACTTGGTATATAGGGTTGATATGTCAGAGCATCTCCACCCACAACAGTAAAATGGATGTACACGCTATTTCGGATGAAGTGTCGCCTTTAAATAGTGTGAGATGGAGTTTGGGCCTGGAAATATGCCCAGGATATAGTGACATCCAAAAGGGTTAGAGCTTTCAATCGAGTGGTGATAATGATTTTCCCGGATGGCATTCGTCCTAATGATGGAACAGGTAATAGTCTCTTACTAAATTTCAAAGTCAAAATATATGTTTTGCATGTAATCATTCAATACGCAATTCCTTTCATGATTTTTTGGTGTGATACATAATCCTTTGAAAATCATAGAAAATTCTTTTTTTGTTGTCAATTCCAAATTCTTTACTTTATTTTGAAGTTTTTTAAATTTTTTTATAAAAAATTCATTCAATTGTTTTATATTGTCATTGAAATACACATATATCACAATTACTCAACCAAAATATAACATTAGAATTATTCTATTATAAAACATTAGCTTCATTCTATCAATTATTAGTTAACTTTTAAAAATATGTGAAATTATTTGAAAATTACATAACCTGTTATTGTGGTCATTAATTTTCATCATTTTTCAAAAAGGTAAATTCAATTATCATCTTTTATAAACTTCATGTGCAAGGTTAAAAAATATTACAATTCACTTTGAGTTTATTACATTGAGATTTTATCATATCGATTTGCTTTCATTCATTATTTTTGTAAAGCAAAATTTTAAACTTTCTTTTGAATTTGCAAAAGTGATTATTTATTTTAAACATCTTATGTAATAGGTGAGATCAATGCATCATTCATTATAACTAATGATGAATGACCATTTATTACACTTGTATAAATTAGATTTTAAGGTAGAAGTCAAGGGACAAATTGTTTTACTATTTGGACCATAAAAATATAATTCTAATTCCACTTGTAGTAATTGGAGAGACAACATATTTTTATATAATAAACATATATTGTTTGAGTTAATATGAACTTAGGTTAATCATTTAATGGGCATTAAATCTATCAATTTTTTTGGTTGTCATTAGGAAAATTTTAATATTGTCACTTAACAACATGTATGCCATTCTTCCAAGATTTTTGATTGTTAGATATTGTTATGGTTGGTATGCTTACATTTTGATGTTTCATAACATACAAATGTAGAAGACTTTGAATTGGATAACTATTTCTTTAATGATTAAATGTCAAGATGCACTCAATTACAAATATGTAATTGATACATATATTTTGAAATAATTTATATTACAATTTTCAGATATTGAAATCATAGACTTAATCTTAAAGAATGATTTACAATACTTGTGCATATTTATATTAAAGTATATATGGTACATGTATTTGGTATATTTGTAAGATTTTTTTTAAAATTGTCAAATGAATAGAAATAAACTTGGGATTTGAACCCATAACAAACACACCCAATTTTCACATGGAGTGGAAAGGAGATTGGTGATACCAATCATATGAATTGCACATAATGCATATTAGTTTCAAAGTTACATTCTAATATTTTAAAACTTGCATATTTTATTTGAAAAAAAATATATATAAATCTTATAATGTTTTATCAATTGATTTTGTCATTTTTTAATTTTGAAACTTATATTTTTATGTTCAAAGTTCAAACACGTGTGCAACAATTTGAAAATATATGTAAAACTTAAAAAATAACTTGTGCTATATTGAAAATGATCAAACCATAAATTCTATGATGCAAATTCCAAGTACATATGTGAAATTTGTATTCACACAATTCAATAAAGAGCATTATAAAAAAAAAATCTTTCAAAAAATTATAAATAATATTTTAATATATTTGAAAATGTATAATGATGATGCATATTAGGTTTCATACATGTAAATTCCTTCTTTCTATCAAATTGAATTTTCTATTATATGTATTTTGAAATTTTTATTATTTAATTATAGAAAATTTTGATATATTTACATTCTAATTCTATGAATTCTTGGATTGAATATGTAAAATATTTCTTAAATTTATTTATTTTTATTATTGTTATCAATTTCACATCATTACTATACATGTTTGAAATATTCAAAAATCATCCCAAAAGTATACATATAATTTACATCAAATTTTAATTTATTATGTTAAGGTATATAACATTTATTCCTTGACTTTCAATGTTGAAATATATAATTTTTGATTTATGAATTTTATTTCCAAAAGCTAAATTTGTAGTTAAAATTTTAACTCCAAATGCATTAAAAATATAAATGTTCAATGTAATGACACAATATTTTAATATAATAATTCGATTTTTTTTCAAACCTCTTCAAAGCCAACATATATATATTTTTTAATGTTTCCATCAAGAATTTCTTTTTCATATGTTTGGATTTAATATGTCAAATGTTTTTAAGGTGACAATCATTTTTGCAACCTCATCATTTTCACGTTTTAATTGTAAGTTTTTAAAAAAAATCATAATTCATGTTAAAATTATTTACACGATTAAAATCAAATTTTAAATAATTATATTAAAGGCTACAATGTTGTTTTGTTGTTCGATTTTATAAAATTTTAACATTTTTGTGCAATGTTTGATTTTGTTTGCATCAAACATACAATTTTGTGTAAAAATGTTTTTCACATGATTTTTTTTAAAATTATTATTTTTAGTTTTATTGTCAATGACATGAAAAATCACAATAACAAACTCAAAAACAAAGGTTTAAATTTAACTTTCATAAGATTATTCAAAAATTCTAAAACAAGAACACAAAAACTAAAAACAAAAACACGAAATGTGTAAAACAAACATGAAAACAAATTTTTATCATGCTAACATATGCAAATATGAACATAAAAAAAAACATCACAAGATTATGATTTTTTTCATGCTCATATATAAATTCCTAAACCTTTTGAACTTTTAATAGTTTTAATAGATACAAACACTATAATACATATAATTATTTTTAAACATAACAACATGAGAAGTTGAAGGTTTTTTGTGAAAAACGAAGAACACCAAAAGATTTTGTCTATTTAAAAATATGAAGAGGACTTAAACACCTTATGGCTTTCCAATATACTTATTTTCAACTTCCATTTCAAGGTGTATAAAAGAATGAAACAACATGACCAACAACTAACCTAAATTTTGATTTTTATAATCAAAGTTTCAAGTTCTTTAAATACACTCAATTATGTGGTCCAAAATATGATAGCAAATTTTGCACTTTTATTATTTGTGTTGGCACCAAACAAAACATTAATATAGCCATTAAAAAAAATAGTAGTGTGCTACCATAGGCCAATAAACAATTTTGGTCAATTTTGGATGCCAAGATTTTTAAACCACATAATCATTCCAAAGCTATGAACAATTGAAAAAGTTTATAAATGTTTGGGTGTAGGAAAAGATCATATTTCTTTTAACACATAATAATTACCAACCATGTCCATGTATAAAGGCTCAACTATAAGTTAAGACTAAATCATTACAAAAAATAACATTATCTAATTTTGATGTTAATAAAGAATTTTTTGCTTGTTTTAAATTTATAGCACGGATTGCTTTTCTGTGACGGGGAGATGCAGATTTTTTTAAGTTTTTGCAAACTGTTCATTTGGTTTTTTTGGGTGAAGGGATTTTTGTTTCATCACAAAGATGTGCCGATCTTATG
>Ga0209208_10013332_pt1 | contig 10280 bp, 3 predicted proteins | sample S1TSphfallax_3_FD_187694 | JGI IMG/M metagenome (GOLD analysis project Ga0209208, IMG submission 187694) | Host-associated microbial communities from peat moss isolated from Minnesota, USA - S1T2_Fd - Sphagnum fallax MG (SPAdes) (version 2) | ecosystem: Host-associated > Plants > Peat moss >... | reverse complement strand
AAGTGACATGGCTATGCTATGTAACTTTGCTTTGTATTAATAATACCCAACTACCTTAATTCAAGTTTGCTTTGGATGAATACTCAACATAAAGCAACATAATTATGAAATTTTGCTATGGGTATTTGCTCCCAACTAAATAATTTCAAGTTCCTTTGGATGAATACTCAAGTTAAAAGGGGCAACATGCTTCTAGAATTTTGGCTATGGGTATTTATACCCAGTTAAATGCAAAAACTGGCTTTGAGTGAATAGCCAACGAAATGCAACTTCATGAAGTAACTTGTTAGGTCTAACCGGTGACTATAAAGTAGTGATTGTTTAAGTGGCCACATTTCGCCAAAAAGTGAAAAAAATAAAATGAAGTGATTTTGGTGGCTTTCACTTGTCAAAAGTGGGGGAAACAAAAGTAAAGTAAATCGCCATATTTATACATTGAGTTTTTCAGTGTTTAGCCATGAATTTAGAAAGTTGATTTTCAAAAATTGTGCTTCATGTCTGGTTTATATCCAGAATGTGGCTAAGAAATACCTTCCTAGAGACAATCGCCAATTTTCTCTACACCTTCTTCATTCCTATGAATGATGCCCATTGAGGTTACAGTTTTTCTTTTATTTTTTAAATCCCAAAATAAAAACTGTTCACAAGTTTAGACAAGTTTAGAGACTTTTGTTTTTTGTTTTTAGGTTAAGTACCACAATTGTAGTGGTCAATATAAATAATTATACCATAATAAATAATTATGCCATAATAAATAATTATATCATAATAATAATAAATGGAATTTCAGCCTTACAATCAACTTGGTGTGATGCATGGGTGGAATGAATGTCGACTGTCGCACGACAATCGAAGCTCCATGCTTTAGAAGCAAAGCATCTGGGGGATTAATGGTCGCGACATTCGAAACAGTTTGATCTCTCTCTCTCTCTCTCTCTCTCTCTCTCTCTCTCTCGATTGTCGCTCAACAGTACGACTTTAATGCTGGGAATCTCGCATAATTCTCGCTCGCAGACGCAAACTCATGAGCTCCCAACAAGAGAGTATATTTATCCACACCCGACCACTGAACGGATTTGTCTTTTGCAGGCATCAGCTAATTGCGAGCTCCAAAACCCTCGTCAACATGAGCGTTCCAGTCGCGGGGTACCGTTTCTCTAGTGTCAATTGTACTAGTTCAACGACTTTGTAGATTGAAGCATTTGGTGTTGTACTGAAGTTGCATCTTTGAATTAAATTTGCAGTTGTAGAGAATGCGCCATTTCTAGCTAGCTGCTGTAGCGGAGTGCTCAGTACAGATTTTTAAATTTGAGTCGTGGGAGGTTTTGTTTGTTTTTTGTACTTTCTGGATCAAATCATGGATTTTGATGATGCTGATGAAACGATCATGTATTTCGATTATGATGAAGAAAGGATCATGGATTTAATCTCGATGAAGAAATGATCTGCATGGATGTCTAATATGACGATGATGATGATGAAGACTGAAGGACTGATCAGGGTGAACCCCAAGGATTTGCGCTTCACACAAGACAGTATTGCTGTCTACTTTCAATCGCCGCACTGGCGGATTGACGACACTGTTGATATGATAGTGTCCAAGAAATTGTCCCCCAAGAGGTTCCCAATGCTCACTGTAGTTCGCTACCAAGGTATTCTTTGGTCTCTCGATAACCGAAGACTTTGGGTCTTCCGGAAAGCTCAGGTCGAGAAGATCACTGTGTTGCTTGATCCGGATTTCGAGAGCCACCCGCGTATTGTCAACCTCAAATCTGACAGATTTCTCATGGCTCGATGGTCACATGAGAACTATTTTCCCAGTGTGCGAGGAAAAGTCCGAAAATATCGGCAGAAGCTGCAGCTGCCAGCTGCTGCACCAATAGGTTTCCTTGATTCAGAAAACCGGCCCATATTGACGCCTGCGTCAACGTCGCTCCGGTCTCCAGATGCAGCTTGCTGTAGCGCTTCGCTAACCGTTATCGAGATCGACGAGCATCGACAGACTCCCAGTTCATGCCGACAGGTTCGACTGGACGCCGAGATTGCGAGACAGACAGTCGACTCTGAGCAGGCAGCTGATGGAGGTATGTTGGCGGATCGTCAGCAGCTCCCACGTACCACGCGGTGTTTCCCTGGCACAGATCCAGCTCCCGACTCTGAACATCTCGACAAGAAGGGGAGAAATGGATCGCTAGACGACATATTTCCAGCATTTCAGCGTCCATGCCAAGTGGCTCCGACAACACTAGCAGGTGATGAACTTACTGAAGCTATCAAGGAACCGCAGTTCCATAGTACTGCAACACCGCCGGCAGCTTCACCACCTCGTCATGTGTGCTTAGAAGTGGCAACTTTCAATGTCCACTCTGCCGCGCCATTTGAACATGAGAGCATGGGATCCAAAGCTGCAGTCCAAGACACGAATTACACTGGCGCAGCAACGCGGGAAGGCACAGAGATCCCCAAAGTAGGCGCTGAAGGCCAAATTCCCAGTCCAGACTCGGAAGAAGATCACATTCCGAATGCAGGCACTCAAGTTCGTTGCGGAACACTCTTTCGGTTCTTTTACTGGTTGATTTCCTTCTGTTTTAAAGATCTTTGGAATTGAACACTTGCTGCTGAATTCAGTCGAGGACTGAAATTGTATGCGCTCGCATTAAGGATCATAGCTCCTGCTTGAGGTTTCCAAATATTACGTCTCAGTTTTTGGTTTTTCACAAGCTGAACAACTGCATCAGCTCATGCTGGCTTTTTTTGCTTTTAAGGAAGACTCCACTGCGAGTATCATGATGTTTTGAACAATCAGAGCCTCTGACTGTTTTTTAATTCCAACTGCTTTATATGTGATTCAGGAGTTCAGTTCGAACTACTTTGGGTATGTGAAATATTGCTGCACAGAAATCTGAGGTTGCATTTGATCCATAAAACTCAGACCTCCTCAAATCAAGTGAGCAGGACCACAAGTCCATCATCCAGTTACCTTGAAGCTGATGATGACAAAACCCAATTTCACACAAAACTACATGTAACATATGAGCTGCTTCAACTTCACCTCCAGTTCCTCCAGCTGCAAAATTGGTGAAAGTTTATGCTCCCTTTATAATAGCTGCAAAAGTTCTCAAAGAAAACTGGAGGACAAGTTACTCATGCTTAACAAACATTGTGATCTGATTTCCATTTGCAATTCATGCAATAATTGCACTAGCTCCTTCTTTCATTTCCTTTGACACCATCTTCCTGAACAGTTTGCAAGATTTGAAGCACATGTGCAAGCAAGCAGATGCAATTTAGCACTTCAAATTGGTGGACTTGCTGATGCTTAACAAGCATTCGTGATTTGATTTCCATTTGAGCACTAATCATGCAATTGCACTAGCTCTTGCTTTTCTTTGACACCATCTTCCTGAACGGTTTGTGTCAGATTTGAAGCACATGTACCTTAGCATGTTCTTTCTAGTGATGATCAAACTGCAAACTTAGTTACAAACTTCCAGGCTAATTACTGATTAAGCTCTGCAAATTCATAAGATGGGTCTTTCCCATGTAGTCTAAAATTAGGCTGAATTAGTCTAACTGCTGCACAGAACACAATGGAGAATATAATATGCAAGAATTGCAACTTCAAAAGCTGAGATTTTGATCATCTGAAACCCACTAAACTCCAACTCTCTGATTGTTGTCCAAGCAGATGCAATTTAGTATTTCCTTTCTGGTTTTCTTCAACTGTAAACAGAATAACGATCAAGCTCAATTAAGTGCCATCTTCCCTAATCATTGATTAAGCTAATTTGTTCACAGATGGGAATAGCATATTTATTCCATAATGTATATTTATCTTCAGGGAAACCAGGTCAAGATCTTTGGAATGCTACTTGCAGAGGAGAATATATACACAAAAAATTGCAATTTCAAAAGCTGAAGCTTTGTTCATCTGGAATCTACAAAACTCAGCCCCAAAATTTATCCAAGCAGATGCAATTTAGCATTTTCTTTCTGGTTTTCTTCAACAGTTTACAATTCCATAAGATATTTATGTTCACAGAAACCAGAAGTCAAGATCTTTGGAATGCTGCACACAGAGGAGAATATATGCAAGAATTGCAACTTGAATTTGAGCTGAAATTCTGATGATCTGAAATTCACAACTAACTCCAGCACCAATTGTCCAAGCAGATGTAATTTAGCATTCTTTCTGGTTTTCTTTGGCAGTTTATAATGATCAAGCTGCATTAATTACAGGCTTCCCTAATCACTGATTAAGCTCTCTTCACGTATGGGTCTTTTGAATGAGTCTCTAAAGTGCTGCGCACGATTAAGGAGAGCATATGCAAGAATTTCAACTTTTCAAAAGCTGAAATTTTGATCATCTGAAATCCACAAAATCTCCAGCACCAATTATCCAAGCAGATGTAATTAAGTATTTTCTTTTTGGTTTTGTTCTACGGTTTACAATGATCAAGCTGCATTAATTAACGGATCTTCCTAATCACTGATGAACCTCCAGAATGGGTCTTTTGAATTAGTGTAACTCCTGCACACAAAGGAGAGTATATGCAAGAATTGCAACTTTTCAAAAGCTGAAATTTCCATCATCTGAAATCCACAAAAAACTCCAGCAGTAATTAATTCATGCCTCTACACCTTAACCATGGTCTGTGTAGAATTAGAGAACATATCTCTGCACAAACTTCATTACAAGTATTGTAGTATAAACATATGAGTCAAATTAACAATATTCTTTTCGTGGAACTGATAATAATATTTTCAAAGTTCCATGTGCCCATAAAAGTTTCATGTTACAAATTGCATGAATGATCACTTGACAAAATCACTGCACATTTTGAGTCAAATATTGACAATATGGGTTTCTGGAACTGAAAATAATTAATATTTTCTTCTCCACATGTGACCATCAAAATTGCATGTTACAAATTGCATCATCGGTCAGTTGACAAAATGTTTCAGCATTTGAGTCAATTCACAATAATAAATTTTTGGTGACTGAGAAATTATGCAACTCCATTGTGACCATAACAATTGAATGTGAAAAATTTGCATGGCTGATCCGTCGATAAAATAGCTCAAATCGATATTTGTACTCCATATATGGGCACTCAAAGTTGTCAAAGTTTTGGGTTTGGAGCTTTCTGTGATTTTGGGTACTAATTGCTTTTAGCTTTAGAAGCCATGTTTAAGCTAATAGAGTTATTTGTAAAGTCATGCGATTAGTGGGCGAGAATGGCCAGTTTAAGCATAATAGGGCATCAAACACATAACGGAGAATAACATATATTTTCACTGCTCCTACGTGTACAACTATTATAATTACTCTCAAACCTCATTCATTAAATGCTGCATTTCAGCATTTCATACAGAGATTAATAAATTTTCAATACTCTACAGATAGCACTAAAGAGGATAGGGGGTGAAAGCAGCCCCAAAGAGAGGGTGAAGACAGGGTGACTTTATGAACAACTCTAATACATGGGTATTATTTGTGTTTAGAAAATTTTGTATTCATCAGTTGCAAATATACCTATGTTACATTTAGTTGCATATTGATACAAAGCAAAGTCCCATAACTTCATTGCTTTTTTAGGTGGGGCATTAATCCAAAGCCAAGTTGCATTTTGTTGGGTATATAATACATAGCAAAAGCACTCTAGCTTTCGGTTGAGAATTTATCAAAAGCAAACTTGAAATTATTATTTGAAGGGTATAAATAAATACATAGCAAAATTCCATAGCATTGTTACTTTTTATTGAGGATTCATCCATAGCACACTTGAATTTATTAATTGGGTATAAATAAATACATCACGAAATTTTGTAAATGTGTTGCTTTTAGTTGAGTATTCATCCAAAGCAAACGTGAATTTAGTTTGGAATTAATACAAAGCAAAGTCACATAACTGGGTTACTTTAGATTCTTGTTAGGTCATCTTTGCGCAAACTCCATCTTCATTATCTAAAGAGAAATGTTGAAAGAGAATGTTTTCTCCGAATAGAAAATATAGTGTACATATGACAAATACAATGTACATACGACAAATATTTTGTTTAGACTTTCTGGTCTAGAAATAAAAAACAAGCAAATTAAAGAAATAGATTTATTTAAAATCTACAAGGAGCTTAAGAGAAGGAAAAAAAGTTCAAGACAAAGTTGCAAGATACGAATAGTGAGAATGGTTAGGTATTATCAGAACTCTAGGAAGCTAGATAAAAGATCAATAACATGGAAAATCAAAGCAAGGATTTGGAAAACATGAAAATAGAAAGGGATTCCATGCAAACAACTTTAAAGGAGATTGATGCCAATTACTAAGCTTTAAAAGCAGAGAAGGATGCTTTTAGGATAAAACATATCAATTTTCAAAAAAACTAAGAAATCATGGATGAAACTATCTTGAAGAAGTAGAAGGAGGTGGAGGAGTTCAAAATGGACAATGCCACTACATATCAAGCTAAGAATGAGATACAAAGGCAAGTTGACCAAAGCCATGCATAGATGGACAAAAATTTGAAGAAGTAGATGGCCTTTAATAAAAAGTTAAACAAACTTCTAGAGGAGACTCAATAGAAAAAACCGTTCAATCGTGATATTGTCTTTAGATAAATAATGAGTTTAAGAACTAGAATATTTTGCTTTAGGTAAAACTTAAGGCACTATCAATGGAGGAAAAACACCTAGACTTATGGTGGGATGTAATTCAAGACATTATTCAAAAGGATCTTGAAAAAGTCTATAAAAAGTATGAAAGGAATGAAAGGTTGTACAAACACATGATTTCTCAGATGGAAAATGTTATGCCACCATTTGAGTATGAGCCTTTAATTCTATTTATAGAACCAAAGACTTCAAATGAGGAAAAAAACAAAGGGGATATAGATGGGGTAGGACCATTAGGTACAAGAATAGCAAAGGAGGACTGAATAACCTTGAGAGGGAGGCTATTAAACAAATTCTACAATAAGTCAAATTTGTTTTATAGGAAGTCAATTCTCAAGAGTGTGCACAAAAATAGGGGAATAGATACAACGTGAGGAACACATAACTTAAGAATATCAACAAGGTGAGGTTGAGCTTGTGTCAAACTTACATCAACAGGATCCAACTCAAATTACATCATATTTGAAGTCGAATCAGTAGTTACAAGTTGATTCAAAGCTACTACAACAAGGTCAAAATAAAATCACATCAAATTTGTAGTTACAACAATAGTTACAAATGACAATAGAGTTGTAGTGGCAAAAGTAAAAAACAATTTATCAATAAACAATTGCACAATTGTCAACATGGACATTAGAAGAGTAACAACAAACTTTGTATATACCAGGGAATTACACAATGGTTCAAGGAAAGCGTATTATAGTTAGATAGAGCAAATTGTAATACAAACAAATCAAATTTTTGAATCACACAATCAAAAAACAACAACAAATTTTGCTTACTTAACACATTTTTTATTTAGAATTCTAAGACATAATTTAAAGTACGGGTGGAACAATGTTAAGGGAGTAGTTACTTGCGATAATTATTAGTTAGTGTATTTCTATTCACTTAGTTACTATTTTAGGAATTAATAACTAAATTACATAGTTCTTATCACCATTTGAATTTGAATAGAACATAGGATTACTTTTTGTGGAAGAATATCTTGGGAGGAGAGGAAGAGATGAGTACCATTGAATCATTGTAGAACATGGAGCTTTAATGGAGTATGAAAGAAATATATTTTGATTTTTAGAAAAACTTTGTTTCCATAGTTAGAATTTGATGTTTTGATGTTTTTATCATACTTTCATTACTAGATTTTAATTCTAAAACTAGTTTTAAGTAGATTGGAATGAACATACGTAGAGTCTTACGAATAGGGTGATTGATGTTTGTTGTTCAAGAATGGGATTGGAGAACTACAATTATGTGAAGGGTTTAACAATGGCAATGACTCCTAATTTAGTTAAATAATTTAACCATCATTGCATCACAAATTTGCCCCTTTCATGTATATGTGTTTTTATAACATTTTAACAATGTGTTCAAAATTAATTGTTAACAAAATATTGATCAATTGTCACAATGAGTTACAACATCGTATCAATGATTGTATCAACACTTAACTTTGAACACATTATTAAAACATTGTAAGAGTACAGATACATGAAGGGGACAAGTTTGTGATTGACCATTAGATGGTTGGGATGCTCCTCTTCAAAAAAGTCTAATGATTACAAAGGATATTTTAGGCATTTACAATCATTATGGCATATAAGCTTCTAGTGACAGGTTATATGTTTAAGGTAGTTATCTAGCATCGATCATGATGACACATCTGATTTTTAGTTCATAACATTAATTTTTCATCCATTATTTTCTTTGCTAAGGTGGTCGAGCCTTTTGAATGGGGAATTTTTTTGATAATTTGCCATAAAAACCTCTAATTTGAACAAGATCATTTAAATTGCAGCTAATAGAAAGACTCATGCCAACACCACTCCTCAAGGGGTGAAGTTTGACAAATTCTATTTCAAAGAAAAAACAAATTTCACCAAAATCTTGAAACAATGTCACCATTTGCCCATCTTTCACCCAAAAAAAAGATTGGTGCCTAATAGATTTTTGGCATTAAATTGTTAGTGCAAAAATCATTCAGTCTAAGAAGCGTTCCTTTTGGGCTTCCAGCTCCAACACTTCAGCCATAAAGCATTGCCCATTATTGTTACATTTGAAACCCCAAAATATGATCAAGGCGCCAGCTTTCACATTATCTGCAATGTGGCCAAAAGGTTTTAAGGAGGGAATTAATACAATACCCTATATATCAAAACTATGACAATCTTAAAATGAAATATCAACAATATGTACTATGGAACTAGTGTCTTTTGAAGGATTTTAAAAATATAACTCACATAGCAATCATCCTTATGAAGATGTACCCAAGATGAGGATAATCCCTAGGAAGATTTAATCAAAAATGGCTATGAACAAGATATGTACTTTATGTATTTACAAAATAGTAATAATAACAATAATAATGATGATTTGTATTTTTTGTTCATCACTTTTGGGGATTGAAAATTGAAACCTTCCAAAATCACTTTATTTTAAATTTGTTGAATCTTCCTTTTTCTTTTTGGCGAAATTTCGCCATGAAAAATTAAGTTGTATAGAACACCACACTTGGTTGAGACATTTAGGGTTCGATAGGCAATATACCTAGCATAATGGGCAGCTTTGAATCCATTCCATTATGTTAACATCTTTGCTGGTTGATTATTATGCACCATTGAATTTCTATGGGAGCAACATGAGAATTACATGAGAAAAAAATGTGAATGCCATGTGAGCATTGTGAGAACAACACTAGAACATGGGAACATGAAAACAAAACATGGGAACCTTTCTTTTCTTCGGAATTCTCCAATTTGAAAAATTGTACATCATAATCTTGTACCTTGAAAGATTATACAACATAATCTTCTTGTTCATAGTATTATGAATTTTTCACCAAATGGCATGTGGTAGGTTGAAGAGCACAACCATTACCCAGCCTAATTGAATACAATAGTGGCCATAAATGTGATGGGAATACTTGCATGTGCGATGTGGTCAATTTTGTGAAATGCCTTCTTTCAAAATTATTTAGTAAAGGTAAGAACATCTCCATTGGAGTCCCTAAGCACGAGGCAAAATATTTCGTAAACCAAAACTATGTAGATCATGAGGTGTAATAACCCTCCCATTCATAGGTTATCAAAAATGACTTATTTTTGTGAAATTACCATCAGATGATGCAAGTAATAGGGGTAACTCCACAACACCTAATTTCTGTAGTAGAACACAATTCCCTTTTAGGCCACCTTCACAAAATTGGGCACATGCAAGATTCCTATAACATTTGTGGCCACTTTTCGTATTCATGTAGGCTAGTTAACAATGGTGCACTTCAACCTATCACATTTCACTTGGATGACAGTTCATAATATTATGAAGAAGAAGATTATGTTATATAATCTTCCAATGTAGAAGATTATGCTATATAATCTTCCATCGTAGAAGATTATGATATATAATTTTCAAATTCAAATATTTACATTTTAAAAACATTTCCAATTTTTTTTTTTTCAAATCCTACCCATGTTCTAGTGATGTGCCCATGATGTTCTCACAATTGCTCACATGACATTATCATGTCAAATGTTGCCTTGTTGTTTCCATGTTCACATACATTAATTCTCATGTCATTCTCATAGTCATTCCATGATGCATAATAATGCAT
>Ga0209208_10013330_pt1 | contig 10281 bp, 7 predicted proteins | sample S1TSphfallax_3_FD_187694 | JGI IMG/M metagenome (GOLD analysis project Ga0209208, IMG submission 187694) | Host-associated microbial communities from peat moss isolated from Minnesota, USA - S1T2_Fd - Sphagnum fallax MG (SPAdes) (version 2) | ecosystem: Host-associated > Plants > Peat moss >... | reverse complement strand
CAATGCTCGGCTCTTTTAGGGTAAATTGGTTGATGATCAAACATTTAAGTGCTCAAGGGAAGCTGGATCCAAGGGCCCTCTCTCTTGTTTTTGGACTCCAAACAAAACTCGAACTTCTATTGATGCAGTTGACGCATTAAAAATCATCAAAAACAAAATAAAATTAAGAAAGTTTTGGCCCCTCAAAGTAGAGGGGGACAAGAACTAAATCATCAAATGCTACAAAAGTTGGTTCCCAAACACCAAAACAATTCCTTGTATGTTGCTCTGCTGTTATTAGAGTTCAAAGATAATTTATAGAGTTTCAGCACTCTTATAGCATTTTATATCATTTAAAATGAATAAGAAAGGTATAAGGTTTGAAAGTAGGAGGGATCAAAATGAAGAAAAATGAAAAAACCGTGTTTTGCAATTCAAAACAATGTATTTTCTTTACTGCTCTTTATAGGCTGATCCTTTGACTTTGCAGTTCAAAGATGATGTGTAGAGCTTGTGAAGGCTCTCCTATAACATTTTACATCACTCAAAATGGAGAAGAATTGAGAAAGATCTGTTAAAGTGTTGAGTCATAGGTAGGTGATCAGTGATGGGCCGGTTCACCCTAAGGGGGAAAAAAATTCTTCAATATGACATGTAACAAAATAATAAGGTCTTGCCGACTGTACAAGTCACAAAATTAATATCATACTCACACATACGGGTTTTTAAAAAAATCAAATCTTCAGGTTCAAAGTTGACAGCAAAATCAAAATCATGCAAAAAAAATCTCAAGTTTTTTAAATGCTCGACATCTTCCATATTCATTGCATTTAGTCGAATTGCCAACTCAAGTTTTTGCCATTTTTTTGGAACTGTTGGAAGGTGCAGATTCATTACAATTAGGCTAATCCAGCTTGAGTGACCCCGCACCATCCAAAAAATCCAATTCTGGGATTTCATGGATGGGATGAAACTGTCCCACAGGGTCAATTTACCTGGTCAGTATTATTTTTTTCCCTTTTGGGCCTTTTTTTCCGACCTAGATTTTTTTCCCTATATTTTCTTTCTGGGGACAGTTTTTTTATCACTTTTTTTCCCCCCACCCCTGACCCCAAGTTTTCCTTTTGGGGAGCTCCTACCTACCTACCGCCCTTCTTCCTACCAACCCACCTACCTCCCACATCCTGCCAATGCCTCCCCACCCACCTCCTGTTGCGCTCACCTCCATCATCAAACCTTGCAAACTAGGAGAGCTTGAGTAGCTTAGAGCTTCAATTAGGGTTCAAGGTTCAAAGTTTTGAAACGGGGAGACACATAGAGCTTCAAGAGCACAAAAGCAAGAGGAGCTTGAAGGTAAGCTCCCTCCTCCTCCTTTTTTATTTTTTGTGTGTGTTTTTTATGCAAAGAGGACAAGAGTTGTCCTTTTCTTCTCTTATATTATTCCTTCCTACAAAGACGATGACAAGTTGGGTTCATCATCCTTTTCTTCTTATGGTCTTTTCTTGTGAAATGTGTGTTCTCATCATCTTCTTCTACTACTCATCTACTATGAAAATGATGATGATGACATTGTTGTGAAGAAAATGATGATGACATGCATTGTTGTCATTGTCTTCTTCTTTTACTTTTCTACTACAAAGAAGACAATGACAATAATGTCATCATTCTCTTATTCTTATTGTGATTTTGTAGGTGTGAAGATCATGACAAGCCTAGTTCATTGTGTTCTTATGTTGTTTTACAAGTGGGAAAAAATGATGATAAGTAGCGCAACTATTCATCGTCATACTAGTGTGGTCTTGCAAGCACACAAAAATGACAATGAACAACTATGTTCCTCATCATCATTGTGGTGTGGTTTTGCAAGTGCAAAAAAACAACAATAACATCAATCTGGTGTGGTCTTATAGGTGCAAAAAAATGACGAACTACTTGTCATCATTTTAATGCGATCTTATAGGCACGAAAAAATGACAACGAGCAATATAAATGCTCGTTGTCATTGTGGCATTATTTTACAAGCACAAGGAAAATGACGAGCTACCATTTTGGTTGTTGTGCTTGCACTAATGCTAGCATTTGTACTAGTGTTGGTGCTAATGCCAATGTTAATGTTGGTGTTAACTACGCCGGTGCCAACTACACCCATGCTAGCTACACCCATGCAAGTTACACTATTGTTGTTAGCTTTTTTTACTTTGCTACATAAATGTTTTTTTTTTTTTTTTGTTTGTGTTATTATTTGATGCAAATTCAAAAGAAAGTGAAGAATGGTGTAGCAAATCAGCAAGCCTTAGCTAAATTTGCATATGGCATGGTAGGTGTCATGAATGAAGGAGATTTGGAGGCAGGGGTGATAGGACAACAAGCGTAAACAAGTGTTGAACATGTGGTTGCATTGGTTCCAAGTGAGATTGTTAAGGAATTAGTGCAAGCAAATGAAGACATTGGGGAAACATTTGCAACAAATGCTCATAGAATTTAAATTCATTTGGAGAAAAAAAATTTGATGATAAAGGAACAAGAAAATGTAGTTTCTATTCCAATGCCTGAATGCAAATGACCTTCATGCACATATTGGTGGAAGTGATATATTGGAGGATGTTGAACCTCATGCACATATTGGTTGAAGTGACTTATTCCATGCTCACTATGTCATGCCAAACATATTTATTCAAGTAAATAAAAATATTGTAAAGTTGTTCATAGTGATGGTAAAAGTTTAAATTAATACATGCATGATATTGAAATATTTGCATTCACCATGAAACATAAAAATGTTTTTTGAATATTGACCCACCCACAATATGTCATGAAATTCATGTTTTCAAAAAAAAAAATTATTATGTATAACATAAAGGTTATGAAAAATTGGTCACATTGATGGTAGAGGGCTTTAGGGTTTGATGTGTAATTTATAATTTAATGTTATAATTTAATTTTGTTCTAAATCAACAAATTACAAGTTCATTTTGAATATTTTTCCAGTGATGTACCTATTTATGTTTTTCCCCTCTTAAAATTGCAAACCCATTTCAAGAAAAAAAATCTTAAATTTTATTATTTAATTAGATTTTAATGACCATTAAAAGAAAATTTACAGCACATGATGTCACCTTTATTTAATAATTCACATAATAATAATAATTTATTGATTATCCCATATAATAATTTTATGTATTATTGAATTTCTATTTTATAAAAAATTTCTACATTTATTAACTAATTTTGCAATACCTTCATTTCAATATATTAACCATTTTGCATTGGTCCATTAAAGAATTATTGTCGTTCATGAATTTGAGAATGTTTTTCAACTATATTTAATGTTAATTAAAATTTATACCAAAATAAAATATTTAAGTAGATATTATATATTTAAAAATGAGAAATATATAAAATTTCACGTGTTAATTAGTTAATTATATCATTACGTCAAAAAAAAATTTAATTTAAATGATATTTATGCCACATTTATATTTTTGAATCATAATTAGCCATTCACTTATTCAAACAAATTATACGTGTGTTTTACTTTTAATAAAGATGAAAATAATTATATATATATATAATATTTTAATAGAAAAAAGGAATACATATTAAGGTGTAATAAATATTGATCAATATTGGCATTATTTGATATGTTATTCCCTAAATTTCAGTTTACCTAGAATAATTATTCAATTACATGCTTAATATATATACAATATTAATAACTTATCTTTGGAAATAAAAAAACATCATAAAAAATTTGCACTATACATAACAATTGGTTTATATATATTCAATTTACATTTAATTTAATTACTACATTTACATTTAATATATATAGTTAGTGAACCTTTTTTATTTTAAATAAATATGAAGATATTGTATGTATTAAAATGAATCAAAATTATAATTTCATATATTATCAATTAGATATATTATATTATTCAATATGTTATAAACAACAATATATATTATACCAATATTTACACCAATATTATACATCATAAAAATAAATTTGACATAAGAATTTGTGTTATATGTTTATAAAAATTACCAATCTGTTATATAACTATTTTAGGTGAAAAATTATTCATTATATGTCACAAAGCTATAAAACAAAGTTTCAATCATACATACGATTGATATATGGAAGAGATATCATTTATTATTATTATTATTATTATTATTATTATGTGAACAATTTTTTAAAGTAAAAAATCATGGGTTTTACTTCTTTTTTTTTAAATACCATCCAAATCTTAATAAATAAGGAACTTTAAGGTTTTGTTTTCTTGAAATGAGTTTACATCTTTAAACGGGAAAAACATACATATGTACATCATTGAAGAAATGTTATGAATGAATTTTTATTTTTATTTTTTTCCCACAAAACTTGATTTCTAACATTCAATAGTAAATCTTACATAAAAGTTTTATAATTTTGTTCAAGCTCTTCCATAAATGTGTACCATTAATGTGTCTAAATTTGCATTACCTTTATTTACTTAAATCAATATGTACAACATTTTGGGATACTTTGAATGGGATATTACAAGGTAATTGAAGCTTTCTGGACATAAATAATACCCTTCTTGTCATAGATGCCAATGTTATGGAGTTCATTCATTTGAAAATTCATCCATGACTTGTAATAAATTTGTACTTAACTTTTAGTTTAGTTTCAATTCACTTTTAGTTGGCTTCCAGTTAAGTTTCAATTCACTTTTAGTTGGCTTCCAGTTAAGTTTCAATTCACTTTTGGTTAATTTGTAGTTCACTTTTAATTAAGTTTTAATTCATTTCTACTTAATTATTGGTTCACTTTTAATTAAGTCCTAGTTCACTTTTAATTAATTCTTTGTTCACTTTTAGCTAACTCATAGTTCACTTCCAGTTAACCCTTAATTCACTTTCAATTTAATTTTAATTCACACATGGGTGCACATGGGCGCACATGGGTGAATTAGGGCCACGTGTAATTGGAAGCTTCTTGAAAAACTTTTTTGAACTAGGTGCCCAAGGGGTATAAATAGAAGTAGAATTTTTCATTACTTTTAATCTATTCAACATTAGTTTTTGGTACATTTTCTTGTTATAGCCTTATTTTATTTTTATTTCTTCCTTGCAATAATATCTTGTTGGATTTTTGTTTTGCACATGTCATGTCCTTGTTCTTGTTTTTTTGTTTCATGATCTAAATTTGGGAAATTAGGCCTACTTTTGTTCTCATCTTGGTTTAGGAAATCATGTAGTCTTGGTTATTTTCATGCCCATGACATTTCCAATGGCCTAGGTGGAAATGATTCAACCCATGTTGTTTTACAAAATACCATAACAAAGGTATTGATTCCCCTCTGAGTTTTGGTAGGGTTTTGCAATACCCCACATAGTGTAGAAAAATATGTGATTGACCCCAAAGCATTTTTGGGATATCCGGATAAGGGTACCCTTCAAATAGCTTAAGCAAAAAATGATTTAACCCATGGTGTTTTACATAATGCCTCGATTAGGGTATTGATTTATTTCTAGGTTTTGGTAGGGTTATGCAATACCCCATTAATTGTCAAAATATGTGATTAATTCCAAGGCATTTCCAAGATACCTTGAAAGGGGTAATGCAACTTCATTCCATCCTTTTGGTCATGAGCCTTCCGATAGCATAAGGAAAAATGATTCAACCCATGGTGTTTTATAAAATACCCAATGTGGGTATTGTTTTCCTTTTAGGTTTTGGTAGGGTTATGAAATACCCTTGGAAGTGTCAAAATATATGTGATTAACCCCAAAGCATTTCTAGGATACCTTTATAAGGGTATTGGATGTTCATCCCAACTTGCTGGTCATGAACAATACCCCCTTCTAATAACATAGGCCAAAATGAATCAACCCATGGTGTTTTACATGATACCCCAATGAAGGTATTGCTTCCCCTTTAGGTTTTGGTAGGGTTATGCAATACCCTTCAAAATGTCAAAAAAAATTGATTGACCCTAAAACATTTCTTAAATACCCCAAAAGGGGTATTGCACGTTCATTTCATCTTTTTGGTCATGAACAATACCCCTCTAATAACATAGGCAAAAATGATTGAACTTAGGGAATTTATGAATTACATAATGTGGGGTATTGCAATTAAATTGGATCTTTACAAGTAGGAAACTTTCATTATTTTATGCGTTACTTGGAGTTTTAGATTTCTATATTAACTACATCTAGTTGTGATTAACAATTATTCATTGACACATATTGGTTACATAAACATTTGGATATTACTTTAATGCATGTATTGTAGTTTCTTTTTTTATGCAAATTGTGCATAATTCAATTTGATTTGGTGAAAGGTGTAAAGGGTTAAGTATAAATGAAAATTGAGTCACACATATATTAAATTTGAATATGGGTACAAATGTCAAAACTTTTTTTATTCCCTAGTCCTCTCTTTATGGGTATTTAAATGCTCCATCATCGTTTCGTGCCAATCTTTCATTTGGTTGACGAAGTTTTTTAAGCCATCATCCATTTGGTGAAACACCATTCATGAGTGCATGGAGTCATTAACTTGGGCCAAACAAATGTAATAAATGTTTAATGCAATTCCTCAAAGAAGTGACGTTGCATGGTCTCACAATTCAATGTTTGCACCCACTTTACATTACACAATGATCTCAGCCATTATCTCATGCAAGTGAACTAAAGCTTGTTCCATGGGGGTGGATGAACCTTCAAGCACATCGACATTGTCAAAATGATTATCCTCATCCATGGCCTTAAGCTCCCCAAAGTTGACAATGTTGACCTCATCAACCATATCTTAGTTGCAATCCTCATCATTGGATGCACCATCATCCAATTGTAAATATGTCGAGTCAGCAAACATGCATTCAAACCACCATGGTGAGTTCCATAATACATGTTGCAATGTTCAATGTTATTGTCCATTGTACGGTTGGTACATGTCAATAAAATAACAACTTAATGCTTACAAAATTTGCCTCATAATGCCTATTCACAAGTGCAACTTGCATACTCAATGAAAGGGGCACAAATCTTGTAAATAACACCAAGATGATGTTGGCTTCACACCCACCAAACATCATCACCATCATCCCCCTCAAAGGTAAATGGGATCACATCGATGTGTGGATTTTGACAAGTTTTGTCAATGTTTGTTGCCACAAGTCACACCATGACCTTGTTTTTTATGAACCAAGGCCTCTCCATCTCAGCTTGGTGCATATAATGTTGTGCCACTGTCGTGGTTAACTTCTACACTAACTAGTTGATGCAACACCCCCTCAAACCCTTGGTCTCAAGAAAGTACTAATGTTTGAGAGCCTAATGATAAGACTTTATGTTAGCTTATGTGTTTTGATTCAAGTGCGACACCTAACAAAGCCCAACCATCCAAAGCTCTACATGGACATGCATAACATACTTTCAACCCATGATGTAATTCGAGTATGTGTGAAAAATCAACATGCAACTTGTAATGCATCCATAGCAAAAATGTTTAAAAACATGCCATACTTATAAGGGGGTAAGTTACTTACTAAGCTTGCAATAATAAGCCCAAAAGTATCTTATTCAAACAACACTAAGTTGTAGGTTATCAAAACTCTCCACCACCATCTCCTTCCCACACGCTTTGAAATCATCAATGGTTTCATATGGGTTGATGGACATGAACATCAATGTGTGGAAGCAATCAAGTACTACACATGCCATGCGAAAAGAAAAATTGGGACATGATTTTTGATTCCACACAATCCTACCAAGGTAGACCTAACATTAGCGTGCTTACCATGAACAATAAATATGTTATGAAATCCCCATCTAACATAGTACCAAAACATAAAACAATGCAACAAAATAAAAAAAACAATTTATAACCTACCATAATGCTCAAAGTTCCTATGGGGCGTCACCCACAATGAAACATGATGATTTCTAATGTGACATATGTGAGAAAAGTTTTGCCCGATGGGCACCCAACCACTCCACCAAGTTTTCACATGTTTTCTAACTTGTGATAACCCAAGCAATTGGCACCCCTATGCGAAGAAAAAAAATGCCTTCAATGTGAAGGGTTTAGGGTAATGCCCACCAAATTTCCTTGTGCTTGTCATGAATTCTCTTCACAATGTACCCTAACTTTAATTGGGTTTACATAAACTCCAACTTGTGAGATACACGTGGAGCATATGTCGACATCCATAATGTGGACCCCATGTCACATGCATAATGAGTAGGATTTCCATTGGTTCAAGTGTGAGTCCAATGGTAAAAAGTGATTTCCATCACATTTGGCCATGTGTAAAGCCTCTTGATGGAAAAGTGGGTTGAACAACTACACTTGATTGACCTCATGTGGTTGGGGTCTTCATAGTGGTCCTTTGGCCCATAACCATATTCATACCTACAAAACATAATTTCCATTCAATCAAAATCAAAAGACACAAGGATGACTAACCTTAATACTTGCAAAAATGACTAATGAAAAGGGTTTTTAAGTTTTGAAACCATACCAAGCATGTCCAAGGTGATTTTTTATCATCAAATTTTTTACATATTCTTGAAATAACAAGTTTTTGGAGATGTTGCACTTGATCGAAGTTTGCATATCCCCTCATTCACCCTACAAAAATTCAAAAACACGAACATGGGGGGTGTATGCAGTTTCAATTGCCACCTTGTTTTGAACTTTATGCCTAAACCCATTTTTCCACACAAAGTCCACATTTGAGAAATGTGACTTTGTCAGGTTTTGGATCTTGATGGATTGAAACAATGGAATTCGCCCCATGCTTTGAATTGCCGAAAAAATAACTTTGTAGTAGGAATCCTCAACTTGTGAAAACCCATGAAATACCCTCACATGTTTACAAATTATAATAACCTTAATCAACAAAACCCCTAAACCTTGCAACTGAACCTTATCACAACTCATAAACAAGCAATAGTTTACAAATGATAAAAACAATCACGTGACTATCTTATGGCTATCTAGATTTGTGCAAAATAATAATTCTCTATCCTCATGGAGACAATCAATTGAATATATGTAGAGTTTTCAATCAAAATGTGCAATACCCACATGTAATTGATACTTCCATGACCATCCATATCTAAGGGGGAACAAAATTTCCTAAGTAATTTTTTAAAAAAAAGTTGAAAGGAATTTATTAAAAGAGAATATCATATCATTGAAGCTCAAAGGCGATGCCATTAATGTTCAATGGGGTTTTTGCCCTATATGAAAACACATCTATGGATAGATCAACATGGATGTCATTAAAGAAATAAACATTGAATCCTAAATAATTCCAATGGTGGATGCCATGAACCATGATAATTTTAAACAACCAACTACACACGACCCTAAAAAATAAATACACATAATCACTATTGAAGCCAAATATTCAAATAAAAATAAATGAAACCTCATTATAACCGTTAATTAAACCCTAATTTAGAGCCCTAACTAAATGAAACAAACCAATGAATGGAAGCCATGGTGTGTCTCTTGCCTCTTAGTTTGGTCTATCAATGTGAGTCTTTTTCCATTATTTTTGTTAGAGAAAGGAAGAAAATGAATTTGTATTGTGGCAAATATGTGTAAATGCCAAATTCGCCCCAAAATCCATATTAGGTTTAATTTTAATTAGACTTAAAAGGTGCAAAAAGTCATAATTTTTTGTTGTTTCTATAACCCAAAATTCTAAAACCCTAGTGTAAAATATCATAAATAATTGTAGAAACATAATATTGTTAAATTTAATCCACATCGCTTAAGTACACCATTAAAACAAGCAAATAAAATTGTTTAATCTAGCCCTGATTGTTTGATAAACTTGAATACAACATACTTTAAATATGTGGGGTTTGCAATACCCCCCATCACATAAATCACTCTCGAAGCACAACTTGTAATACCTTCATTGGGGGGTCTCATTTACTCTAGATTATCAAAAGTTTTTGCAATACCATTAGAACACATTAAGGCATCATGTTTAAAACCAATGTCTATCTACAATACCCTTACATAGGGGGGGGGACAAATTTTTTAATCATGCCTTCATTATTTTGCTTCAATGAACAAAACCAGGTTCCATGCAATACTTTCATTTTATTCTTTCCTCATCATTTTCGACCATTAAAGGTCTATTGGAATGGCAACTAGGTAGGTAGGTGTAGCCATGTAGGTGGGGTTTGGTAGGTACCTACCTAAAGTGTTGGTAGGTAGATAAATAGATGGGGGTGGGTAGGTGGGTGGGGATGAAAGTAACACAATTTAAATTTATAGGTGAGTAG
>Ga0209208_10013328_pt1 | contig 10282 bp, 5 predicted proteins | sample S1TSphfallax_3_FD_187694 | JGI IMG/M metagenome (GOLD analysis project Ga0209208, IMG submission 187694) | Host-associated microbial communities from peat moss isolated from Minnesota, USA - S1T2_Fd - Sphagnum fallax MG (SPAdes) (version 2) | ecosystem: Host-associated > Plants > Peat moss >... | reverse complement strand
GGGTCGGGTCGAATCGGGCCCGTCGCCGCCCGGCCCGGTCGGGTACTTGCATGGGTATATGGTATATGCTTCGGTTCCTCTAAGAGAATGGTTTTCTTTAAAAGCATTTTTTTTTTTTTTTTTTTTTTTTGGTTAAATTTTTTTTTTTTTTTTTTTTTTTTTCAATCCATTTTTTTTCTCCATCATGTATCATATATTGAATCCCTATAAAAAATATTTAAATGAAATCATAACCAAAAGAAATCATTTGAATGTTAATGCATAACCTAAATTATAGTCCATGTGTCCATTTTAAAATTCCATCACTATATGATTGGTGCATGTGTATTGAACTTCACCCCTTAATAAAGATTTTTATTCAAGTTGGAAATTTTAATCAATAAATATATTCTTCAAATTTATGATTTTACAATGCATTTGTGGCATTTGAATAAAATACATTCTGCAAAAAGTCCATAAGAATGCAAAAAGTGAACCACCATAGCTTACATCTACCCTTTATGCAATCCTTTTGATTCCTTTTTTAAAATGTATTTTAGACACTTGATTATTTTAGTTTATAGGACTCAAAATGACGTTTATATAGTATCCAGATTATTTTTAAATATTTTTATTAATTTAAAAAACCATCATTTTATCAACTGGCATACAACAATCCATTACAATTATAATAATATAAGACCAAGAAAATCCATTTTTTTCCCCTTTGCATTAGGCTTAAAAAATATACCTAAATTGAAAAAATTATAATAGTTCAATATTTTCATATTTTAGGTATTATTATCTATAGTCATCACTGACCATAAGGGTTAAGTGATCTCCAAACCCATGAACTACAACTTGGCTAAGAGATATACCATGATTAAAATTTAATTAATTTAAATATTCAATATTTAAATATATATCAAGCCTTATAGTCAATGGCAACCATAGGGCTTGAAATATTTTTGAATCCAAGGAAGTGCAATTTAGGCCTAGAAATAAACTTGAATTTCAAATATATAATATTTGAATATTTCAGTAGGTGAATAACTTAACTTTATAATTGTCACCAACTGTAAAGGTCGGACTACAACTTGGCTCAAAAATATATAAAAATAAAATTAAAATTATTTCCAATATTCCATATGTCAAGACTTATTGCATATAGTCGGCACCTACCATAAGGCTTAAAATCTTTTAAAGTCAAAGAAAGTGTTAAATAGGCCCAGAAATAAACTTGAATTGCAAATATATAATATTTCGATATGTAATTGATTAGTATTTATAGTTGTCACCCACTGTAGGGGTCGAAGTGATTTAAAGGCCACAAACATCAAATTGGCCAACAAATAGATGGAAAAATATGATGTGTCAACATTCCTATAATGGGCGCCAACCATTTGGTGTGAACAATTTTAATGGCTTAAAGATATACTATAATGACTAAAATAATGCAACATTTTAACGTGCACTTGGAACTATTATTTGTAATCACCACTAAACGTAAAAGGTCAGATTGATCTAAATGTCGATGAACTACATAATGGTTCAAAGATAATCCTCAATGCCAATCTCAAACACCTTCATTTGGACTCAATAGCTCTTATAATTGATATCGACGATAAGGGCATTGAAAAAACCTAGGCATATTTGGCCCTGTTATGGTTGCCAACTATAGGTGTTAATAGTAAATGTTATAACCACAAAATGATTTAAGGGGTTGCAAGATCTCTATTAATCTTTCAAAATATCTTCAAATATTGCCAAGAAGAACCTTATAATCGGCAACAACCATAAGGCAATGGTATTATGATGATTGAATAAAAATCCATTAATGAACATGGTATGGGTTAATGATTGGTTGCTTCATTCCCCTAAGGAGTCTATTAGACCCTAAACACTTTACCCTTAACCTAAAGCACTTAACCTTAATCGTGCTTATGTTAGGCACTTTATTCGTAACCTAAGGCACTTAACCCAAATAATGCTTGAGTTGAGTTTGTAATCGACGTCAACTATTGGTCATAGTGGACTTTCAGAAGGAAGGACCCACCTATCTTTGGTCTAATGAAGACAACCCTTTCGAACTTGAATATGGCTCGAGGTGTGAAGCTTGAGGTAAATCAACCTGAGAATGTTAGAAAGTGTAGATCAATGAAATTGATAGATCAAATAGAGGCAAAGGATGGAATACATTGTGTATATATCCATTAATAAAAAAGGACCAAAAAGAAATATAAGCATACACAATATTGGGGGTTTAATTATTAACACATATATGAAACTTTCCCCTTTTTGTGTATAAATATTGGGATTCATAAAAAGGTTTATGAAAGGCTACATGCAACTAAAATGTTGAAAATACTCCTCATGAAACCAAACTTGGGTCCATTTGTGAATCAAATTGCAGTTCAACTTAACCATAATGCAAGAGATATTATATACATAAAATTCAATATTGATAATTAGAAGATAAGTCACTCAATGACAGAGACTTACATCCTAAAATTGTAAAACCCTTGTAGTGGAATTGAAATCCTCTCCTCAAAAACATTCCTAGAAAACATAAACCCCACCTCTCATTTGTTTTAAATTTAAAATTACATATTTCAAGTTCAAATTATTATTTTTATGATACATACCTTGTTATGAGCTTGAGTGGACTTGTAGACCAATTTAATGTCTTTACTTCAAAAAACTATTTGTGATAAAAACTTAATTCCACACTTTTTAAATTAAACAATATTCACAAAATACCATGTTTTAGATCCCTAAACCTATTTTTTATTTAGTTCACATTGCTCTTTCAACTAGTAATGAGTTTATTTATTTTAAAAATGTGTAGAAAACAATATAGCCTCTCAAAGAATGTACCATAATAACAATAATGCATTTCATCTCTATTTGGAAGCTTTCATTTGCAATGGCCTCCACACCTTGCATAACAAAAACGAGATGGGATATTTCAAACAAGTTCATAGTAATTGATGGGGGTTCTCTAGAACACCAACGAGCTCAAAAATGTTTTTGGGTGCCAAAAAGAGCAATTGATGTGCCATCAATCTTGCTACAAACCTGTTGCAAGTGGCGTTCTAGGAGAAGCCATTGAAAACATCTAGAATGGTACTCTAGATATGTCGAGTCATCTTGAGTTCTTGAATGTTCTTGAGAGCATTCAAAAAATCTTAAAGCTTTTTGTATACCTCCCCCAAGGTTTACAGTGCTCAATGTTCCATTGAATGTTCCATTGAACTTTCTACAAACCTTTTTTAAGCACCATGTTGTGGGCAAAAACCTTTCAATTTTTTTTTTTGGTACTTTTGTGTCTATTGAACTTTCAAATGCCTTCTAGAACTCTCAATGAATGAACAACCTTTCTATAGACCTCCCCAAAACTCCTAGTGCGAATAACCTATCAAATAACATAAAAAAGATGAAACCCATGTTGAAGAATGGTCTCTTGAGCACTTGAGCTTGAGAATGTTCTAGGGTGCTCAAGAGAATAATCAATGTGCCATTAATCTTGCTACCTACTTGCCACAAGTGACACTTTAAGAAAAAACATCAAAAAATATATCTAAAACGCATTCTAGATATCTTGAACTCTTTTGAACCCTTGAATGGTCTCAAGAACAGTCAATGATTATTAGAGCTTTCTGTATAGCTCCCCCAAGGTTTATAGTGTTTAATGGAAAACTCAATGTTCCATTGAACTTTCTTCAGACCTAGTCTAAAGGTTGGTTTGTGAATCATAATCATTCGAAAAAAATTCTTTCTACTACTATATATGTTGAGCTCTTGAGGGCTCAAAAAATTAATGAGCATTTTGCAAACCTCCTTGAAACTCATGGTGTGAATAACCTATCCAAAAATTTAAGAAAGATAAGACCCTTGCTAAAAAATGCTCTTTGAAGCTCAAGAATGGTCTAGGGTGCTCAAGAAGGCAATTGATGTGCCATCAATCTTATTATAGACCTATTACAAGTGGCACCCTAGGAAAAGATATTGAAAAAAAATCTTAAATGCCCTCTGGATGCATTTCAAACTCTCTTGAGCCCTCGAATGGTCTCGAGAACACTCAATGAATGTTAGTGTTTTTTGTATACCTCCCCCAAGGTCTATAGTGCTCAATGGTATAATCAACATTCCACTGAGCTTTTTGTAGTCCTTTCCATGCATAACATTGTGAGCAAGAAACATTCCAAGAAAATTCTTTCTACCACAAGGTGTGTTGAGCTCTCAAATGCCTTCAAGAGCTCTTGATGAATGATGAAGCTTTTCGCAAACCTCCCAAAAACTTTGAGTGTGAATAGCCTATCAAGAAACTAAAGAAAGATGAAACCCTTATTCAAGAATGCGCTCTTGAGCACTTGTGAGTTCAACAATGTTCTTGAGGTGTTTAAGAAAGAAATCAATGTGCCATCAATCTTGTTGTAGACTTGTCGCAAATGGTGCTCTAGGAAAGGACATTGAAAAAACATAAAAAATGCACTTTGGATATCTTGAGCTCTCTTAAGCTCTCAAATGTTCTTGAGAGCACTCAATAAGTGTTATAACTTGTTGTATACCACAAGGTCTATAGTGTTCAATGGAACATTCAACATTCCATTAAGCTTTCTAGATACCTTTTTCATGTGCCACCATTGGAGCTAAAATCATTCCAAGAAGATTTTTTTTATTACTAGGTCTATTCAACTCTTGAGTGCCCTCAAGAGCACTTCACGAGTAATAAACTTTTTGCAGATCTTTCAGAAACTCCGGGTGTGAATAGCCTATCAAGAAACTAAGGAAAGATGAGACCTTTACTAACAAATGTTCTCTTGAGCATTAATGAACTCAATAATGTTCTCAAGTGTTCAAGAGAGCATTTGATGTGCATTCAACTTATTACAAACCTACTCCAAGCCTACACTCCATGAGAATAACTCGAAAAACATTTAAATTGCTACTTTATACTTGTTCAAGATACTGCAATAGGAAATAAAGCCTTTACAAAAAGACTCTACCTATTTTGAACATTCTTGAGCTTTTAAGTGCTCCTACGAATGCTCGACATGTAACACTGCTTGAAAAACCCATCAAACTACATAAAGCAAAACAAAAACTTATTCAAGAATGTCCTTGAGATCTCATGACCTTGCAACAAACCTTCTTATGCGACTGTGTTGCAAGAAGACCAAAAAACCTTGAAAAAAAAGGAAATCTAAAGTGATCTTGAAAGGATTCAAGTCTTTACTAAAAAAAAAAAGGTTAATAGGAAAGGAATTCAAGTATAGGAGAGTGTTTTACCTCTTGGCTTGTGGTCGTTTATGATGGAGAAACCTCGTCCTGCAAATAAACAAATCTCACCTCTTATAAGTTTGCCTTAAAACAATGCCCTAAAAGCTTCAATGCTTTGGAAGAAACTTGAAGAACGCAAGAATTGACTTCCCATCTATTTCTTCCTGATGGGGGAGATTAAGGTTCCTCTTCCTAGTTCATGCCATCTCTCTCCTCCTCTTGCATTGCTTTGATCCTATCCACATAAAAGATTGTTTTTGCCTTCTTTGAAAAACGGGTTTTACTAATTTGTCTTCCTCTTTCGGCATTTGTAGACTCAAAGGAGATATCACAGCCAAATAATTCGACGTAATGTTGTTTGTTTTATACTATGATACCGATTTACCTATCATTCATTTGAAATTACTATTACATGTTTGTATGTCAAGCTTCACAATTCTGATCTTACATCTTGATGAATATTTCAGATCTCCGTTAAATTTCGTCAAACTTACAATAAATACAATGGGGATGGGATCGTTCTTGTTTTTTTCTCATATTTGTCATTGTAATAAATTTGTGTCTTGTAACATCTTTTGCCCATATGTTATTATTTTCATTTTTGTTCTTGCTATAAATATTATTGCAATTAACACCTTTATTGAAGTGCAATTGTATGACATATCCATTTTGTAAAATTCTTTTATTTTCACATCTAGTGTTAAAATTTGTATTTAATCCTTCCTGGGCTTACACATTGATATTGGCCACATCATTCCAAAGTTTGTTGCCCTTTTTTCTTCAAATGTGTTGTGATATTTTACATCATAAACCATTTTTTACTGTTTAACCCATTTCATTTTTAAAAAATGTTGGTCGTGATTTAAATGTCCTATTCTAAAGTCCTTGATGTAGAGAATTATTCAATCTATGTTGTTTCGTATTTCCTACTGGACTTCTAAAATAATTGTTTTTAGATGAAAATCAATTAAGACTATATCCATATTTTTTTCCTTGCCCTTATCATTTTGAATGTACCCCTCATTTTCATTTATTATTGGAATACCTTCAATGTACCCCTCTTTGTTTCATAAAATAATCACAAAACAATGGGTCTAAAAAGTACATTAGCTATTAGTCCAATTCTTGGGGGTTCTTGCCACCATCGAACATTTTTTTTATCTTAATTGATGGAATGGATTGGGCTGAGTGTGTATAAAAAAGACTATTATAACATTCTTGGAATGTACTCATAATGACAATAATTTGTTTATCCTTATACAATTGTTGTAGAATTCCATGAACTTTTCTTTTGGAAGTTCTATTTTGGATTGTCCAGTTGTTACACAATTATGTAAAAATTTAATGGAAAATCATCAATGTATTTGGATGGTGGATTAATTTTCTTGATTAGGCTTTCAAAACATTCCTTAAGGAAGATGTCATCATGTTTTTAAATCCTAAGCATGGTTGTTGTAACCCAATCAGATCTTTGAAAATGCGGGAATTATATCAAAAAGCAGAAAATTATTTCATAAGGCATTTAATACTTAGGTCATTATGCATTGTATGTCCTTGTTAAAGGAATTATTGTGTACATGTTAGGCTTTGCCTTCGGTGCTCACATGGTGACAACACAAACTTACCATTTACATAACACAATAATTTAAAATATTTTAATTCACATTACTCACATTGACATTTTATTGGTTCTTGAACATTGTCATACCTTTTTCATTTAAAAAATTCAATTAAATGTGCAATTATGTATTCTTTCATTCCAACCTATTTGTTGGTCTTATTTGTCATTTTTTGATAATTGTTTTTTTCAATTTTCGTTTTGTTGAAAATGTTCACAGTGGAAGGGTCACTTCATTGCTAAACTCTATGCTATGACAATATCCATATGATTTTTTTATCCCCACAATGCTACGCACTAATAGTGACTTTATATCATGTAGATGAAAAGACACATGTTGATGGATAGGGAAACAAAATGAGATAACAATAAAATGGGAGGTACTTTTCAAGAAAGGTAAGAAATAGTCTGTAAAAAGTTACAAAGAGAGGGAAGTATTTATTAAGAAAAAATTTAGTAGATAGGTTTCAAAATGAGGCAATTATTTTTGGAATTGTTTTTGGAATGGTCTATGGGTGACCTTACGAAGGATTCCAAAAACTCCTAGACATAGCAATTCTAATTAATCATCATTGGAATTTACTTTTTCACCTTCTTCCCTTTTGTTGCTCCTTCCCACAACATTCTTTAAAATGTTTAGTATTGTGGTGGTTAACTGAATTGTCATTGTGTAGTTTAAGAAACTTCACTGTCGTCTTTTTAGTTTTGTACTCTTCTACTTTTCTTTTTGACAATTTGTAGTTTGTGATTAGAAACGAAAACATTTTATGTTGAAGGCGTGGTTGATCTTATGACCTTAGTTGATGATTTTGGGAATGCAAGAGTCACCAAAAATTGTTTATTGTATATGTTCAGTTTTTAACATGGTTTTATTCATGTTTCTAAAGACAATGTTTATGATCACAATAGTGTTGTCAAAAATTCAATATACTAGGAGTCTATTTCAAATTCTAATGGGGTCCATTGGGATGTCAAAATAGGGAGATATAAGATTATTAGCAACAACTTGATACAATATTTTCAAGGCACAATCCTCACCTTAAAGATAGTTGCATTTGTGGTGAATGTGGCTCTCGAAGGTTTTGTTGTGAAGCAAAAAATGCCAATTTCATCTTCACATTTCCCTTCATCAATTTTTATCAATCTTAGTAACTTTTCTTATGAGGATGTTTGCTTGCTTGTGAGTTTCAACATGAATGTTTCTAGTTCATTTCTGGTTTTGATTTCAAATGTGTACCTATGGAGGACATGCCTTCAAATCTAAATCATGTTTAAGGTTAGAGATTCAAAACCATAATAGATTATTTGAAAGCAATGTTTGTTGCACCACATTCATAAAACGAATTAAGGTCATTAGACTACAACAATATCAAAATCAAATATGTTTCCTCTCTATCCGTCACTTTCAATGATGACATCATTATTGAACTTCCACCCATCCATCTTTCAATTGGCCATTTTGGATGTTGCAACCCTAGCCTTGGGTTTGTGACCAAGGCAAAGGCTTGCAAAGGTGTGAGCCAAAAAGGAAGCCTGAGAGTCACATTTCACATTCCCAGGAGTGTAAGAGAGTGTGAGGGAATGAACCCGCACACTCCCAAGCGGGCTCCCACTTTGGGAGTTGGAGTCCTAATGGAGTCCCAAATCTTTAGAAAAGTATTTCAGCGGCCAAATTCATTGGATTAAAGAATTTCTTATGCCATTGGAAAGCTTTTGAAACTTAGATGTCTAAAATGGGCTCACATGACCCATACTTAAAATGTAAGTTATGACCACTAAAAGTCAGGAATCACCCTGGAATATGTGCATTCAGGTGATGTGCCACATATCATTGGAAGGCTCTTGACTAAGGCTAAACTTTGCTTCAAACTTAACTTCAATCAAAGGTTTACACAAGAAGTTATGGCCCTCCAAATTGATGGGAGTCCCAATTTTGAGAAATTTGGGACTCCCAACTTGGGAGTCACGGGACAAAATGACATTTGGATGTAGCCCCCATGACTAATCAATGAGAATACCATAAGGGGGAAGGTGGTGGCTTACCCGAAGTCCGGGCTGTGGTGAGTTTTGTGAGTCTGTGTGTGGCCGTGTTCGTTTATGCATTAAAAATGTTCCAAATACACATTAACCAACTTGTTGCTTGGTTTGTGTAGGTCCATGTGCATAATTGACCCACTTGTCACTCATTGTAATCCCCATCCTAGAGCTCCAGCATGCCCTTCTACTCCGAAGTGCTACAAGCTAAGGAATATACCCCAATTATTTCTTCTTCTGATATTTTACCTTTGGACTCGCAGTTGTGTCTATTAAAAAGTTTGGGGGTGCGTCATTGGACAAATGTAAGGCATGGATCGTAAGTATGATGGTCATGCTTGGTGTAGGGTGAAAATCTCCAATAGTGGGATTTAGAAGTTTGGGCACTTGCATTGTGATAATGATTCCTTTAAGCATTTCCTCCACTTTGTTGTTTAAAACGAAGTATGTTGGACCAGTGATTATGCCCAAATTCCCCTGACTGGCCAATTTACACCAAGACCTCTTATTTGTACAATTATGTGTAGGTTTTGTGTTGCAAGTCCTTTTTGTGTGAATACTTGCCCATGTTGGATGTATTATGTTATCCACAAACTTCAATCCCTTTCAAGAGCTATGATTCGCCTTGGCACGCATGTGCACCTTGTTGCAAAAAGTATGCACAGTGAGGCTTTGGAAGAAATCAAGGTTTTGGTAAAAGGTTAGGTTTCTCATACCCTTGATGCCAAAATCTCTATAATCGCCTTGAATGCAAGTAAAGCATTCTTGGCACATCATTTGTTCAATGAGAATGTCAAAGAATTTGTGGAGATTATTCAAAGTAGGAAACTTAATAAGGTGATGGACAAGTTCTAGCCCCTTTATTATCCCAACATATGAAACCTCATTGCATCCTTTTAGCATAGTGTTAGTACTCGAAGCCCCATGGATAACATACTTCTTCTTAAGTCAAAAAGTCCTCATGATTACATCCAAGATAGTTGTTTCCTTTGACAAATAATTGGGCAAAAGGTGTTTCTTTTTTAAATGTCGTTCTATGGGCTAGCAAGCAGGGTTGATTTGGTGAGGCACATGTATCTTGGTGGTGATTTGTCAAATTGTTGGTTGATGTTTGATCATCTCAAGCATGTTCTGGATTGGACCACCATGGCTTACCATGTTTATGACCTAGTGTATTGCAAAGTGCTCACCATTACAATTTGTGACATGCAATTTGAATCCAAAGAAGTTTAATGTGTCATGTGTACAAAATTGAACTAGGTGATGTTCAAGTTTGGTTTTGCAAACCCTAATTTCAAAGGGTTCATGGTAGATAGTGCACAAGTCAATTAGAATGTTGTCCATATCATGTATAGTTCTAGAAATGCA
>Ga0209208_10013327_pt1 | contig 10282 bp, 11 predicted proteins | sample S1TSphfallax_3_FD_187694 | JGI IMG/M metagenome (GOLD analysis project Ga0209208, IMG submission 187694) | Host-associated microbial communities from peat moss isolated from Minnesota, USA - S1T2_Fd - Sphagnum fallax MG (SPAdes) (version 2) | ecosystem: Host-associated > Plants > Peat moss >... | reverse complement strand
TCATCAATGGGGTTTTTTTTTTTTGTTTTTTCAATTTCTTGAAATAAGAGCAAGCAACAAGCATTCATTCCAAGGTAAATTTAGAATTTATTGAAAACGTCAAAAAAATTGTCCAAAGTTTTGTCCAAACACAAACAAAGTGCCAACAAACTTCTGTAGGCATAAATAACAAAATTAGACCCCCAGTGGGTTAACATGAAATGTGTAAATGATTTCTCTCTTGGAAAGTTCTAGTAGAATCAAGAGGCGCCATGTTGTGGAGTATTGTTTGCAAATCGCTCACAAATCATGAGCAACAAATGCATGTTATGGAAGCTTTTTGTTTGAGAAATCACCAAGAATCATGAACAAGTGTCGGAGAAATAACCGATTTGATTGGAGTATTCACCTAGAATCAGGAGCAACTGGCTGCCACACATGTTTGCAAAGTTTTGGCGTTTTTGGAAATCACCTTAGTATCAATCATTCAGGTATGAAAGTAGGAGCCTTATTTTTCATCCCAGAAATTGACTCATATAGTACTCGAGGAACAAACTCTCTGTATGGATCCTCCTTGCGCTTCTCCTGGAGCACCATAATTGGTCAAATCAATAGCAACTGATGTCAAATCTTTGGCACAAATGTATATCTCTCATGCAAGCACAATTGCAAGATAACTGTTTTGATGCAAAGAGAAAAGAATGTGCAACCAAAACCAACATAACTGAAGCGCTGGTAGTGTTTTAAAGGTGGAAGTATAAAATTCTTGAGCAGATTTTTCCAGCTTCAAAAAACACATGAATTGAGGAAGAATTTTGCAATGCAGAAGTAGACTAAAACAAATGTGCATCACAGAAGAATGTGGCAATCAATGAAGTACCTGTAAATATGCTAGACCATTCTCCACTTCTCTCTTCACATGGTGGTAAAGACGATCTGCCTCATCCTTTTGTTGCAGCTCCTCTCTCCTATCTGCTTTCAAGCAAAACAAGCAGTTCATCACATAATAATGACTCCGCCCTTTATGGCAGCTGCAAACTTCAAACAAAAAAGAATCACTTAATAGATGTAGAACTTCTTATGCACTTCTATGGAAACATGCCTACGAATCATATGCAGACATGGTACTCTGAATGTCACTCACACATTGTGTCAAGTTCAAGCCAAAGTTTTATGCCCAAAATCCAACACCAATGTGTACTCTCTTCTCTATGGGCAGAGCCAACAAAACAAAAAATTTCTACCCATGTTTTTGTAGTTAAAAACAGCTGCAACTGTGAAATGAACTCAAGATCTCAAGTACAACCGAACCAGTTTACATTCTTCATTGATGAAACTACTACAATGAAGAGAAGTGGTTTTGGACGGATGCAAGGATTTCTTTCACATTAACAATCAAGGTGTGTGTTTGTGTGTTTGCATGTGTGTATTTGTTGTGTGTACCATGTGTTCGAATGGGTTTCATAAACTTGAAGTAAAATCGCCCTGGGAGCTTGGGTGCCATGATTGGAGCAACCAGCGGTTGGTCTGCAACTTCTCCTGTGAAGTTAGTCCTGCAATTGCATGTCCCCCAAAAAACATTTTATTAATTTTTTTTTCAAAAAAAAAAAAACGCCAGACATGGGTATCTGTCCACCCTTTCCATTTTTCGCCAACAAGGTTGGGAGAAGTGTTTTTCTTTTTTTTCTGGTGAAATTTCATTGTTTTTTGACAAAGAAATTAGGAAATTTTTGGAATTTTTTTTTCTAGTGTAAATTTGATTAATTTTGCTAATTTTTTTGTTAAATTTCACAAAAAATTTGATACCCAAAAACTGAAAACAAACAAACAAAAAAAAACCCACTGATCAGGACGGGTACAGAGTAGGTTTGTAAGAGCAAAGGGTAGGTTTGTAAGCAGGTACAAAGTACAAAGGCTTCAGACTAATACCCTAGACACCATTATTTTTATTACATAGATACATGAAATTACTCATCTTGCTTCATCATGATCTGAAGAAGAAGGGAAAAAAAAAATTTGAAGTTTTGAGCAACATTATTTAAATCATTCCACACTTTGAAATTAATTAAATATGTTTCCAATTCAATTTTGAGTGTAGAATATGTTATTAGTATTAGTAAAAAAACAATTATTGTGTTTGCCTTCTAATAATAATAATTTTCAAACTCTTTTTTTTCTTCTTTTTTTTTTTTTTTTTTTTTTTTTTTTTTTTTTTTCATTTTTGCCTTTTTGCAGGAATCTTTGCAGGAATAAAAGAAAGAGAGAAAAAAGAAAGTGGGATTGTTGTTACCGGAGAGGAGGTACATCCTTTACCATCAGGAGATTCTTGAGAAAAGGAACGCTTCGGATTTCATTTGCATCCACCAAAATCTGTCCTCCAAAGCAAAAAAATCCAGTCAAATACAATAAGCGGATTTATCTTCAACCAAATACCATTTACACTTGTAACACCCAAATGTCCAAAAGTTGGGTGATTCTGTCAAAGAGAGCATTGGAAAAGCTGAATAAACCCCAAAGTAAAAATAAACTCTCTTGCTCATGAGTATCAAGAAATCACCATACTCATAATGAGGAAGAATATGAGAAGTTTCAGGCCCAAAAAAAACAAACCACTTTCATTTTTTAAGTTTTGAAGGGGGAAAAAAAAAATGTGGTGAAAGAGATTTTAAGATGAGAAACAGTACTTCCAGGAGCTCGTCTTCTCCAACTGATGCAAATGGAATGATGGTAACGCCATACCGTGCTGCCATTCGTACAAACTCTGCCTTCTCTGGCCAGAAAAGCTTGTATGTTTCACCCTTCAAGAACAAAACACAACACAACACACGCACATAAGTAACCAATTTTAAGGTCAGCTTGGTTTGCCTCTCCCCAGTGATTATATCCCATAACCAGCCTGAGGCCACCAGCTACTGGATATAGTCTTTGGCATTCCTGCACCTTGACTATATTTGGTAGCTGGCATCTTCTTGCCGGTTACCTAGTCCATAACCCTATCTCTTAGTATGACAAGGAGCTTGCAAAGTTGAAGATGCATACAGAAATGTTAGAGTTTGTGCGTGTTAAAATACTCCTTGCACTTGTCTTTTGCACAGTGCCACATGCAAACAACATGCAATGTTTAAGTACTAGTAGTTCATAAAATTTTATGCCATGTATGTGGAGCCTGCAGGGGCAGGATTTACAGGAGTAAAGACACTGTGAGGTGGACTTTATCCTATGCTAATACTATAACCTTTTGTCTGTATATACTGACTGGGTTATAACTCATGGACATTATTATTACGCACATATACAAATCACATACATTTTGTTTATGATGATGATGATGCTATACCTTGCGGTGACCAGCCTCACGTTGGCCCCCAGGAAATAGCAGAACCGAAGCTCCACTTTTCAAGAGCTGAAACATGGCTTTCCCAGAGACTGAAACAGCTCCACCCAGACGTGCGGGATCTCCCATGGCTCTGTCTGGCACAAAATCCTCGTACATCTTCCCCACTCCAATTGGGTGTGCAAGCCCACGAGGGAGGATCCCCGTTTCCTTCCAAAACTCAGCCACCAGTATGCCCAGTTCCAGACCCAGGAACATGTGGTACCCAACAAGCATAACAGGTCGATCGGTGGGTATATTTGATAGGCCTTGAATCACTCCACCATCCTCCGCAGTGGAGAAGAAAACAGGACTCGTTACTTGTCTCATAAAACTGGACCTGATATAAGTATTCAAACAATATCAAATTTACAATAAATTCCAGTGTAAATTTTCAGTATGAAAATGTTGTCCTCAGCTACCCTTTGTGTTCTAGTTACCCCTTCTGTGCTCGACACATATACAGGAAATTTGGAAACAAGGGATTTCAGAAACAATGAGCATACAATTGGTGATTGTAGATCAGTGTTTGGAATTCGTCTCTTGTAAACATAACAAAGTCATTAACAGGGTCATGTTTATGTTTCCGCCGGTAGCTGCCAGTACTTCTGATTAGTGTAGCTAGATTGAAATCACCTTCCTGCAAAAACCCATAATCACCGCCATTTTTTAGTATCAAATTGTTAAATCAATCACATGGAATTGTTCTTTGTCACAAATAGGCACAAGCCTTTTTCTATGGACGCTATGTGTTTGTGTATATTCTCTACATTAATACTGACAAGGTCAAAAATTGCTCGAAATGCAAATCATTGGAAATAAATACTGTTGATAGTTTGGTGAAGTGGAAGAATAAAACAAAAGGGGGCAAAACTGAAGAGTCGAGAGAGAGAGAGAGAGAGTCATACTAATTACCAAAAATAGGAGATGTCCATTTTCTCTGAAAAATCGCACACGGCATCCAGGAATGATCTTCTTCAGTCGTTCAGCTTCATCAATACTTGGCAACACAAGATCGTTCCCACTGCACTAAAAGATAATTCAAAATGTGCACTCATTCATCTGCAATGTGTACATGTGGATTTTAGGAGGACCCATGTCACTGGATTTTTTATTTAATGAAAAAAAAAAAGTTTGCACAATTAACATAGACTAGAAATCCAAGATCCAGTTCCACTCTTAATTTAAATTGAATTTTCTGCCACGCCCAGCAAAGTAATGTGCCATTTATTAAAGAGAAAAACAGACAATAATCATCAACAACCAAGACTGAAATAAACTCCGAGAGAAAAAGAACAAAAGCTCTTTCAGAAAAATTATTTGAGCAAAAGACATAAATCTCATGTAAGCTTCATGAATCGCTAGAGAGATTAACTGTACTATCTAAACCCTAAACCCTAAACTACTATCTTCGCAGTGATTTCATGAGTTATGTATTGGGTCAGTGTATTTATAGAGCAACTAACCTGGCCAGCACTAGCACTTCAGCTCTCACAGCATGTATTCGTGAATTTGTGTACAATGCAGCTGTGTGTAGCATCGACAATTTCCAACCCAACATCTCCGGGGGCAGAATTTCCAGGAGCTTCTGTATCCTCTCTCTCTCACACACACATCAGGTTTCTTTTCATTGATGGCATATGGGATTTCTTCTTCTTAGATGGGATAATAATACTATTCTCCACTGAAATTAGTCAGCATGGAGTTGCAACATTTGGATATACCTATGGTGGTGTTTTTTCTGAGAGCTTCACAAAACTCCTCAACTCATTTTGTCACAATACTGACAATAAAACCCAAAACTTTGAATTTTACCCAAATTTGCAACAAAAATGTGTTTTTGTTATGGCACAGAGAAAACACGGAAAGAAAACTAACCGGTAGAAGTGGAAAAAGTGGAAAAAGTGAAGTGCAAAGCTGTTCAGCTTTCTGTAGTATGGATGCATTGTCGTTCACTCTTCCTTGTGCAAACTTTAAAGGATCTCCTGCAAAATTCCCTCCCCATCTTCTTGTTCTTATCAAGACAAGCACCACACACACACACACACACACACACACAAAAGTTCCGACCAAAGCAAGAACTCAAACTTTTTGGTACATTGCTGATCTAAGTTTGCAGCTTTCTTTGGAAGCTCCTTAAACAATCAATCTGACCTGCAAAACTTCTTCATACCCACAAAGTAGACGAGCTGGACTGATCAAAGCCCAATTCCAAATTTTCTTCAACCACTCAAGCTTTTCAAGCTTGATTAATTAGCTGCTTCTTCACCAGAAGCTTCATGGGTGGGTGGGTATGTGAGAGAGGGGTGGTGGTAGCAAAAACTGTACCCAAAGTGAAGCTGAGAAGAAGTGGAGCAACTGTTGACAATGTTGATGGTAGTGTGTTCTGCAAGAAAGGAAACAGCAGCTGCAGCTGTGATCTGTCAAATGAAGTTGCTGCATTTCACCAGACAAACACTATCAAATCAGGACTCTTTTGTGTTTGTGTAGACAAACCAAAAAATTCAAGTCATTATCAAATGTGATTGCACAGAGAGACAGACAGAGAGAAAAGTCCATAGAACCAAACAAATGTTGCATTGATTCCTTTCACCAGATCCTGACAGTGGGTTGATCTCAAGAGTTCATATGATATGGACTTCCATTCCATCAAGAGACAAAATTCAATGTCCATATTCAACAAATTTCAACTTGACAGCAATAAGAGTAATTTAATATCTTCAACAAAACCACTAGTACCTGGATTAGAGAGGATCAAGACTAGGTCTAGTTCAGGGTTCCTTGCTGCAACAGCAAGAGCTAGAACTGCTCCAAGAGAATCACCCACTAAATAAATTGGACTCTGTGGCCTCCGCTTTGTCTCTTCTATGACTGTATCTTCCACCAATTTCACCAGTCCTGATGATGATCCCCCAAAAACAATAGAGATTTACATTTTCAGTGGTAAGCAAGTGGGATGGGTGGGGGTCCAAAACACCACCAAACAACAAACAACAACAGCAGCAGCAGCAGTTCCTCACACAAATTTTGTCAACAAAGATCAAGTGAGAAGGGAAAGGTCTTAGGAATTAGGTTTAAACCTGTAAATGGAGTTCGGTCGTGAACAGGAATATGAAGGCACCACAACTCAAACAGCCTGAAAGAAGCCAAACCACAAAGATGTGCACAATCGAGAGAATGGAAAGCTCTTCTTCAATAACAAAGAACATAGGTCATCCGGAGCCCAACTCATCAGGGCACTTCATGCCTGAATACACTTTTTCCATCTAACAAGATTGATGGATCTCAATAGACTACAATCTGAGACGCACCCACTTCCTGAATTTTTACACTCGTGATTTGGGGAAGAAAAAGGAGTTTAAGAAAAGAGTGAACAAGGACAGAGTCTGACCTAGCCAGTGATTCATGGTGTAGAAGAAGTCCAAGACCTGTGCCATCCATACCTGCAGAAAAAAGGAAGGGCAAAACCCAATATTTCCCTTGCACAATTCATCTTCTTCTTCTTCTTCTTCCAGAGATCTAAAGTATTTTGACTTGTCTAGCAATAGAAGACACACAGAAGAAGCCTGCGCAGGTGCTGCAAATCAAATCAACAAACTGAAAATTGCATCATGAAGGAGAAAACCAGCACTTTCTGCAATTTGCATCATGAAAACAGAAAAAAGGCACATAATAATTCTGCAATCGCATCATGAAGAAGAAGACCACACATTCTTGGAATTGCACAATGGATGAGAAAACCACACATTCAGCAATTGGCACCAAGGAGGAGAAAACTGCACATTCAGCAATTTGGCATCATAGAGGAGAAAACTGCACATTCTGCTATTGGCATCGTGAAGGAGAAGAAAAGTGCACATCCTGCAATTGGCATTATGAAGGAGAAGAAAACTGCACATTCTGCAATTGGCATTATGAAGGAGAAAACCACACATTCTGCAATTGGCATCATGAAGGAGGCTGGAAAAACCTCCACATTTTTGCAATTTGCATCATGAAGTCCAGAAAAACCACATCTCGAAAAACACTGCTTAAGGCAATAATATCCATAATGGGGCAAGTAAGAGGGAGAGGTAGGCATGTGTAAGGTGGAAACATTTCGGACCTGGAAGAAAGAGGAGGATGGGCGCATTCGTTGGTGGTGCAGGCAAGAGAGGAGAGAACCACCTGGGCGCTCCCCCTCCATCTCCACATTGGAGAAAATATGCCACCTGCACTATTAGGGTTTAACAACAAGAATCATCAAAACACCCAACAAATTGCATCAACAAAAGTGCACATCACAACAGCCAATATTAGGGTTTAACAAGAATCGTCAAAACACCCAACAAATTGCATTAAAAAAGAAGTGCACATCATCATCACCTGCAATATTAGGGGTTAACAAGAACAATCAAAACACCCAACAATTTGCATCAAACAAATTAAGTGCTTGTGAATCCTGCACCCACCTCTTCAATGTAGTTGCGCACAGTGAGTTTTTGCTCATGGCTGACCTCTGGAGTACTAATTGCAGCATTTTCCAGCTTCCTGTTCTCATCTCCAGAAGAAGCTGTTACACCTTCTGCCTGCAGCAGGTGCTTCTTGTTCAGCTGATCTCCTGATCCTCCAAGTACTGTAACCCCCTCCAAATTCTCAGCTTCCCTGAGATCAAGATCACCTCCCCCTCCTCTCCTCCCAGAATTTACTGCATGAACTGCTGGAAGCAGCTGAATGCTCCTCCTCCAGCTCCTCCTCTGAGCTACAGATGGAACTCTCCAACAACCAGCTTCATGGATGTCCACTTTCTGCAACAATCCGTGAGCTTCTAAAGCTACTGGAACCAGCCTTGCCTGATGACAAGCTGCTACATTAACTCCCATATTCTCTGACAATAACCACCAGCTACAACCCCTAAGAACTCGCACAGATCCAAACTGGTCCAGGAAATATGTTTTACAAAACTTGCTACTTTTGACTCAGAAGAGATCAGCTGAGAGAAGACACAACAGAGATGTACACAACTGCAACCTGTTTCTGAAATCAGCTCCAACCCAACAAGTCCTGCACCCACAGATCCAAGAAGCTACAAGTAGACATTGCACAAAAGCTTTCACCGAAGGTAAGAGACCTGTTTTTTTTTTCGGTTATTGGAGCTCTGACCTTTCTAGATCATCTAATTTCCTCTCTGGAAACAAAAACTGTCAAGATTCTTTTTCTTTTTCTTTTTTGGCACCTGCTCAAAAGCTCTAACCTTTCTACCAGATAAACTATCTTTTCTCTCTGGAAACCAAAACTACTGTTCAAGCTCTTTGTTCTTCAACTGTCAAGGTTTTCCTTCTGTCAATTTGTTTTTCTTTTTTTTTTTGGTTTTTTATCAACCTGATCAAAAAGCTCTCACCTTTACTAGATCATCTATCTTCCTTCCTCTCTGGAAAACAAATTAGAGAGAATCTAGAACTATCACTGATGATGTTGAGGAGGAGGAGGAGGAGGAGGAGTTCATGATGATCACTCACACTCTTTGCAGCAGCAACAAGCTGTTCTCTTCTCCCCCATTCCCCAACTCCCCAAAACAAAAAAATGGGTGTTGCAAAGGTTTGGATCCTAAGGTAGTTGATCCTTGTGAGATTCTCATCACACACTCTCTTTGTCTCTAATCTCACTGATCACTCACACTCTTTGCAGCAGCACCAAGCTCTTCTCTTCTCTTCTCTTCTCGTCTCTTCTCACCCCATTCCCTCACTCCCCAAAACAAAAAATGGGTCTTCCAAAAGCTTGGATCTTAAGGTAGTTGATCCTTTTGAGATTTTCATCACCCACTCTCTCTTTCTCTTGTCTCTAGTCTCCAAGATCTCTGACAGATGCAACAACTACTTCCAAATGCTTGGGCTTCACGTGTGTGGTATAAGGTAGGGACCAAGCACTTAGCACCCCTATAAAGAGGCCCCTGAAAGGGGAAGCCTTTATATGGGTCCCTATAATTAGTGCTCAATTTTGTTTGGGAATGGGTGATTATTGTAGTAACTCTCTCTATTTAAAGGCATTGCAATTAAAATTAAAATGCATGTTTTCCCCCAATTGAAATTTCAAATTGTTTTGGAATTCACATAAAATTCATATGTTATGTGAATACCCACTATATGTACTTTATTGTCAGTTATTTATTTATTTATTTATTTTATTTTATTTTATTTTGTTTGTTTGTTGATTGAGAATCCTCCTTTGTTCTAGTTACCTCCATGACCTTAACATCTAAATGTGATGATTTTAGATTTTTCATTTTTATTTTTTGGTTGCATAATGTGGTGACTTGGCCTCTTGAATTTTCCAAGAAAGAACCAACCTGTTGTAGCTCTTGTATCTCCCATTTTATTTATTTTGTCAAGTTGCACAAATTTGCCCCCAAGAAAAATTTGGAACTTGCAAGTATGTTTCAATCAATGTTTTTTTGAATTTATAAAAAAATAACAAATAAGCCCAAAGTGACAATCATTCATAGGAAGATGTAAAAAAATGGCAATCATCCTTAAGAAGATTTTAACTCTTTTAAAACGGTTCAAGTTCTAGGGCCATCTACTTGTAAATTTTTTTTTTATGGGTGCTAAAAATAAGAAGGTGTAATCCAAAAAATTGGGGAGGCACTATTCATAGCAAGACCTCCTCCTCTCTACTACCTTCATGGTCTTTGTTGCTCTTTCCAAGGTATAACAACTTATTTTAAGCATCTCCACCTCACACCTGCAAACACCCCTTTTCATTAAATCTTGCACCAGCATAGCACAAATCTATCCTGCTGCTCTGCTATTTTGATGTGGTCCATTTTGCAGTGGTCATTTTAACCCCTTTAAAAGGTTTTATTCTACTATGGATTTGGAGATTGACTATTACTCGTCCAGATGTGAAGACAAAAATCGTCTTTGATTGTTTAAAGGGAATTTTATGACGTTT
>Ga0209208_10013326_pt1 | contig 10283 bp, 9 predicted proteins | sample S1TSphfallax_3_FD_187694 | JGI IMG/M metagenome (GOLD analysis project Ga0209208, IMG submission 187694) | Host-associated microbial communities from peat moss isolated from Minnesota, USA - S1T2_Fd - Sphagnum fallax MG (SPAdes) (version 2) | ecosystem: Host-associated > Plants > Peat moss >... | reverse complement strand
AAAAAAAAAAAAAAAACCAGCTGGGTATGGGTATCTAAGCTTCAAAAAAGTTCAAACACAAAAAACATATATCGGTATATATTATGCTTTGCAAATTTGGTACGGCAAGTAATGGTAAATAATGAACATTTATGTAAGAGTAAGAATAAATGTTTCATCATTTATTTCATACGTACCATGCAAGTATAAAGCAAGTAAAGCAATAGGGCAAATAAAAATATTTACACAAATACAGCCACATTTTGAAGTGGAGGAAGGCAATTCATTCCTTGTGCAAATTGTGAATCATGTGCATTTTTCATATTTCAAAAACCATCCTATCCAAAAGTTAACAAACTAGAGTGGAAGCAACCAATAGCTTCAAGAATACATTCTTGAAGGTCATTCACACATAGTGGGCAAAATCTCAAGTAGTATCCCATCAATAGCTTGAAGAATACATTCTTAAAGGTCATTCACACATAGTGGTAAAATCACAAGTAGTATCTCATCAATAGCTTGAAGAATACATTCTTAAAGGTCATTCACACATAGTGGTAAAATCACAAGTAGTATCCCATCAATAGCTTGAAGAATACATTCTTAAAGGTCATTCACACATAGTGGTAGAATCACAAGTAGTATCTCATGAATAGCTCCAAGAATACATTCTTGAAAGTCATTCACACATAGTGGTAAAATCTCAAGTAGTATCCCATCAATAGCTTCAAGAATACATTCTTAAAGGTCATTCATACATAGTGCTTTTATGTACACATGGGACATCAATAAATTGCCTACATGTGGCTATACATACGACCAAGATCAATCAACACCCCATACTAGTTAGTACCTTTGCCTTCTTTGGGTGAGGCCTTTTAGTGACCATATTCAACCTAGGAAAGGTTGAATTTAAACTCTGAAAGCTTGATCTACTCTTAGGATGGGATATTCACCATGGTTAGAAACAATTTTTTCTTTTTTTTTTAATTAGAATTTTTACCATGATACCAATGTAGGTGCCTTCACCCAAGGCCATACAAACATGACAATCTATTACAAAGCTATCACTAGTGGGTAAGGTTAATATATGCATGGGCCATGTCAACATAAATTTAATTATTTCTGAATTTTTTTTTGATAAATACTTTCTAATTGCATCAAAATTTCTAGGGGAAAAAAAATTAATTTGGTTTTCTCATTCAATGGGTCTTGGTTATTATTTTCACAAAGATATCCAAGTACTTGTTTAATATGTGCACATGAAAAATACAATGGCTTGATGAGGGTAGTATGTGCATATGAGAAAGATAACAACTTGATGAGAGAGAATAATAATGTCTCTTTTTCAGCTTTGAAAATAAAATATTCAACCTTTCGTAATTTCATTAAAGTGCAATGGGCAATAGTTTCTAAGTCAATAATACTCAACCTTTGCTAAATAATATTTCAACCTTTGTCAAATATAAAAACAATTTAAACATGGATGTCAATTTTTTTAATTAATTAAATATTTGACAATGGATTGTTGAACTAGCCCAAGTACTATTAATCTAATTACAATATACATGATAAATCTTGCACATTTGAAATTTTTAACTTTCATCAACAAATTTAACTCGTTACCTTGAATACAAAACACATAAATTAAAAGTTTTCAATTTTCCCCACTTCTCTCTTTTGCAAAGTTCCCCCAACCTTTCATATGCTACAAAGCCCTTGGCTTTCCATATATGGAAAAATATTCTATATAATTTAGACTATTGTCATTGGAAAAATATTTCCTAAGCACCAAAACACAAATCTTTAAAAAGTAATGAACATCCTTTCATCTAGGATAAACAAACATGCAACAAGCTAAATTCCAATAAGTACCACACACCTATAAAATTGTTTTTCATTAAATGTTTTAGTTTTTTGCTGAGTTGAAACACAAAATAGTTATTAATTCTAAAATGATTGATCCAATTTGAATCATTATATCTAGTCATCGAAAAATTTTAATACCAAATCTTAGAGGTGGCTTTCACCCAATCACCAAGGTTTTTGCTAAACAACAATTAATGATAATATTTATGAATTCAGCATGATTTTCCCTTTGGTATTTGAATTAAAAATTCACAATATATTCAATTTTATTCAATTTCATAACAAATAATCATAGATTCATAAGCTTGTTAAATAACTTGAATAATATGAATTAATAACAAGAACTTTGATGGCCTTGTTATCAACAAATTCAGAGCACGATTTGAATTGAAATTTGTAGAAAACAAATTCAGGAAAACCCTAAATAAAAACATAGTAAAAAAAATTTTAAATGAAGTTGAATTGGTAATAGGAATGAAAGAATAGTTCATAAAGTTTGAAACAAAAGAACAAAAAAGAAAATATATGAATAACAATTAATGACATACAATAACAAAAGAAACACTTGTAATAGTAAAAAACAATAAATACTTACAACTTGAAAAATAAAACAAACAACAATAGTTGAATTTGAAATGATAATAGGGTAAATAAGGTCTAGAATTAAGAAGGAAAAGATAAATGTTGGAAAGTTGTCAAATGTCAATGCACCATATCTATAGTCAAATGGATCTCATAAGAAAAATAAAAAAAGTTGATAAATGAAAAATAAAAGCAGAATGGAGGTCATAAACAAAAGACATAAGTTAAAGAATAAAAGTCAAAGGTTAAGTGCATGTCAAAAAAAAAGGTTAAAAGCTATAAAAAGAAATTCAAAAAATAAAAATAAAAGTTGAATGAAAAAAAAAGTTAAATGGAGCTCAAAAGTGAGAGATAAAAAGAAAGGAAAATGTGATGGCCTTATATTGTTGCAACTTTCAATGTTGTTAGAAAATATTTTGCAACAATATCAATATCATTGACCTTTTTTTGGATGACAATACAATCTTAAATATATGTAAATACTTTAAAGCTAAAGTTTTAATAATTGGACATGAAAATTGTTTATTGACTTAAAAGTTGATTAAGTGGATTGATGCGGGTTTTGAAACTTAAAGAACAAAAGAACTTGAAATAATCTATTAAGATATTATAATGATATAAGGCTTTAGGCACAATGCAAGAAAAGGTACCATAAATTTGTTAGGCATTAGGCAAAAGGCTAAATTTAGTCTTTCAAATTCTCACCTCGTATATGCATATATCTTAATGAAATAACTATAGTGGTGTTGTGCCAACCAACTTCCTTGGCCAAAGGTGTATTTTACCCCACTTTTACATTGCCCAACTATTATAGATTTGAAATATATTTTACTTGCATTGATACATATTTTGAAGAGGTAACAAAATTTATATTATATATATATATATATGGGCATTCCTTAGTTCATCTACATTTTCACATTTTGTAATGCATTCAATTATGATAGATTTTTAAAAATCTTGTTCATTGATTTTTTAATTTTTAACATTTTCAATATTATTTCCCTTTCTTGCGTCAAACAAAATTATATGATGTTATGTTTTTGGAGTTTCTTTTAAAATTTTGATATGGTTTCCCACAATAAAATTGTCATGAATACAATGCTAAAAGTTTTGAATGTTTCTTTTTATCTTTGTGAAAATTTATTATAGGATGGTTGTAACATCATTTGTTCATGTTTGTAAAGCTATTACATGCATATATATTGATTTTCATGGCTACTTAGTAAATCAAATTTATTAGTAATAGGTAGGAATGATTAAAATGCCACTACCTCCATTGTTTAAAAAAAATGGAAAACCCTCCAATTTTTTTAGGAAACTATTTAATGATTTCTTTTAGAAGGTCAGTTTTAGTGGTTGAAATGATGGCACCAAAATAAATAGCACTATGACTTGGAAGAGTTTTTAGGAGGATTTGTGAAAGGAAGGTGAATGAATCATCGCTTTCATGGGAAAGTAAGAGGCCGCATGAACTTACTTAAAAGGGATTTTTTGGGAATATGGAACATGTCTTTGATGCATGGTGTTTAGATGCAAATGCTATACATATTGGTGTGGCTTTTAAATTAGTTCTGATATTGGTTTATAGGTGTGTAATGTAATAGGAGGTAGAAGGCATCAAGCTAAGAAAAGTTTTGTTGCAATCACACCTAATGTTATGTTGTTGTTGAATTGATTGATAAATGTTTTATTGCATTCACATCAAGAATTTTAACTAATATAAAATCCTAGGTGGAAACCTAAATCACACACAATGTTAAGTGGGCATCAAGTTTATGTAATATGAGTGTTAACTTAACATCAAATCTTCAAAAAACATAAATCATGCAACAAAAACACAATGTTAAGTGAAAACCCATAAAAAAAGGTTTTACATCAATGTTAAGTTAACACTATATTACAAAAACATTAATTTTTCATTAATTTCATTCAAATTGTGATTAAAATGATTGCTTATGTTTGAGTTGATTCAGATCAAAACTAAACATGTATGTTTTAACCAAAAACTAATTACTTAGTCAAAATGAACATCATGTGGGACACATGACATATATGGCACCCATGTAAAATTGCTGAATTTGACTAATGATTAATGTGACTAAAATCAATCACCCAAATATATAATTACCAAAATATTTTTATTTTAACAATTAATATTTTCACATCAACTAATAATTTTTGTCATCTTAATAAAAACAAACTTAATCATATTTGTGTCATAGATGGTTAATCTATGTTAATTCAAACATTTTTATCCATTATGCATTGTGACAAAAATTTCAATTATTAAAACTAACATGAAAACCATGTTATGTAATAACAAAACAAATATTTTTCCATGGTTCATTTAAATTCCATGTTTAGGTAACCTACCCTAGCCTCTAAGTTCCTTAATATTCATGTGTACTGATTACAACTAAAAAGATTATTACTTCCACCTCTAGAACAAGAACACCAACTAATTTGTTCGGGGTGGCAACAACAGTATGTCAAAAATCATTGTTTTTTGTCACAACTTTGGTTGTGCCCAATTTCCAACTAGCAACAATGATTCATTTGACAATCATAGTGTGTGAAGACGGGGATACAATAAGGATGTTACTACATTAGTTGATTGGTCAAGACTCGTAAAAACACCTCATGATGTTCCTAAAGCTAACCATTTAACACATATTTAATTAGTTTTGAACTTTACAAATGTCCAAAAATGCAAACACATAGTTTACACCATTAAATTTTTGAACCTTTCAATTATAAATATGACATGGTGGCCACCAAGTTGTTAACCCCATTGAAAAGTTCTTGAAGAAATGCAACTTACATCCCTTATACAAATTGAACCATGAGGACAATGGGTTGTTTAAAAAAATGCATAAAAGATAAATGAAATGCAATTTACATAAATCAAACAAATGTATTGAATATTTCAAATCCAAATTGAACCTAAGGTGTGGTGGCCACCAAGCTTATAACAAGAAAAAAAAAGTTGCAAAATTTTTAAAAACCAGATTGCATAATAAGTAAACAAGCTTTATTGAATATTTTAGATATAAATTAAACCTATTAAAATTTACCTACTTAATTATCAATTTACCTACATAGGTTTAAATATATAACAATTAGTGGTAACTTGGTATTAGATGTATGAATGGTTGTTTATAGAGTAAAGTACCATTATAATTAATGATATGGTTAGATGTGTGAAATATTTATCCTAAAATGTTAACTTGGTGCTAAGGGACATATCATTAGAATTCTTAACACCAGATGTGATTGTAGATTTACATTCCTTGCTTCATGCCTCCATATGCATGTATGTTTGCAAAATGTACATGGAAAATGTAAAATATAAATGTGTATTTATGATTTTCTTGGAAATGACCAATGAGAATTTCTTTTGTGTTTCGTTCTATTAAAAAGGAGTTTGTTTTTGGATTTTTTAGAGAATAAAGAGTTTCATGTAGTAGCAATAAATGGGAGGTGGTAAATACCCTATGTGGCTTAGTGCCCAACATTCCCATTTTCTTTTTGATCCTTCTACTTGTTTTGTCTTCTTAAATGTAAGCAAGTCGTTGCTAACAATAAACAACAACTAGGTGTAGTTAAGTAGTTGAATTAACAAATTGATTTACAAGTAGCAATCATAGTTCAAGCTTCCAAAACTTCTAAAGAAGTTGCACACTCCAAACTCCTTGTAAATTTAGAATGTTGGCTCATAGAATATTAGCATTACTTGAGGATTTTATATTACAACAAATTCGGTTTTAGTTGATGATAAATAATTGTGCAAAATCAAGAAGGTTAGAGGAATGTGTGACCAAAAGATTTGAAGCCAAAGAACTTTCGATTTCTTTTTAAAGACGTACTGCATGTTTTATTTGGTTGGCATGGTATAAGAAGGGAATGGAGGAGAAGGCAACTTTTCTAACGAACTCAATCACCTTCTTTGAAAAGGGTGGTGGTTAAATGTCACTTGAAATGGTTGCAACAACAAATTTTGGAGAGACGTTTTTTGATGATGGACATCCCCCTCTAGTTTTAATTTTTGAAGTCATGGTTTCTACATGGCTTAAGGTCTCAGATGATATAATGTTATTTTTGTATCACACAAGAACATGGAACAATTTTGGAAAACATTGTTTATAACACTCCAAAAAAACATTGGAATGTTGTTTATTACATTTAAAAGAACTGATGAAAGTGCCCTTCCTACAACTTGTGCATATTTTGTAAAAAAAACTTCAATAGGACCTAGTGACAATATCAATGAAAATTTGAATATTAAATAATCTCTATAATGCACCACCCCAGCCCTTATTATTTCTTCAAAAATAAAAAATAAATAGTGTCAATGATGGCTTTGATGAAAACCCCCATACATCAAACAAATCACACAAAAATAATCTTCTTCCCCCCACTCACATTTAAAGAAAACCTTTGACAAATTTGGTGACGGTGACAACTATTCTACAATCATACAATTTATGTCACATTGTTGGTGTTGACAATTTAAACCAAAAAAAAAAGACCCAAAAAAGGTGGGTGGCAATCCACATATCACCATTGTTGGAATGATTTTTGTTCTTGTAAAGTTTGTACTTGAAGTTTCTTTTTTTTAAATCACCTCAAATGACATGCATAAAATCATTAAGCACTTCAATGATGCCCAACCTTCAACCCCCCTCCTCGTCCATCCTTCAAATTTAACAATTTTTTGTATTGTTGAATGTTGATGGCACCCTTTCCCCCACCTATCCTTTTTTCAGGGGAAAAAAACTTCAATTATCTTCAATGATGATGTTGACCAACTTCCTAGCATAACAACAATTTCTATACACACAATTGTGTTCCTTCAACCAACCAAGTGTCCTTCACAAAATCTTATTCTTAAAACTTTGTTGTTTTACAAAATTTTAAACATTTTTACAAATAATATAATTAGTGTCCTAGCTACCAAGTTATTATGGTAAGCAAGTAGGTATGTACATACTAAGTACTTGCTACTTGTCACCTATTTGAAACACTAAAACAACAAAAGAAGAAAAGATTGAATAAGATAATAAGTTGGTGTCCAAAATCTAGCATGCAAGTAATCACAATTTTGAGTACTAAAAGGAATGCAACCTTACAAGTTGAGGTTTGTTTTAGTTCAATAGATATAATGCCTATCATAATGGTGATGTTCAATATCTATAAAGATGTGGGTTTGCAAATAAACTAAGCTCGAATGTCAATACATAGGTATAGAGTATAAAGATACTAATGAATTACATACATACCTATGGTTCCAACTTTACACCAACATATGATGCAAAAATTTACTTGTGCCCAATTTGCTATAAGATTAACAAAAAAAATTTCATGAGTTTATCTATTTTTAATTGTTTAGTTTTTTTAATTTTCATTTATTAGGTGTAACTTATCATTTTCATTCCTAATTATGGTATATAATGGCCTTGGTGCCCCTATAATAAAATATTAATAATGATAACAATTACAATAATTATAATAAAGATAAGTAAAACTAGTAATTATTCACTATGTAAGTGATATTTAATATATTGCAATTTAGCATAATGACATAAAATTGATATTTATTGATGTCATAATTTATTTCTTAAAGTTGACAGTTGCAAAAAAACCCATAATTTGGTGTCAGTGTTTGGTAAGTTTTTTGGGGGGAAATTTATTGAGTTTTGAAGTGTTGAATGCATTTTTCAAACTTGGGAAATTAGGAACATGGGTGTACCGTTTTGGGGCATTTGCACCAATTTCTTTTCAATTGTTTTCAAAAACATTTGTGGCCATGTAATGAAAAAAAACTCCATCAAAACAATTACATGATTTGGTAGTTATAGGAATCTTTTATGGGATTCTATTATCAGGATTCAAGTAGTCCTTATGTTTTCTAAATACAAAGGCATCGGAAAAAAATCATTTATAGGACCTTTTAAAAGTGTGAATGCATGGTTGAGTGGTTCGCTTTTGGTGTCAATGTTAATTTATACAAAGTACATTGTGTTGTAATGTTTGTGATGAATAAGATAATTTTGAATTTGTCAATTAACAATTGGTAATGCATTAACATGATGATTATGCAAGGAATTTTATGTAAACAATTTTTTTTTAATTTAATATTTTTTATAATGACTAAATATGCATTGAATAATGAAATTAAAAAATCAAGTGTGAAATCATTGTCTTTAAAACCTTGATCAAATGGTAGTTATGGAGTTTTGAAATCAAAATTGGAATTATATTCAAAAGTCCATTTGAAATTTTATTTTTTGTTTTTGAAAAAAAATTGTGCCTACTAAACATGTTTTTAAATCTTTACTTTAACCCTCATTCATATGAATTATGAGTTTTTCTTTTAGGATTTTCAAGTAACATTCACCATAACAATTGATAGTAGTGATTTTTTATATAGGTTTTGACCTAAGTTTAAAAGGTTCTTTAGTGGGTGAACATTTGGTCATCAAAAACTAAAATAATGATCAAATCTTAGAAATTATAAACAACCATGTTCATTTGATTGCTTAAAAAGAAACTTGCTCTGAACTTGAATGGGATGTTCAATTGCCAAAAATGAAGCACTAAACCATACCTTCACCCAAGTAATTATCATATAAACTCAATGTGCATTGATGATTCAATTGCACCTCAAATCAAACTAGATAGTTATTTTGAACACTTTGAACATGAGTGTAATTAGAAACCTAAACCTTGTTGATGTTGATTTTTTTTGTTTTTGTTTTGGTGCATTAGTATTCTGAGAAGGTTGTCTGTTATAACCCACATTTATGCCACCCAAGATTTGGAAGGAGGAAGCATAAAAAGAGAGGTGAATTAGGTATGACTTATCATGCTAATTAGGGGCTTTCATTAAAGTTTTGATTTTCATGGTCATCAATCTATTGATTAGGTTTCATTAATCCAAATTCATTGACCTTTTTCACCCTTATCATTGTTGATTGTATGATTAGGTCAAAGTGCGTAAACATTTTCAGATACATCCATTTAGTTAACAACATGTCAATCATAACAAATAAAGTTGATCATGTTTGTGACAAAATTTTAATTAATTGACACACACAATCAAGGGTAGATGCAAGTTAAGGTGGTTCAAAAGTGACAAGAGTCCTAATCCCAAAAGTCCATATTTTAATTTTTAACATTAGAATATAAAAAAATGTTGAAAACCATTGTTGAATGGGCCTTATGTGGGGATTCATCAATTAATAAAGTCCATATGAAAAGCTACCCATCTAGAAAACTCTTTAACATACATGTTAGGGGGAAAAACATATCAATCCAACAAAAAATGACCAAGATAGGGACTTTTGAAAATAAGGTCCAAATCTAGTCATTCAAAAAGTGTTAATGACATGAAGAACCACAAGAACAAAGGCTAAAGGAAATGTTTAAGTCTAACTTTCAAATAAGGAACAAAACAAAATTACGTGATTCAAAAACAAGAACACAAGAATTAAGAATATGAACATGAGATGTGTAAGACAAATGTGAAAACAAATATTTATTTTGCTAACATGTGTAAATATGAACATGAAATGAACATGACAAAGTTATGGTGCAAAATCGTGCCTAAAATTGGTGTTGAATAAACTAAAGGAAATGAGGGGTCCTACTTCTATTTATACCCCTTTGGGAACTTAACTCAGAAGCTTCTAAAGAGATTTTCATGTGTTCATCAAATAAATAAACTTATTGTGAACCTTCATAATTAATAATCAACTATGAATTATCTAAAAGTTAATTAAGACTTAATTAGAAACCTTATCAACTAAAAGTTAATTACAATTAATTAGGATTTAACAGAAATTAACTAA
>Ga0209208_10013325_pt1 | contig 10284 bp, 9 predicted proteins | sample S1TSphfallax_3_FD_187694 | JGI IMG/M metagenome (GOLD analysis project Ga0209208, IMG submission 187694) | Host-associated microbial communities from peat moss isolated from Minnesota, USA - S1T2_Fd - Sphagnum fallax MG (SPAdes) (version 2) | ecosystem: Host-associated > Plants > Peat moss >... | reverse complement strand
CCAAGTTTGGCTAAATCTTTTCTTGTCAATAATCTGCCAGTTTGGTTACATCACAAAATTGAAAAGAAAAGCACGCTTCTCTCATTGGGTTGCTTTCAAATCTGATTGCTCTTTTAGTTCTTAAGATAAACAATGCTGCAAGAGACATAGAGTCCAAGGGACAAACCCTAAACATGTCAAACCGTAAACCTATGGTGTAACAAGGGGTGTGTCCTCACACTGTGGCCTTGCCATTTACATTAAAAAGGATCTTAAGGCAAAAGAAGAATTATGAAAAAACTCAAATATTTCACCATGCAAAAATATACTAATCTTCAAAAAAGTCCTCTTAATGAAACCAAAATCCTTCAAGATATTATTATAACTCTATATAATTAATCTCGAGTTTCAACACAAGACAAAATATCATCTTTTCAAATGTGTTGTAATGTAATGTGATATCTATTGTCAATGCTATTAATTAGTCGGAGGGAATTGTGTTTCAATTTTATTTTTTTGGGAGTCTTGGATGGGCCACTTTGATTGGCCTCGAGCCCCCACCAAAAAAATACTAGCACTATGAACCCTCCCAAAAATAGAAGATGATTTAGCCTTGAAAAACTCAAGTGGTGAAAAACTTAACCTTCAAATGATTGCTGATTAGCTAACAAATATTGATCATCAAGTTTTTAAGAAAGATTTGACATTTGCATTTTTAAAAAGTTTGCCATCATCTTTCCATACTTTGATGGGTTTTGTTTAGTTTTGGTATTTATGAATTGTTTATGGAGTTAGAATGTGGACAATTGTTGCAAGAAGAGGTGTGGTCTAAGAAATATGTATTTAACCATGTTATAACACAAACAAAATTAACCAATTGGCCATTTTGACCAAGGTGATCATTTGTTTTGCATAACTTGATTAGATGTTTGATTTGACATATAATCAAATAGGTCATTTTAATTACATTGAATGGTTAAAAATACACATGTCATTCAAATGTTAGGTTTTTAGTCAAAATGTACATGTTAATTAATCAAGATGGATTGATCATTCAACTTGGATTTTTTTAAAACCAAGAATTATAGTAGTGAAATTTGGTACATGGCAACAAACTATCCATGTTCATCATTTGCATGTCTTTGGTTGTGTTGCTTTTATTCATGTGCCAAAGGAAACAAATATAAAGTTGATTCCAAAATTGTCAAATGTACATTCATTAACTATGGTGACTTGAGATTAAAGGGTACAAATTGTACAACTTTATATGGGAATATGTTATCATTAGTCATGATGTCATCTTTTAAGAGTTGAAAATTTTTAATGGGAAAAAATTGTTTCATGTTTGGATTTTTGACTAAACTAAATGGTTTTTATTTTTTTTAAAGGAAGAAGGATAAAAAATTCCTGAAAAATGGAAGAGAATTTGATGTTGTTTGGAAACAATCAAATAATCTTTCAACTATTTTTTCTATTAACACTAACAATCATTGTTATCTTATATGAATGTTTTGGATAATGAAAATTCATTGCAATGGGAAAATGCCATGGATTTTGAATTGTAGTACTTACAAGAAAACAAAATTCTAGTGATTGTTTTATTTCCAAATGTCACAAACTAATGAGTTGCAAATGGATTGTCAAGATGAATATAATGTTGATGGTTTTGTGGCAAGGCATAAAATTCATTTGGCAACCAAAATATTCTCAAAACTTGAAGGTATTGATTTCAATCAAACCTAATTCTCCCATGTTGAACAAATGGAATCAATTCAAATTGTACTTACAATCACAAGGATTCAAAATTTTGACATGCATCAAATGGATGTTAAATTTTCCTTTTTATAATGGAGAATTTTTATTAAAAAAGTCATACAAGAGCCATAAAGTTATGCAATCGATGATAAATCGTAATTTACAATTGGTTTTAAAAAGTGATGCATTAAGAATCCATGATTTCTATAATGGAGATTTTTTTCCATAACATATCATACTATTAGGTAAAGGTGTGGATAATTATTGTACATGATTATGTCATTTTGAAAGCATTTCAAGACTTTTAAAATAATGAAACCAATGTTTTATGTTTGCTTTGAGTAGTACATACCCATTAGATTTAATCCAAATGTTTCCATAATATATTAGAAAAGGTATTGTGTAAAAATGCTCTAAAGGCTTATAAGATTATTATTAAAAACATTAAAACATGAAAATCCAAGCATTAGTTACACATGTTGTGGTCTTGTTGGTGTCTTTATATAGTTTGAAACAATGTTTTTGTGCGTGGAACCATGTGCTTCAAACATATTTCTTGTTTGAGGAGTTTGAGAGGAACTTTGTTGACCATACTGTTTATTTCAAGAAAATTCATGGCAACTTCTTCTATGATCATTACTTTGTATGTTGATGATATCATTTGGCATCAAGGGTAATTTTTCAAAGAAATTTGAAATGGTGGATTTAGGTGAAAGCCATTATTGTTTGGGGATACAAGTGAATTGCATTTGACAAGACCAAACAATATATATATCAAACCAAAGTAAATGACCACATTTAAGGTATGTATATGCATTTTGGTATGATTGAAAAAAAATGAATACAAATTTCTTTTATTTACCAATTGCAAACTTTAAAAAAATATGGGTCTTTATAGTAATGTAGATTGTCTTGCTTTATAATATTAAATTGTTAGTCTCACATGTATGCAATGGTACGTACAATACCTAATATTGTTTAGGGATTGGGGGTTGTGAACCAATTTATGGTTAATCATGGGCAACCTCATTAGAGTGCAATGAAACAAATATTTTATTATTTGAAAGGCATAATTCATTTTGGTCTATGTTTTAAAGGAAATATTAAAGATACTTTTACATGTTAACTACATTTTGAAAATCATGTCTACTATAGCTAGGGCCAATTGCATTTTGAAAAGGATGTTAACTATATATAATATTTTGAGAATAAAATTTGGGCCAAGTACAATTCAAAAAGAACATGTACCATAGTTAATGGGTGTGCTTCAAATGGGACATTTACTATACCCAAACCTAGATGCAATCCAAAAGGGACATTTAATGTAACTAGGGTTTCAACAACAACATTATGAATTAAGTGTGTGTTGAAAATGGCATCTATTATAACAAAGGTTAAGTGTGCTTTAAAAGGGGTGTCTACTAGACACAAGGAATTGACATAAACATTATGAGATGTGTGCAATATGAGATAAGTGCCTACTAGAACCTTCAATGGAAATTATGATACAATTTATAAAAACACATGACAAATATTTGTTTATTATGATGTAAATTGAATTAGTAATATTATGACTATTCATCCACATCAAGTTATCTTTTCTTACTAGGAAACGAAACTTTTAGTTGGAACAAAAAAAAAAAATCTCTATCACTGCATCATCAATATAAGTAAACTACATGGCAACTTTTCAAACAACAAAACAAGCAACATGGGTTTCATCATTTTTTGAAATTATTGGTTAGTTATAGATGAAACTCATTGTCATATGTGAAGACAATAAAAGTATTATATCTTTATCAAAGAACCCATGCTTTCATGCTCATACAAAGCATATTGAAATTCATTATCATGTAATGTGAGACAAATTAATTGAAATTGACATTAATAAATTAGTGCATTGCAATACAAAGAATATGGTAATAAATATATTGACCAATGCACTTTCTGTCAACAAGCATGCACATTTTTCATGTTTAATGGGTTTGTTCACATGTGAAAATTAATAACTTGTTGAATGGAAGTGTTGGATATCAACATCTTATCAAGCTACTTAACTTTATTTTAAATATTTTTTATTCATGCACTTAACTTCTAGAATTACGAGATATATTAATTAAGGTTATCTAAAACATTTCATTGCATGTGATGTTCATCTCAACTTTCATGAAAGTAACATCTACATGGGATGATGACCTTAATTTGCATGGAATTTTCACCTTCTCTTTAAGAGTAGGTTAGAGTTTGAGAACACCATAAATTTTGTTGCAACGTTCTTGATTTTAAAGTTGGGTGGAAAATTTGTGATAAATCGTACTTGCATGATATGTTCGCCAAAAAAATAATGCAAAAAAGGATAAATGAAAAAAATGGGAAAAATGAGAATAAAAATGCAAAGTGTTGGAAATTCATATTAAGAAAAAAAGTTGAAAATTCCAAGAAAAGAAACATCATTGTACCATGTTTTTTAGTAATGTTCAACTTTCACACTTGACACATGACTAATGTTTTTTAAAGGAAATGACTTGTGCAACTAAAATGGTTATCACTCCTAGGAAGATGTAAAAAAATTGGAGATCATGCCTAGGAATATTTAATTAAATTTGGTTACAAAGCTAGATATGAAATATAAACATTTAATCATCCTTTTGAAATTCTCAATGCACATTCAAAACCAAAGGTAAAAATATTGCAACTTTTGAAGAAAATGAGTTTTTAAATTCCAAAAAGAAAAACCAAATTTTATTATCTTAAATTTTTACATGAAAAACCTTAATTTCCCAAAAAAATCAATTGTTCCTTTCAACATGAGTGACCCTATTATGTGAGTACAATATATGTTATTCTCATATTTATTGTCTCGTGGTTTTGTCATCAAATTCCAACAACCCACCAATTGTGGTTGGCATTGGGCATCTATTGGTTCTTCTTTTGGTTTTTTTCATTTTGCTTGTGTGGTGAGGAAAATTGGTTACATTCTAAACATGCCTAGTAATACCCATTACCACCAAATGGAACATATCATTTCCCAAACTCATTTGATGGAACAATATCTCGCCTTACTAAGGGGGCTCATATACTCCTAAACATAATAGGCATATTCCATAGTGTTTAATATTTTCATTAAGGTCCAAGGCGGCAAAAATTGTCATTCCCTTGATCACATTACATGACACAATCTTCTAATGATGATCAAACATTTATAATAATGATAAAAATGTACATGTTGAACTTGAGTTTTAGAAAATTGTTGAATCAGTCACCCCAAACCTATTATATTGGGTGCATCATTTGGTTCACCCAAATGGGGCACCTTATTTAAGGGCCAACATAATGGGCAGGGGTTGACCATTCCATGGTGTGTAATGACATGTTAATTTTTTTGCAATATAATTGGATGGCACCTTTAAATCAATAAAAAACCCTTCACACCTAGTGGTAGGGATTTTAAGGGTATGGTATTTAACATCAATGTACCATCCATGATGATAGTTCATGGCAATGATGCCTAGCCTCAAAAGGGCCGTTAAAGTTATTCCATTCACATCTTTTGCTAGTTAGTTTGGTATCACCGAACTACCATTAGCTACATCATTATACATTCACATATGTTGTTGGAGGTATTGGCTACTTTTTTTTAATAGGTTTTTTTTTGGCATGTTAACAATTTTTTTCCACCAACCTTGTTCATTACAATTTGGTTGTTTTCTACACTTGGTTTCACTCTTTTGTGCTCATTTCTTATAAGCATTCATGGTTCATCTTGCTATTTGGTTGTCTTCTACATTTTCTTTTATTGTTATTTATTCTTTGCTTGTGCTTGCACAATGCTTCATTCATTCTTTCATAACACTTGAACGAAAAACTTCCTTTTATTCACTCAAACATCTTTTTAAAAAATATAACTTTCACTTTTTGTTATTTACAAATTTTTTTGTGCAAGTGTTTTCCATTTGTAATAGAAGTGGTCACCTCCTTTTTATTGTTTTTTATTTGTTGGTTACATTCTATTGGTTATTAAATTGGCATGGATACTCAAAGTGATTATGTTCTTTTTATTTTGTGCATTGTTTTGTTGATTAATGTGTTGTGAGAACTATTTTTTAGAAATGGATTAGATATAACTAACTCACCTTTCTTCAAGCCCAACAACATTCCACTAGTTGAGCATGATTCAAGGTTTGGTTTCATACTTTTTGCATTGCATGAAATGCAAATTACATATTTTTTGAGTATGTTGTTAGTTGAATCGGGTCACTAGGTGAAGCCCAATAACACTACCTAGTTTTCTAAACTTTTGTTGATAAATTTTGAAGAAGGTCGGTGTGTAGAAAGCTTTTGCACGAACAAAGTGATGTTGTTTAACATTGCAAATCGCCTTAGACTTGTTTTTCAAAAACAAAACACCAAGTATCGCCAATCTATTCCTATACAGATTATAATTTGTTGTGTTATCTTCAATATGGTTCAAGATGCCAATTTTCTTACATGCAATGAACTTTTTACAACATGAAAGTTCAATATTTTTAATCCTAAGTGAATTTGTTATTGCATTCATTTCTACATACAATGATTTGATTACTTGGCCTTAAGGAAAAACAATGGCAATTGTCATGGATGAGTTTAAAGTTTAGTGTGGTCTTCCAAGTGTGTAAGGTGCCATTAATGGTACAAAAAATGTCGCAACCCCACTTTTGGAAGAGTGTGAGGACGACATTCACACTCCCAAAATGGGGACTTAGGAGTCCTCCGGAACTCCCGAAACTTCAAAGTTCGAATGCAGGGGTCAAAACACCTCGCCTTGAAACATTCTTGATGTCATTGGAAAACTATTGAAGTGTAGATGTCGAAAATGGGTTGCATGAGCCATTTGGACATCTACAGCACAAGTCATGGCAAAAAAAAGGGTTGGGAGTCAAATTGGCAGTTTGACTCCTGACCACTAAAAGTTGGGAATCGACTCGACCCCGATGTGTGCAGATGGAGTGCAACACACCATTGGAAAGCTTTCAACAAGAGCTACAAGTCTGTTTCAGACCTCATCCCAATCCAAGGTTTGAGCAAAAAGTTATGAACTCACAAAGCCTTGGGAATCCAAATCGGGACAGTTTCGGGACTCCTCCTTGGGAGTCCTGGGACAAAAAACCATTCGGATGTGGGTGCTGCGGAGTAACGTAGAGAATACTATATGGGGGAAGGTGGTGGCTTCCCCTGAGTTCGGGCCATGGTGAGTTTTGTGAATCCAGAATTGCCCGTGGCTTGTCCTAGCACCAAGGGTGTTCCAGAATGCGAACTAACTAACTTGTTGGTTGGCTTGATGCAGGTGCGAATGAATAACTAAAAGCATGTCCCTCTTCCTAGTCCCATCCCGGAGCTTCAGCATGCCCCTTTACCCCTTTTAGTGCTGAGAACTAGGAGCGTGTTCTCAAGTCCCCACAATTTTGCTGTTTTAGAAACCAAGGCTCATCTTGGGCCTAACTTGGGACTTGGGAACATGTCACACATTTCAATTGTTAAATCTATTTTATGTCATGAAAACTATTACTATCATGAATTGGGTGGGTATAGTTTGGTGGCACAAATAGTTGTAAATTACAAAAAAAAATTTATTGATGTGTTTGTGGGTTTTCCAAGGAATTTGAATGACTTGAGGGTGTTGCATAAGTTTACATTTTATAAAAAAAGTTGAAAACCATGGTTTGTTTGCCTATGACCCAAGATTTTATCAACATTGGTTTCCACCTTACCTATTGGGTGACAAAGGTTATCCACTAATTACTTGGATCATGACCCCATTTAAGGAAAAATGCCATCATACTATTTTGGAACTATTGTATAACATGAGGCACAAGTAGGGACATTCTATTGTGGATAATGCCTTTGGAATTATCAAAAAGACCTTTAGGGAGTTCCTTACCAAATTTGAATTGCATGTGTCTTTTGTATCAAATGTTTTCATTATTTGTTGCTTGTTACATAATATATTATGTTTTCAAATTGAAACAAATGTCAAAAGGTTAATGTGGATTATTGATGTGGAATTGTAATCAAATCCAAAATTAGACCTAACACATATAATCATTGATGTTGTCAAAAAACAAACATCCCATGGAATTCAAGAACATGAACAATTTAGTGATGCAATGCTCAAGGAATTATGCACATTTATCTTGGACAACACATTTCCTTCACATGATCATAATAGGAATGTACAAATTTCAAACCTTCAACTTGTTGGATAATTTCATTCAGAATTGAATCAACATTGTTAAATTATCTTGTAGTACTTCATATATACTAAAATAAGTAATAATTGTTGAATTATTCTATAGTACTCTATACATGCCGAAAACTTATTATGCATCCTCTTTGTTGTGTGCATCAAAGTTTTATTTTGGAAAGAGGAAATCCTTACCTTTGTCACCCTTGAGTATCTTTCTCATGACATTTGTGAGGCTTGTAATTGCATTAACTATGTTCATTTGAATCTCATTGGTGATCTTATCCCTGCATTTGAAGTAGTCTAGTTGCCTGTCAACAATACCTTCTTCAATCTTGGATAATTTTTCCTTGTTAACCAAGTTTGATTCATGTGTGCATTCTTGCATATGACCCATGGAATCCACTAGTAGTTAAATGTTTTGTTTTGTTGTTTTAATCATGTTTTTAGGTGTTGAAAAATATTTGGGTTTTACACATGTGTTGCCAATACTTCTTGATATTAATCCTTGACCTTTTGCATTTTAAATTCTTTTGTTGACTGAATTTGGTGTTTGATGCTTTTGCATTTGATTGTGCATATGGGGCTTGACTACATTGTGCATTTTGGCCTTCATTAATTCTACAACAGAATTTTAATCGGTTTTTGCATTAAGATGTTGCTAATGTTTGCAACAACTTCATTCATGGGCTTTGTAAAAATCTCTGAATGTTCAAGAGGTATTGTGGCACAAGGATTAGAAAATTCTTTCATGAATGCCCATTTGTTTTTTATTCTTGTAAGATCCTCATAGTTAATGACAATTTGTTATCTCCTTACACCACTGCCATTAAGATCAATTGGTCCATCATTGGTGAACTTAACAATTGGATTGTTTATGTTGTTTGCATCTTACTACATGAGATCATGAATGTGCAAAAGGTTGAATACTAACCTTTTTCCCACGGACTTTAAGATCATGTTGTAGTGGCTATTGTTAAAAAGTTGTGCCAAATAATGTGCAACCTTGTCTTGTGGGCTCATTATCCAATAATCTTCATTTTGCCTTGTTCTTGAGGTGAAAAAATCCTTTTGAATTCTCTAGAATTGGTTCCCCATCTATATTTGCAAGTAAGGCCATTTCTCATGTTTTAAGAGAAATCAACATTCATGACAATCATACAAGTCTTTCTTCATTTTGTTATACATGTTTCAAACTGGTTTTGTGGGTCAACCTTGTCCAATGTTGTAATCTATTAATCCCACTTTGCCTTTATGTGAGGTTACTTCCATGTGCTTCCAATTTCCTTGCCTTGAATGCATTTCAATGGACCCATGTGAACATGCTTTCTTTCCTTTGTTCTTTATCTTTGATGGACTTCCTTTGTCATAATTATTGATATGTAAATCTACAAGGAACTACAAATTGTAGATTCTTTAACACATTTTTATTTTTTTTGTGAATATATGAAAACATGCATGAAACATGTTGCAATGCATTGAATATTTGGATTACTTACCTCCTTCATTGGCTTGGTCAATACAATTATTTGTTTGGTGCGACCATAGTTTGAAATGAAAGGACCAATTTGACACTATGGAATTCTATAGAGATTGTAATGGTGTTGTTGAATGTTTGAGAGAGCTTTTGATAACACATTTGAATGTTGTAAAAAACTATTGTTTTTGTGTTGTGTTTTTTGTAGAAGAGGTGGGGAAGGGGGCAAATGGCGGTGGGCAAGGAGGATGCAAGGGGATGGTGTAGTTTTAATTAACAATGAATTAATTGCCTATTTTTGAGCCATATACATAACATCACATTTTTCATTGTAAATCTAGGTTTTAGGAAGATTCGATGGTAACAAACATTTTTCTTAACTTTGATATAACATTGCATGCCACATAAGATGCCACTTCAGCACTTGTGTTACATAACATTTGAAGTGTGAATAATTATCTGGAATTTCATCTCTTTAAAACACATTCAGCATTATGTTACTTCTAGGTATGAATGGTCTTTCAGATTCATTCCTATGTTAAGAAGTCATCTTACGTTTGTGGATAGGCTTCTTACATATTGTAAGGGGTGGGGGCTATGGTTTCCTTTTAGTAATTATGTGCGATAAGGCCCTTGGATGAGCACATTACCAGACTTCAATGTTACTCTTGGTTGCTACCTTGGGCGGGCACCTTATTTCGGGTAAGGCTCCAGTCCACTAGGGGCGGTGGCCTTAACCTACTCAAAACAAAACAGATGAGGAAGAGATACAATATAGAGTGAACACTTACTTCCTTATCCCATCCTTCTCCTTTGCTGACAAAGAAGTGGTGCTTTTGATATGGTAGTTTAA